>Ga0194115_10006336_pt1 | contig 12023 bp, 9 predicted proteins | sample TA2MahsurfametaG_3_FD_148656 | JGI IMG/M metagenome (GOLD analysis project Ga0194115, IMG submission 148656) | Freshwater microbial communities from Lake Tanganyika, Tanzania - TA2015002 Mahale S4 surface | ecosystem: Environmental > Aquatic > Freshwater > Lake | place: Tanzania: Lake Tanganyika... | reverse complement strand
GTTTTGTAAAATATATGTGTAACTATTGCTATGAATGGTTTCAAAGAAACTCCAAGTATTCATACAAATTTCCAACTCTGGATTTGTTACATATTTCATCATTTGATGAATACTACGACTTAACATACTGTCAGTCATAGTTTGAAACTTAAGATTACTATCAAAAACGAATCGTTCTTCGTCCGATAGATTCTTATAGTCAGCAATATCTTTGACCAACGAAACCTCTTGTGGTCTCCAAAAAAAGTTCAACTGTTGGTCATACAGATCATAGAACTTTGGATACTTTTGTTTATCATATCGTTGAAGAGACAAATCCTCTCCAAGGAACATAGGGTTTTTAATTACATCAATGTTTGATTTATTTAATACGGTTTTCATATTCTTTCCTCATTATAAGGCACATGCTCCACCAACACAGCCACTTTCTTGTTCTATCTTTGGTTCAGTTTTGTGAACTACAGTCTTCTTATCGTCAATAACGGTCTGTTTATCACCATCATCAGTATTGGCATAATATAAATTCTTTAATCCATACTTATAAGAAGTCAACATGTCCTTGATTACTTCTTGAACTGGAACCTTGTTACTAGGATATCTTGAAGGAACATAGTATGTGTTGGTGCTAATACTCATACATGTAAACTTTTGGATAGCAGCAGCAACCTTGAGATATCCAGTATTATCAGGCATATCAAAAGCAAATGTATAGTGTTCTTTAAATTTATCAATACCAGGGACAATCACAGGCAAAATATTGCTCTTGCTTCCCTTGAAACTGATCAAGCTACGTGGAGGTTCAATACCATTGGTAGAACTCTGAATTACACTGCTGGATTCAACGGGCATACAAGCAGTCAATGTAGAATGACGCATTCCATACTTCTTGATTTCTTCACGTAAAGTTTCCCAATCACAGTGAAGTTTCTCTGTAATGAATTCGTCAACGTCCTTCTTATAAGTATCAATTGGCAATACCCCTTGACTAAACTTGGTCTTGTCAAACTTTTCACACTTACCAAGTTCCTTAGCCATTTCAACAGACGCTTGGATCAAATAAAAACTCTGCTTCTCCATCATCTTGGCAACAAGGTTAGGAGCTTTTTTGTCCCAATACTTGACTTCTTCACGGGCCAAATAAGCAGCCAAGTTACTCACACCAACACCGAGACTGCGACGTTTCTTGGCAAAGTTCTCAGCAGCAGACACAAAGTAGTTTTGATGTTCAATTAGGGAGTCCAACATTCTGACAATAATGTCACAAACACTCTTCATTTCGTCATCGTCCTTGATCTCAAGCCAATTTACAGCAGCAAGAATACACACACCAATCTCACCATTCTTATCATTAACATCATCGATAGGAATCAAAGGATGATTCACTTCAAGACACAAATTACTGGTGTCAACTTGTTCAAGCCAACTACCGTGCTCGTTGGCGTGATCAACAAACATAGTATAAATACGACCAGTTTCAAGACGCTCTTTGGCAAGAAGTCCCATCAATTCGCGGGCAAATACTTTCTTCTTGAACTTAATGTTCTTGTTTGCTTCTGCCTTTTCATATTTTTCTTTGAAATCTGCAAAACCAAAACTGTTCCACAAAGAGGGACATTCATGATAACTGAACAATGTCACTTCTTTATTTTCCAAGAAACGTTCAAAGATTAACTTATCAAGACCAATACAATAATCCAACTTACGAACACGGTTGTCATCAGTTCCGGCATTGTTTTTCAACACCAAGATATCCATGATGTCATAATGGAACCAAGCAAAGTTTACGGTTGCGCTGCCGCCACGAATGCCATTTTGGTGACAACACTTGACCGTAGACTCAAATGCCTTAGCAAATGGAATAGGACCAGTATGAATTACCTCACCATTACGAATTGGCGCATTGGTGGCACGCAAACGACTCAAGTTCAAACCAATACCATAACGACTCGCAGTGGCAAATCCTACAGCACTGTTGTTACTAAAGATGCTCTTGAGAGTATCGTCCACAGTAAACAAAGAACATGAAGCATAACTCTTCATTGGAGTTCTGACACCCGCCATGATAGGAGTAGGCAAATTGATCTTGTGTTTACTAAAATAGTTGTAAGCTTTCTTGACCAATTCAAAACGGTGTTCCTTGTAATCCTTAAAGAATGTCATCGCAATCAACATATAAGCAAATTGCGGAGTCTCATAAATTTTCTTGATAGAACGATTTTGAACAAGATACTTGTCACACAACTGTTTGATACCGGCATATGTGAAATTAAAATCACGATCATGCTTTAGATATTCATCAAGCTTGTCGAACTCTTGTTTGCTATACCATTCCAAGATATCATCATCATAAACCAAGTTAACAATATTTTGCTTAACAAGATCATATAACTTTGGAGGATTTTTACCACCCCAAACTTCTTTACGTAGTTGATAGTTCAATAAACGTGAAGCTACGAATTGATAATTGGGTTTTTCTTCACTTATTAGATTTGCGGATGCTTCGATCAACATCTTGTGAATATCTTTCGAATTCATTCCATCAAAGAAAGATAGATGTGCATTCATTGCGACTTCTTCAAAACCAACACCTTTTATATCGGCAGTGGCCCATTGTAGAACCTTATTGATTTTATCTGCACTAAACTTTTCGGTTTTTCCGCTTCTCTTTTTAATAAAAATTTCCTTGTTCATAAAAAAATATAATGGTAAAAAATAACTATTTAATTAACATGTTAGAAACATGAGTTCTTAATAACTTTTTTTAAGTTTTTTGACTCTTTTTCTCCAAGTTGAAAACTATGAATTATTCTTCGTCACCATCAATTGTGTGAGCATTCCACTTATTCTTGAGAATCTTCTTAACTTGGTTTTCTCCATCCATCATTTCATTCTGGAGAGCCATACCTTCTCTTGAAGATTCACTGAATATTTCAATCTGACCACAACCAGCATTCATTTTGCTTGGGAATGTCAAACCATCTGGACCAAATCGATTTTTGATGATATGAAATCGTGCAGTGTTGTTAACTTTATCGGTAACTTTACGACTTAGTGACATAACAAAGTCAGCGGTCATAATCTTACGATAACTATCAGCAATGTTATTAGCCTGAATGATATCTTCATCCATTGCGGCACGATTACTTTGTGAAGCACTCCAAATAGGAACTTGTAGTTCACCGGCAATACTACGAAGTTCTTCATAGATACCACCCGCCTCTTGATAACTGTTACTATTACGTTCACTATTAATTGGTCGAAGAATATCGGCATAATCCACAATAATCATATCAATCTTGGTTCCCAAAGTATGAATACGTTCACAATGACTCTTCAAGCTATGAGCCGAAACAGTTTTGATAGGAAAATACTTTATCTTCAACTTACCAGGCACTTGTGTAATCTTTTCTTTAACAACAGATACATTGTTACGAATATTCTGGAAGTCAATACCAGTGAAACAACTATCATATCTTAATCCAACATAGTTTTCATTCAACTCCAATGTGAAATGAAGAACGTTTTTGCCTTGCTTCATTGCTTCGGCACCAAGCTTGGTCAATACCCAACTCTTACCACTACCTGCACAAGCAGTAATAATACCAAGTTCGCCAGGTCCAAGACCGCCATCCATCAAACCGTCAATTATTTCCCAATTTGTCTTGATTGAATTACGAGCCATCACCGTCATTCGCTTTTCAACGTCTTCCTCATAGGATTGACCAAGATTACGTTCCATACCCGCTTTGAGAGCTTCATCAATTTTACTCTTGATTCGTTCATACTCACCGGTCACCAAAAGGTCAACTGCTTCATTGATCGCATTCTTCAACCTTTGATTCTTACAGAATTCAAGAAACTGTTCCTTGATGAACGTCAAGTCACCATCGTTCATCTTTTGATAAACGACCTTGAGGTTGTTGACGATACTTGCCTTGAGAGCTTCATTGGAAACGGTTTCAAGTCTCACCTTGAATACGTTGAGTGAAGGAAGATCCCGATACTCATTGAAGTAGGTGATACTTTCCTTCACAATCCATCGATGCGCTTCATTCTCAAAGAATTCTTCTTCTACAATGTCGGCCAATCGTTCAATGAATGGACGATCAGAGACCAGACCAGAGATGCACTTGATTTGGAAATCACTTCCAAATTTCTTTAGGTTGTCGATAATTACTTTTTCACTCATGTGTTACTTTCTATTTGATACGATGATGCTACACCACGTGCGTAACATGTTCAACTTGTTATACTGATTAGATTACGAAACTGTTGACCTTGCCCCAAGTCTCATTCAACCATACCATGTAGTTTGGTAGGTTATTCCACATTTTATCTTCATTGATCAATTTACTAAACGTCAGTTTGTTTATTTTGGGCACTGACTTGTTGATGATTTCTTCGATGCGCAGTTGTGTGAAAGACTGAATTTGTGTGTCTTTCAACTGCATCAACTCAAAATTTCTTTCGAGTGTCAATTTCTCACTCAAAACTTTGTCATAAATTTTATACTTACTCTTGTTATTTTCCGCATAATTGTAGATTTCTTGTAGAGAACTTTTACGTTCATCAGACAAGAATGGAAAACACTTGATAATGGTTTTTAGACCAGCACCATGGATGCCTGGAATATTGTCACTATCATCACCTTCCATAGATCTATAAAAGATAAAGTTGTTGCAGGTAATACCATATTCATCTACAATTTCTTTACACCCATAAATCTTCTTTTTGGTAGGGCTCCATATCTTAATTTTGTCACTAGCCAATTGTAGAAAATCTTTATCTGCGGACATAATGGTAACATTGCTGTCCTTGAATGTTTGTTCTGCTAAATAAGCAATAGTATCATCCGCTTCAATGTTATCAATTGCCATCACAGTAATTGGTAACACATCCAAATAATTGATAAGCCTCAACAATTCCATCTTGAGGTTCTTTTGTTCAATATCACTATTGGACATATCTTCGTAGGTTCTATTGAACTTGATACGAGTCTTACGTCTCTTCTTATATTCTGGATAGATTTTACGACGCTTTTGACTACCACCATTACCGTCGAATACAACAATGACACGGGTAGGATTCAATAGTTTAATGGCATAACCAACACTCTTCAAGAACCCAGCAATGCCACCCGTGTGCATTCCATCATCATTCATAGATGGAACCGCCATGAATGATCTAATAAATGTATTTAGACCATCCACAATAAGAATGTCAGAGTTAGTGGTTTTTTGAATGCCACTAACCCCAACATCCTCCTTTATGTTCTCAAACAAAGAGAACAATTTTTTCTTCTCACTAGAAGTGAATCCACCCATGATTATTTATTTATTCTTCAGTGCCAGCTTCTTCTTCATCAGTTGCCACTTCCGCATCTTCAACAATCTTGCTGTTAGGATCTTTGTATTTCATGACTACTGCGTCACTAATCTTAAGGTATACTTCCTCCTTGAGCTTTGTGTCAGTTTGCAGTGTAGCAATGAAATCCTTGGATTGGAACTTCCATTCGGCGCCATCAGACTTTTGATAAGTATAATATGCACCGCCTTGTTTAATTAGATTATTTTCCTTGAGAACTTTAATCCAACTGCTATAGTCAGCAATTCCGCTATCGAAATAAATATCGAAATTAGCTGTTCTCTGTGGCGGACCCATTCGGTTCTTAACCACAACTGCCTTACACTCATTACCGATGATATCTTCACCCTTCTTGAGTTTGCCGGTGTTACTAAGACGAACACGAACGCTACAATGATAAGCGAGAGCTTTACCACCACTTACTACATACTTGTCACCAAATGCCATAGCATTTAGATTCTGACGTAGTTGATTGGTAAACACGGTAAGAACTTTTTGTTTTCCAATCATGTTGGTAATCTTTCTCATAGCCTTACTGATAATAATACTCTTACCAGTTGCATAACCATCCTTGCCATGATCACTCTCTAACTCTGCCTTTGTAGAAGCAGCAGCTACAGAATCAACGATGATTGTAAGAATACGATCCTTGTTGGACTTTCTTACAATTGCAATCATCTTCTCCATCTGTTCAAAAATGTCCTCGACGGTTTCACATTGAACATACAAAAGTTTAGATAGATTGACACCAAGGCTTTTCCAGAACTCAGGGGCAGCGGCATTTTCAGTATCAATGATAACTGCTACGCCGCCTTTACGTTGAGTATCGGCAACGACATGCGCACTGACAAGACTCTTACCAGTGCCTTCTAGGCCATTGAATTCTACCATTTTACCAACTGGCAATCCTCCGTGAGGACGATTACTAATTGCTAAATCCAAAATAGATGAACCCGTGCTGATCCAATCGGCAACATCAGCTGGATTATCTTGTTCGTCCAACTTATACGCGATCTTTCCACCATCCTTGTTGGCTTTGTTAAGCTCGATTTGGAGTAAATCGATCAGATCGTCTCTGTTGGATTCTTGTCCGCTATTTGATTTTTTTGCCATACGTGTATAACTAGAAAGCCAGTAGAGTATAAAAAACTCTACTGGCTTAATTTAATGTTTTAGGAGTTGAACAAATCGTCAAATGCCTTTTCCACATCATTTGATCCACCAGCTGCCTTCTTTGCAGTTGGTGACACAAAAGCAGCCTTCTTAACTTCTGCCTTTGGTGTTTGTGTGGCCTGTGTGGCTTGTTTGGCCTGTTTGGTAACATCAGTTGTAGGAGCTACCTTTGAAGGAACTTCGGCAACTGCCTCTTCGGTTTCGGTTCCAGTAGTAACTTCAATTTCACCCGAAGTCTCTGGATTCAACCACTTATCCATAACATCCTTGAGTTCGTCATAAGACAACTCTGGGAACAAGTCAAGAATGTTAATCTGATTCTTGAGCGACTCAATCAGTTGAGGGTTCTTAGGGTCAACAGCAGGTGTGACGTTTGGCTTCACACGAACTGTGGTCTCTGGAAAACTCTTACCAGTCTCCTCGACAGTCTTGAATTCAATAGTAATGTCACGACCATTTGCTGGATCGGTAATATCTCCATATTCAGGATCAAGACACACAGAAACAAGCTCTTGATAAACAGTCTTGCCGAATCCCCAGAACTTCACACCTTCATTCTCTTGACCACGAACTATCACTGGAGCAAATGTGCGCATCTTGGGTTCCATCTTACGTCCCATCTGCCAATCTTCCTTGGAACCAGTCCTCTTCAAACGATTAGCAAACTCCACAATAGGATCTGGACGACCAAAACTATCAGGCGATAGATAGGTCTTACCATTGATATTATAGTGAAACTTAAGTTCAATAAATGGATTCTCAGGGTTGAACTTGTAAGGGATGATACGAACAACTTGTTTACCGGGATTTGGCTTCCAGAGAACGTCATTCTTCTTGTTGTTACCGGATCCTTGGCTTGAAAGGGAGTTCAAGCGACTCTTTAACTGCGATATATTTAATGCCATAATTAGTTTAATTGTTTAATTAGTTATTAGATTAATTAGTTAATTATTCTTAATTCACTTAAATTAAGATTCATAACGAATCACCATGACAACACTCTACACGGTATGTAAGGAACGGTCAAGGTATAAATACGTATCATCAAGACAATACAGAAAACAACTTTAATCCGATTATTTTTACGCCGGGATCTGCGATCAAAATGATGCTATTTTGATACAATTCCCAGTTCAATTGAAATGTTTTATCAAACACTCCATTGTTTTCGTCCTCTATCAAACGATTCATAGCATTAAGCGTATACAAAGTATTTGTTTGTTTCTTTCTATGAACGCTTATGGTGTTGGGATATTTAATATTTGAGTTTGAATTTTTGACAATATTAAATGTGAGATATATTTCTCGTAGATTTTTTTCATTCGCAAAGACAAATATTCTATCGTCTGCCATCTCGTAAGTTTTTTTGATTTCGTCTACGACTGACAAATATCTGTTGCTATCTGAAAATGTGCAAAGTAGTTGTTTTTGAATCATGATGATGTAGGTTCAGCTAAAGGAGTTGTTTGACCAGATGATGGCATTTCCCATATCCAACCACCGTCTGCTTCTCCTACAAACCCTAAAAGCTCTGTAAAACTTTCCCATCCTTTAAGGACCAACTCTTTTAAAAACCTCCCGAAGCGCAATAACAATTCATACAAACTTTGTAACCCGGATTTGATTTTCTCCCATGCCTTAATAAAAAAATCTCTGAGTTCGCCACTTAGTGATTTGATTTTGTCCCACACATCACCAAAAAAAGTTGATATAGAGGTTCCTATTTTTTTAATCAGATCCATCAGGCCTTCATCCAATCGAACTTCATCAAGCTTGATATCACCACGTATGGAAATACCACGGGTGCCTCCACGGTTTGAAAATCTAAATTTGATGTTTTTATCATTATCAGTCAAAAACTTTTCAACTGTGTATAAATGATAATTGCCACTACAGTCCCACGTCATCATGTGGTCTGCAATACATTCGGCACTAAAGTCACCTTTTCCTTGTTGGAATCTTCTTTTTCCAGTGGCCAACTCCTCAATCAACAATCTACGATGTGGTCCAACAAACACACTGTTCAATGTCAACATCACCTTTTCGACATCTACAGGTATATATCCATTTTTAACAAATTCTTTATTTTGTGCTACAATGCCTTCAATATTATTAACTTCTTCTTTAATCTGGTCGATATTCTTTTCGCCTCTGATTGCTGATGTCAATGACTTCTGTAATTTTTCTTTTACTTCATCTTTGAGGCCAATATAAAACTTCTTTTGCAAACCATCCACAATAAATGACGAAACTTCCGTCATTACTTTTTGAGATTCACCAGTATCTTGTAATACAGCTGATACAACAGAATTTACTTCCTTATTTTGAGCACTACAAATTTGTGCTCCAGTTGCTTTTAAGCTTGTCCTCAACCTACTGGCGCCTTGGTAATTTCCCTCAAAAATAACATCGGTTTTTGATGTTCTATCAATACTTATAAAAATTGGATTTGTAATATCACATTTTAAATTACCCAATGCTGTCGATCTCTTGATTCCTTGTTTCATTAACTTTTCTGCAATTGATTTTGCAACTTCATCACCCGTGTTGATGCCACCAATTTCATCGTTAATGTGAAATTCCATCTTTTGTGCGTTACACTTAGTAGCTTTTTCCAAGACCACAACATGACCAACGTTTTCTTTGTATACTTGTTCGCCTACTAAATTGCCAATACTGTCATACCATTTCAATCCTTTCTTAACATAACCGAACTTGATTGCCTCATTGACTATATATTCGTCTTTGTCACATTTATCACAACCACAATCATTAGATTCATCTACTTGTTGATTGACCAATGGAGTGCCACCAGTCAATATTGATGTTACCGCTTCAGCGTCTTGAACTTTCTCTTTGGTGCTTCTATCATCAAATTTGTCATCACCAGCGACTTTTTTATTTAATTCTTTGTCAAGAGATACTATGTCAGAATTATCGGTGTCTTTGGTTTCTTCACCAGAGTCAGTTGTCTCAATATCAGCGGTTGATAATTCTCCAGAGTCAGAGGGTGAAAACAAAGTTCCTGCATTTTTCTTAGGATTTTCCGCGAAGTGTGTTCCTTTATCTACAGCACGATCACGATATTCTTTGCTTGGAAATGTAACTAAAATACCATCTTTATTGTATGCTTGACGTTCTGGAAAACGGCCTGTTTCAAATAACTTTGCTGTCTTGTTAACTACTGTTTCAATTGAAAATCCAGCTTTCTCCAAATATTCTTGTAACACAAAAACGTGTTCAGGTATTTCTAGCCTCAACACGCCATCTTTTATACGACTGTCACAACAAACATCATTTATAATTGAATTGAACTTCATCAATTATAAATATGATCAACTTGAGACTAATTTCATTTCATTGTAATTATTTCCTTCGTAAACCTTGACCTTAAAGCGTTTATTTCTAATAATATCAACAACATCGTTGATTTCTTCGGCTTTTACACTATTATCCAAATCAAACAAAATACTGTCATAAATGTATAATATTGGCACAATTGGTTTGTTGGCCACATATTTCAATACATTACCCAAACTGTTGAGTCCATATTCGGTTTCGGTGGCCTGAATAATATACGCAAACAACTTGTTCTTGTTTGGATCAATAATATGATGTTGATTGATCTTGCGTTTATAAATAGGTGTCTTTACGTAACCCTTGTTGGTAAACTCCTCCCAGTATTTATCCTTGAGTTGTTCTACCTTTTCAAAATAAGGTATTTGAACATGTTTGTCTGATATCTGACCATACAGATTTACCATGGTCTGTTTCTTTGACTTGACAAGTGTATTTCCGTCTACCACTTCAATGTTGTAATACTGTTTAGCAAGATGTTCATATATGGTTTCGTCATCTGGAACCTTATATTGAATCAGTTGTGCCACAAGATATGGATGAAACCCAGTAAAGTCTACCATCATTAATTTACCGTTGACAAATCGAGACGTAAAACTTTTACGACAACCATCTTCTTTGTTCATGGCAACGTAGTTTACACCATCAAACTTGTTACTGGGTCTACCAGTTGGATTGTATAAATAATACTCACTATACACCGTGTCACCACTACCATCTTCGGTGGTTGTTACTCTCGCATTTGGAAAACATGCTTTGAACTGTAATATGTTGACATGAATACCATTGCGTTCCACTTCAAACAATGTGTCTGTGACAATATTATTGAAAAACTTGAAACAATACGACTCAGTATTCTCGTCTTCAAATTGATCAACATAATCGACTTCTGCATCAAATTCATTTTGGTGAACAATATATGGAATCACTAAATTGATATGATTCAACTTGTGATGTGTCATTTGTAACTGAGTGGTATACAAATGGTTAGGCATTTCTGCCACTTCACCGTCCTTGAGAAACGAAAACAAATTTACATCATATAAATCCGTATTTGGAATATGATATTTGTATCTTTTCTTGTTGTTGACATAAACCTTTTTATTCAACAATGTCTTTTTGAACTCTTTGAAAGTAGAATTTGCTACAACGTCTGGATGTTCAAAGTTGAAATATTGTGTTTGTTTGGTTTCAAAATCATATACAAATGCCGCAATCACCTTGTTTTGTGAAGAGTGAAGGTTACTATCTCTGAAAACAAACTTCAGATATATTTTAGGTGATTGTGACACGCCATACAATATACCAAATAGTGTGTCATTGTCAATTAATTTAATATCCTTGCCAAAATTGAAGAGGATTTGACAACACAATTTCGATGCCAGGCAATTTTTTTTTCAACGAGTTAATTTCTAATAAATTATTTTCTTGAACTCCAGCATCTAACAATATTTTGTCTTTGTATAAATTGTTTTTTCTTCCACTTATTTGCCAATCAATTTTTCCTTTTGAAAAAAACGTCAAATCTGTTGAATTGTAATCTCTTGCATTTGTTTCTATAATAATTTGTTGATTCTTTTTTCCAACAAAATATCTAGTGATCCAACCATATTCATAGTCTTTCTTTTGTGGTCTTGGAATATATGTGCATGGAAAAAATAGATCAAAGTTTCCAAGGCCCAATTTATTTACTAATTCTATGTCGGTGTCTTGAATCATACATCAATAAATTTGTAATCTTGATCTGGACAACATCTCAACATTGCGGTGACAACGGTTTCCCATTTACCAGCATTTATTTGATGGTCCACTTCGTTGATCATAAATATCACATTGCCTGGAACATATGGTTTTGGCAAATTTGATATCGCGATGTGTTGAAACATTCTGAATCCAAAAATGCCGTCAAATGTCAATGTAAGTGTAAAGTTGTCAGCTGGGCCGGAATACTTAGAAGTGTTACTCACAGTATCACTATCGTCAAACATTTCTCTCAATTTACCTTTGAGTCCCGGTGGCAGGTTCAACATAACCCAACCAAACTTCGCAATTAAAGTTTCTACGTCAAAGGTATCAAGAGCAGCAATACCAAAAGTGATCACTTTTGCGAAGGCGCCAGCAGATTTTTT
>Ga0194115_10006335_pt1 | contig 12024 bp, 6 predicted proteins | sample TA2MahsurfametaG_3_FD_148656 | JGI IMG/M metagenome (GOLD analysis project Ga0194115, IMG submission 148656) | Freshwater microbial communities from Lake Tanganyika, Tanzania - TA2015002 Mahale S4 surface | ecosystem: Environmental > Aquatic > Freshwater > Lake | place: Tanzania: Lake Tanganyika... | reverse complement strand
TTTTTGCTAATTCAGAACTAATATCGCACATGAAAAGAATTTTATGACCTTGATGAATCTTGATTTGGTTTTTGCTAGAAAAAACCATTTGTAACAAATTATCTGGTTTAGAAAAATTATTATCCTTAAAGCTTATCACTATTCCGCCTTGTGAAATTTCCATTCTTTCAACCCCAAGTTTTTTGCACAACCATTTCAACTTAGCAACTTCAATTAAGTTGTGAACTTCTTGTGGAATTTTTCCAAAACGATCATTCAATTCATTAATGATTTCATCTTGAGCGTCGCTATTTTTTACAAGAGCAATTTTTTTGTAAAAATTCATTCTTAAGCTTAAATCTTCTATGTATTTTTCTGGAATTAATAAAGAAATCCCAAGTTTAATTGTTACTGAAAATTCTTGATCTAAGTTTATAGAAGAAATTAAGTTGTTGTTCTGGTTAGTGTTTTTAAGTTCTTCAATTGTTTCTAGAAGCATTTGCTGATAAAGTTCTACTCCTGTTTCTTTGATGTGACCTGATTGCTCATCTCCAAGTAAATTGCCGCTTCCTCTGATGTCCATATCGTGAGAAGCAACCGAAAAACCAACTCCTAAAGAATCAAGATTTTGCATAACTTCTAATTTCTTTCTTGATTCGTCTGATAGTTTTTTTCTATTGTCCAGCATGAAGTAAGAATAAGCTCTAATTTTACCGCGTCCAACACGTCCACGAAGTTGATAAAGTTGGGCAAGACCAAACATTTCAGCTTTATAAATTATCATTGTATTGGCATCACTGATATCAATTCCTGACTCAATAATTGTGGTTGAAAGCAATACATCAATTTTACCATCAACAAAATCATTCATAATTTGGTCAAGTTGATTTGGTGTCATTTGACCGTGTGCATGGGTAATTTTAAGTTCTGGAAGAAGAATTTTTAATCTAGGTTCCATATCTTCAATATCACTGATTCTTGGAACAACAAAGAAAGTTTTCCCACCTCGATTATATTCTCGCATTATTGCTTCACGAGTAATAACCGAATCATAAGGCATTACAAAATTTCTAACAGCAATTCTATCAAGTGGAGGAGTTGCAATTAGACTTAAATCTTTAACACCAGTCAGAGACATTTGTAGTGTTCTAGGAATTGGTGTTGCTGAAAGTGTTAAAATATGAACTTCATTACGTAATTCTTTGATTCTTTCTTTCTGAGCTACTCCAAAATGCTGTTCTTCATCAATAATTGCTAAACCTAAATTTTTAAATTTGATATTTTTTTGCAATAGTGAGTGAGTTCCAACTATTATATCAACTTTACCATTTTCAATTTCTTCTTTTATTATTTTTGAGTTTCCTGCACTAACAAGTCTTGAAAGTTGAGCAACTTTAATATCAGTTCCTTCGAAACGTTTTAGAAAATTTTTATAATGTTGACGACAAAGCAAGGTTGTTGGTGTAATAACTGCAACTTGTGTTTTTTTATTGTCACTTACAACAATTGCGGCAGCTCTTAAAGCGACTTCAGTTTTACCAAAACCAACATCGCCACAAATTAAACGATCCATTGGTGATCCTTTAGCTAAATCTTCTTCTACTTCTTCAATTGCACGCAACTGATCTTGAGTTTCAACAAAACCAAATCTTGCTTTAAATTCGTCGTAAAAATGTTGTTCTGGAATGAATATATTGGCTTTTCTTAAGTGACGTGCGGCAGCAATTTTCAAAAGTTCTTCTGCTGCAATTTTAATTTTCTTTTTTACTTTTTCACGACGATTTTTCCATGCAGCAACACCCAAGCGATCAAGTTGAATAAGTGGGTTGTCAGCTCCATAACGAGAAATTAAATTTATATCATCAACTGGTACAAAAAGAGTATCGTTACCGCCATAAAGAACTTTAATCATATCGGTTTTTATACCGCCAGCCGTTATGGTGTGAATTCCATCAAACTTGCCAATTCCGTGATCACGATGAACTACAAGTTCGCCAATTTGTATCGTTAAACCCTCTTCAAGCAATCTTTGTGAAGTAGCTTTATTATTTTTTTTACGAACAACTTTTTCGCCAAAAATTGCTTGCTCACCAATCAAAATAAAATCTGTTGTGTAAAAACCGTGATTTAAAGGTAAAACAAAGATAGATGTTTTTTTATTACTTACAGAATTTGACTCGCTAAAAGTCTCAACTTCCTGACAATTAACTCCGTAATCGAACAAAATTTTACTTATTCTGTCTTTGAAACCTTCAGATAAACAGGCAATCTTTACTCTCTTTGAAAAAGAGGAAGGCATTGTGCTTTGAGCAATTAAGGGTGATTTAAAGGAAGCTAAGTCAGAGTTAGGAGTTTTGTGTAAATTATTTTTAAATCCTCCGTCTTCAGATGTGCTGAAGGCAAATCCTTTTTCAAATGAGGTAACAAACTCATTCATTAAATTGATTGGATCTTTTGAATTAGCACGCCCAGCCAAAGCAAAGTCAGGAGTTATTTTTATTTCTAAGTCTATAATTCTTTTATTTTTATCAGATTCTTCGAATTGATTAAATTCAATATGGATGTTTTTTTGGAGGATTGTTTTAATTTCCTGGGAGTTTAGATATAAAAGATCAGATTTGATAGCATTATAAATTGTGCCATTTTTTATCTTATTTTCTACAATTCTAGCATCGTAATATTCTTTTATAATTTCTTCTCTTTGTTGAGCTTGAGTTAAAATTTTACTATCAGAAAAGATAACCGGACTTTTTAAGTAAGAAAAAATATCAACTAAATTTTCTTCATAAAAAAATGGTAAATAATGCTCCATTCCAATATGTTGTCTACAATCTGAAATTGCGCTATAAATTTGATCGTCAATTGCTGCACCAAAACTTTGTCGGTATTTTTGACGAAAATTTTCAACAGTTTTCTTATTTAAAATAACTTCACTGCTTGGTAAAATTTCTACAGATCTTACACTTTCTTCACTTAGTTGTGTGATTGGATCAAATGTTTTTATTGATTCAACTTCATCACCAAAAAAATCAATTCTATATCCAATCAAATCACCAGCACTTTCAAGAACAATATCAATAATTCCGCCGCGCATTGCAAATTCTCCAACAGAATTAGCGCAAGACATACGGTTATAGCCTTTATTTATTAAAAATTCGGCAATTTGGTTTAGTGAATTTTTACTTCCAACTTGTAAGTAGAGACCAAAATTTTGAATTTGGCTTTGAGTAATTGTTTTTTGTAAAATTGAATTGATTGAAGTGATAATGAAGAATCTTTTGTTTTCTGGACGTGTTGCCAGTTTATACAAAGTTTTTATCCGATTTGATGAAATTATTGGTTTTGGTGAAGAACGATCATAGGGTAAACAATCCCAGGCGTAAAAATTAAGAATTTCGTAATCTTGATTCTCAGAAAAAAATAATAACTGTTTTTGCAAAACTTCCATTTGCGCATCATTTTCAGCAACAAAAACTAAGTCATTTTTCAAAAAATTATTTGCAATCTGTGCTGTTAAAAATCCTTGCGCATCTTGAGGAGTTTTAACAATAGAGCATGATTCTTTTATTTGTTTTAATTTTACTTTGTAATCCACTTGATAAGTTTCTAATTTTTAGTTTTGTAAACACTACTTAGTTATAGTATAATTGCCTTAATTTTTTAATAACTCATCTTGATGTTAGTTAGAAATAATCCTGCAAAATTAAGTTATAAATTTTTTTAACTTACTAATTAACTTATTCTCTCAACGCTAAAATAAGCATCACTTTCGTTCAGACTTGGCGGTAAAACAGGAATCTTGTGACTTTTTGCAACTTGCAAAAATATATTGATTTTATCCGTATTATCAATTTCAAGGTTAATTGAGGCAGTAAGAAATTCTGGTAAAAAATGCGATTTTAAATAAGCTGTTTGATAAGAAATTAAAGCATAAGCAGCAGCGTGCGATTTGTTGAAACCATAACCTGCAAATTTGTCAACAAGATCAAAAATTTCACTGGCTTGGTTTTTTTCAACGCCATTTTTCATAGCTCCTTCAACAAAGATTGCGCGTTGTTGGTCCATTTCTTCTTTAATTTTTTTACCCATGGCACGACGTAATAAATCTGCTGCTCCAAGGCTATACCCTGCAAGAACTTTGGCAATTTCCATAACTTGTTCTTGATAAACAATTACACCATAAGTTTCTTTTAAAGTATTTTCTAAAAGTGGGTGAGGGTATTCAATTTTTTCTTCACCATGCTTACGACGAATATAGGTTGGTATATTGTCCATTGGACCAGGGCGATAAAGTGAAATAAGTGCGATAATATCTTCAATTTTATCTGCCTTCATTTGACGCAGTACTGAGCGCATTCCAGATGACTCTATTTGGAAAACTCCTATTGAATCACCAATTGCAAGCATTTCGAAAGTTTGTTTGTCATCAAGCCTAATATTTGAAATATCAATTTTAATACCACGATTTCTTTCAATTAACTTAACTGTTTCTGAAATTGTTGTAAGAGTTTTTAAACCTAAAAAGTCAAATTTTACAAGACCAGCGCTTTCAGCATATTTCATTGAATAACCAACCGCAGGCATGCTTGATCCTTCATCGTTGTAAAGGGCGCAAATTTCGTGAAGTGGTTTATCTCCAATTACAACTCCAGCAGCATGTGTGGATGCGTGACGATTAAGTCCTTCTAGTTTTAAACCAATATTTACCAATTTATTAATCTGCGCATCTTCTTTAATAGCATTTTGAAAATCTTTATCCATTTCAATTGCTTTTTCTAAAGTAACAGCCTCAATTGCGTTAAATGGGATTAATTTACAAATTCTGTCAACTTGATTGTAAGGCATTTGCAAGACTCGTCCAACATCTTTTAAAACTGCACGTGCTTGTAATTTTCCAAAAGTTATAATTTGAGCAACATAATCAGAGCCATACTTATTTTGAACATAGTCAATAACTTCGTCACGCCTTGATTGACAGAAATCAATATCAAAATCTGGCATTGAAACACGGTCTGGGTTTAAAAAACGTTCAAAAAGTAAGCCAAAACGAATTGGGTCAAGATCTGTAATTTGCAAAGCCCAAGCCACAACTGATCCGGCACCAGACCCTCTTCCTGGTCCAACAGGTATTTGATTATTTTTTGCCCATTTTATGAAATCTGATACAATTAAAAAGTATCCAGAGAAGTTCATTTTAATAATAACGGAAAGCTCAAAATCAATTCGTTTGAAATATTCTTCTTCAATTTCTTTTTGTTTAACTAATTCAGTTTCTTCAATTTCAAATTTTCTTTTCAGCCTTATTCTTAAACCTTCTTTTGCTTGTTTTTTTAATTCTTCTGATTCGTCAAAGTTTTCAGAATTATTGAATTTTGGAAGAGTTGGAGGTCTTTCAAAAGCCATTATGTGACATTTTTTGGCAATATTTACAGTATTTTCTATTGCCTCCGGAATATCAGAAAAGAGCTCTATAATTTCTTCAGAGCTTTTAAAATATTGTTGTTTGGAATTTCTCTTTCTATTTGGTTCAAGAAAAGTTTTGCCTTCGCCAACGCAAGTAAGAATATCTTGCGCTTCAAACATATCTTCATCTAAAAAATAAATATCATTTGTTGCAACTAAGGGAATTGAGTTTTTCAGAGCAATTTCAATGAATTTATCCTCTAACTGATCTTCTTCTTTGATATTGTGACGGCAAAGTTCTATATAAAAGTTATCTTTTCCAAAAGTACTTAATAATTCAGATATTATAGATTCCAGCTTTTTGTCTTGGTTGGCTACTATAAGCTTACCAATAATACCATTCATGTTACCAGATAAAGCAATTAAGCCTTTTGAATGATTTTTGAGTAAGTTAAAGCTAATATGAGGTGAAATTCCATTTTTACGATTTAAGTAGCTGTGACTTACTAAAAACATTAGGTTTTTATAACCTTCTTCGTTAGCAGCAATCAAGGGAAACTTTGCCAGAGATTCTTCAATATCAAGGTTAGAAAGGTTTTTATTCTCCTGTAGTTCAAAATCAACTAAAACTTCGCAGCCTAGTATGGGTTGAATTCCTGATTTTTTGCAAGTTGAAGAAAATTCAAGGGCACCAAAAAGATTGGAGCAATCGGAAATTCCCAAAGCAGGCATTTTGCTGGATACTGCTTTTTTAACTAAATCTGGAATTTTAATTGCACCTTTGCAAAGAGAGTAGGTTGTATGAGTTCTTAGATGTATGAACACTCTTTATTAATTTTTTTAGTTCCTAAAACTTCGCTTTTTGTTAAAACTTAATTTTTATTTCAGTATTCGTTAGTTTAATTTTACCGCATAAAAAAAGGGTCGTTTTTAGCGACCCTTTTTTTTACTTAATTTATCTTAAAAATACTACTCAAATTTTACATTAATTTTTGTAACTTTTTTGTTAAGTCTTTTTAAAACTTCTTCAGAAATATCCATTTCGTCTTTGTAGAACAAAGTTTGCCCAGCAGCAACAATTAAGTCTAAATCTTTTTCTTTAGAAAGATTGGCAATAATTTCTTTAATTTCTTCATTTACCTTTCCCATTGCTTCAACAGAGGCTTTTTTTAAGTTGCCTTGCTTTTTATCAACCATTTCTTTTAGGCTATCAACTTTTGTTTCGAAAGCTTTCACTTCTTTTTCAAAAGCATCTTTAGCTAAAACGTTTTTTTTGCCTTCAAGTTTTTTTTGTTCTGCTTCTAGTTCTTTTTGTTTTTTATCAACTTCTTTTTGGTATTTTTCTTGTTGTTTGCTTACTTTTCCTTGTATATCGCGCATTGCTGCTGATTCTTTGACAATTTTTTCAACATCCAATACAGCAATTGAGCCAGCAGAAGCGTTGAAAGATAATAGCGCAAAAAACGCTGTTAATGTTATAAAGCTTTTTTTCATAGAACTCCTAAAAAGAATTAAATTAATTTTGTGGTGTCTTAAATTTGAGTAGATTCTCTAATTATCAAAAGACATCTTAAGAATTTATTCACCGCTTTTTATAATTCAACACAATTGAAACCATTTTTGGTAAACTTGTTTCTTTTTTAAAATTATTTGTATTTAATAACTTTGTTTCCTAATATATCAGTTCTAAAAAACTTATCAAAGCATTATAATCCACAACTTTATAGATAATGAAAAAATCAGTAAAACAAGTTAAAAAAGTAGCTCGTCCTTCAGTTAAAGAAGCTGAAGCAGCGGTAAAAGTTTTGATTGCTTGGGCAGGTGATAATCCAGAACGAGAAGGCTTGCTTGAAACTCCAAAAAGAGTTGTCAACGCTTATCGTGAGTTTTTCTCAGGTTATGATGTTAACCCAGAAGAAGTTTTGGGAAAAACTTTCGAAGAAGTAGAAGGATATAACGATATTGTATTACTAAAAAACATGCGTATGGAATCTCATTGTGAACATCACATGGTTCCGTTCATAGGTAAAGCGCATATTGCATATATTCCAGATAAAAAAGTTGTGGGAATTAGCAAAATTGCAAGATTACTAGACATTTTTAGTAAAAGATTGCAAACACAAGAAACAATGACCGCCCAAATTGCAGATACAATAAACAAGGTTTTAAAACCAAAAGGTGTTGCAGTACTGATTGATGCAAAACACCAGTGCATGACAACTAGAGGAATTCACAAAACTGAAACTACGACAATAACAAAAAGAATGACAGGTGACTTCAAAAAAGCAGATATGGAACAGAAGTTTTTGTCTATGATTGCAATTAATTCTAATTTCTAAATGCTTTTACAGCAAAATTGTCATCTAATATTAGCTTCAACTTCAAAAATCAGAAAAACAATTTTAAGTGAGTCTGGATTGATTTTTGAAGCTGTTGCTCCTGATTTTGATGAAGAAGAAGCGAAGAAAAAATTAAAATATCTTTCCTCAAAAGAAAAAGCAACTCAACTTGCTTGTGGAAAAGCTTTGTCTATAAGCAAAAATTTTCCAAACTCATATGTAATAGGATCTGACCAAATTTGTTCAATTGATGACTTGGAAATTTCAAAATCAGCTGACGAAAAAGAAGCATTTTTACAACTTAAGAAGTTAAACAATCAAATTCACTTTCAAAATAATGCAGTTGTTGTTGCTTATAGAGGAAAAATAATTTTCAAAAATTTTTCTAAAGCAAAGTTAAAAATGCGCAAATTATCTGATGATGAAATTAGAAATTATGTTCAGAAAGATAAATCTTGGGGAAGTGCGGGAAGCTACAAGTACGAATCTTTGGGAAAATATTTATTTCAAAAAGTAAATGGAAATTACCACGCAATTTTAGGTTTTAATATCCAACCAATTCTTAACTTTTTTTATAATAAAAAATTAATATCACTATAAATTATGGATTTCTTTAGTTACGACGTTGTTTTGAACCTTATAACACTTACAATTTTAGAAATTATTCTAGGAATTGATAACTTAATTTTTATTGCAATTGCAGTACATAAATTACCAGATAATTTGCGTAAAAAAGCTAGAATATTCGGTCTTTCAATGGCTCTTGTAATAAGGGTAGTTATGCTTTGTACTTTATCCTTTATAATGAGTTTGACAAAACCAGTGATTGAATTACTTAGTTTAAGTCTTTCTTGGAAAGATATATTATTGATTGCCGGTGGTTTATTCTTGATCGTTAAAAGTGGAATTGAGATTTTTAACGATACTTTCGGAGCTAAACATGATGAAAAGTCAGAAGATATAAAAATTAAAGATTCATTGGTTGCTGCAATTGTACAAATAAGTGTAATTGATTTTGTTTTTTCTTTTGATTCAATCATTACTGCTGTTGGCGTGACTCATAATTTGCCAAACAATATTCAAATTATGATTATTGCAATTGTAATATCGATGATCGTTATGTTACTTGCTTCAGAGCATATAAGTAGATTTTTATCAACTTATCCTTCGTTAAAGATAATTGCTTTAGCATTCATATTCATGATTGGCGTAATATTGCTTGCTGATGGATTTAATTTACATATTGCAAAAGGTTATTTGTATTTTGCTTTGTTCTTCACTCTTGGAGTTGAAGCTTTGAATATAATTTCTGGAAAAAGAAAATATAAATAAAATTTCATTTTATGACTAAACATCATCATATTGTTTTTGCTTACTCTTTTAATAACGAAGGTAAGGCACTCAAACTTGATAATGCTGTTGTTGCTGAAGAGCTAAAAAATGATTCCTTATCTTGGGTTCATCTTGATGCTAATGATAAATATTCCAAGAAATGGTTAGAAAAAGAAGTTTCTTACTTAGACCACTTAATAATTGATGCTCTTCTTGCTGAAGAAACTCGTCCAAGAGCAATGGAAATTAACAATGGTCTTTTAATAATTTTAAGAGAAGTTAATTTAAGCGAAGATTCTCAAATAGGTGATATGACTTCAATTAGAATATGGATTGATGAAACAAGATTTATCACTGTTCAAAGACGTGAATCAAATGCGGCTCAAGAATTAAAAAAACAAATTGAAAGTGGAAAATTGATAAAAAACTCTGGCGAGTTTTTATATAATTTAACTTATCAAATCTTGCATACCACTTCTCCATATCTTTATTCTCTAAGCGAAAAAATTGATGATCTAGAAGAAAAAGTTGTAACAACTCATGATATAAAATTTCGTGAGCAAATATTGCAAATCAGAACTGGCGCTGGAATGTTTAAGCGCTACTTATTACCTCAAAGAGAAGCAATATCAAAACTAAAAGCTTCTGATTGCACTTGGGTTAATGGTTGGACAAAAAGACATTTACAAGAAAATTACGATCAGGTAAATCATTTAATTGAAGAAGTTGATGAGGCAAGAGAGCGTTCCTTAATATTGCACGATGAACTTGGTAACGCTTTGACTGAAAAGTTAAACAGAAGTATGTATAAATTATCATTAATTACTCTGATTTTTATGCCATTAACTTTTCTTACCGGTCTTTTTGGAATTAATGTTAGTGGTATTCCAGGAGCAGAAAACCATCATGCATTTATTATATTTGTGATGTCAGTTGCTTTAATTGCTTTGCTGCAAATTCGTTTTTTTAAGAAGAATGGTTGGTTTTAGAAACTAAAAAAAGCATAGATTTGCTTTTTTTAGTTAACTAGTGATTTCCAAACAAATTCTGTTGTAAAAGGTAATAAAGGAGCACTTGCTTCACACATTGTGACTAAAACAGTGTACAGAACGTCATAAGCATTTTGTTTATCATGATCCTCAACTCCTTCTTGTGTGCTTCTCCAAAATCTTTGACGATTTCTTCTAATATACCAGTTATTTAACGCTTCAAAAAATTGGTTAAATTCTTCGCACGCTGTAACAGTATCGTAGTTGGTCATAGCAGCATCAATATTTGTAACTGAAGCCTTCAATTTGGCTAAAATATAACGATCTAGAATGTTTGTTTGTACTTTGATTGTCGCACTATCGTTTCGACTTGATCCTTTTAAATAAGATGATCCTAATGATCCGTATTCTGTAATTCGTTGTGCTTTAACCCCGTCGGCATTTGCATACAGACAAAAGAAGTTGAAAGCATTAATTAGTGGTTTTATTGAAAGACGAAGTGTATCACGAATGGCCTTTCCTTCTTTGTCAATTCTAAGTTCTTGGCCGCGCATTACTGGTTGTGAAATCATGTAAAAGCGCATGGCGTCTGAGCCAAAAGTGGAAAAAATCTCGAGCGGATCAGCGTAATTACGCAGACGTTTTGACAGTTTTTGCGAATTTTCGTCCAAAATTGTGCCGTGACAAATTACGTTTTTAAAAGGCGCGCGATCGAAAAGTGCAGTTGACAATACAGTCAAAGTATAAAACCAGCCGCGAGTTTGTGCCACATATTCGGTGATAAAATCGGCCGGAAAATTTTCTTCAAACCACTCTTTATTTTCGAACGGATAATGAACTTGTGCATAAGGCATTGAACCAGATTCAAACCAGCAATCAAGAACGTCGGTAACACGACGGTAAGTTTCGCCATTTTCTTCAAAAGTGATTTCATCGATGAAAGGGCGATGCAAATTATCGATTTTTTTGCCGGAAATTTTTTCCAGCTCAGCAACTGATCCGAAAACTTTAATTTTACCCGATTCACTTTTCCAAACTGGTACTGGACAACCCCAGAAGCGGTTACGTGTGATTGACCAATCGCGAGCACCTTCTAACCATTTACCGAATTGGCCGTCTTTGATGTGATTTGGAATCCATTTGATGCCTTGGTTCAATTCAACCATGCGATCTTTAAAATCGGTAACTTTCACATACCACGAAGAAACGGCGCGATAGATAAGAGGCGTGTCGGTACGCCAGCAATGCGGATAATTGTGCAAATATTGTTCGGTTTTTAACCAAGCACCGGTTGATTTGAGGTATTTTATAATGTCGTCGTTGGTTTCAAAAACTTGGCGTCCTTTGATTGAAAGCTCACCGATGTCGAACATTTCGGAAGTAAATTTTCCGCCTTCATCAACTGGGCAAAGGGTAGGGATGCCGTTGGCTTTACACAAAAGTTGGTCATCTTCACCAAAGCCTGGAGCCATGTGAACGATGCCAGTTCCTTCTTCGGTTGAAACAAAATCGCCGTGGAGAACTCGAAAGGCATCACTTTGCTTTTTAATTTTTTTTTCAAGGTATGGAAATAAGGGCTTGTAGGTAAAGCCTACCAAATCTGAGCCTTTAACAACTTTTACTTTTTCAAAATCACCCAAATCTTTAGCAAATTTTTCGACTAATCCATCGGCAAGGATTAAATATTCGTAATTGTCATTCTGAGGTGAAGCCGAAGAATCTTGTGATGAGAGTTCGGAGTTAATCTTCTGAGATCCTTCGCTGCGCTCAGGATGACAGTGTTGCTTTAAAACCGCATATTCAATCTCTTTTCCAACAGCCAAGCTTAAATTTGAAGGCAAGGTCCACGGAGTTGTTGTCCAAGCTAAAAATGAAATTTTTCCAGTAAATTCTGAAAGTGTGTGATTTGTATCGTTCTGTAACCCAATATGATATATATTTTCTGGCAATTCATTTGTGTAGCTGTATTCACTAAACTTTTC
>Ga0194115_10006334_pt1 | contig 12024 bp, 11 predicted proteins | sample TA2MahsurfametaG_3_FD_148656 | JGI IMG/M metagenome (GOLD analysis project Ga0194115, IMG submission 148656) | Freshwater microbial communities from Lake Tanganyika, Tanzania - TA2015002 Mahale S4 surface | ecosystem: Environmental > Aquatic > Freshwater > Lake | place: Tanzania: Lake... | reverse complement strand
TGACTGTTATTCATTTAAAAATGTCCGCTGGACTGTTGGGAGTCATCGTGATACATACTTTGTGTATTTTCTTGAAGACTCTCGTTGGACTCGTAGTTCATGTTATTTATATTTAATGTGTTTAGTGTGTTTATGGTGTTATTTTCGTCTTGGTTGCTCGGCATTTGATCCGTTTCATATAGATAATTATTTTAATTCATGTTGAACTATCCCTTGCTGACGGTCTTTAATTCATTTGTAAAATCCTCAACGGTGAATTTATTAGCCTTTATGCTTTTTCTCATCACATCGTCCTTGCGGAGTATGTCAAAATACTGAAAAACTGACCCTTAAATCTCTTGCATCCTACCTTTCGACATATAATTGAAAATATCCTTCACCATTTCATCATACTCAAAACCTTTCTGAAGGTAATCCTGAGAAAGATCTTATTTCTTTAGCTATTATTATTTCTTTAGCCATTATTATTTCAACTCAAATTAAGTTTAAAAATGACTTGGCTTGAAAATGTTCATCAAATGGGCTGGGTTTTGAGATTTTTCAGTCTTATTTTCAGATGATTCAGAAGAAGACGACGATTCATTCTTTTTTATATTGTTTCTTTCTGTGTTTTTTTGATTTTGGACTTGGCTGGCGTTTTTTCGAAAGAATGAAATTTAAAGCTGCTAATTGCATTAGAAGACGTTCTGAAATAAGCTTTTCAGGCTGTCTGAGTCAAAAGCTTGTAAGGTCTTATTGAACATCGGGTCCATAATGAACTGATTAGTTACGTTCTTTATGTCGATCTTCGAAGAGTCTTTTTCGCAGTTCACTGCGCTGATATCGTAAGTTGAAACATGCTACGAATGAGCGAGGTCAGAGATGTCCATCTGGATTATTTCTCCTCTTTGTCTTCTACCCCGCTATTCCCGCTCGTCTTCTTCTGAGGTTTAGCCTTTGCCTTGGTTGTTATGAACTCGTAGAAGGTTGCTTGAGACGTTGTGGGTTTCGAGAAATGTGTTTTCGACCCTTTTGTCATAGATGAGCATCGAGGCACCGAGCAATTATGAAGCAAATTTCCAAAATCTTGCATTGATACTCTCAGTGGCCTGAGCATCAATGACCCTCACAGGCACCTCGAATGCATTTTTCGTATTAATTTTCTATAAATAAACATTTTGATACCCCTTTACGTGCCAACTGTAGAATCCCATGTATCTTTTTCTCTTCCTCTGGGGTGATGAAAAGCGAATCAATCTCCTCAGGGATGATGTCTTCATAGTCCTAATTATCCTCATAACGTTGGTTTTGGCTTTGGCTGAAGCCTTGCTGACTATTTTGTTGGCGGTTGTTTTGTGTGTATATCGAAGCCTGAGACGCTATGCTCACCTAGGATGCCGTCACTAGGTCTTCTGATGAATTGTTTCTGTTTTTTCTGTTGGTCTTCGGATTATTATTTCTTCTTCTCATTTCGAATGATGTTTCTTATTTTTGTGAAAGTCTTTGCCAATTAGCTAATTTATATTATAGTTAAATTCATTCAGAGTGTTAAATGTTTATTAGCTAAAAATAAACAATTTATCATAAAAAAACCATTAATAAATCATGAATAAACCATGAATAAATAAAAAAATCAAAAAAATATATTTTTTATTCATTTTCTCTAATCTTAAAAATTCTTTCAAAATCTTTTTCATTTATTTTTAGAACCATGCTGGACATGATAATTGTAAGACCAACCACTGACAAATCTCTCAGGAAAGTTCTCTTCAGTATAATCCTAATCGATTTTGTAATTGATCTGAATATGTTAACCACCTTAATTGTTTAGATCTTGATGTATCTTGACGCCCTAATGCCTTCGTTATTTTATTTACTTCCATAACAAATTTTTAAAAATGTCGTGGCTGCTCATCTTCAACAGACGTTTTTATGGATTTTTTTGTAAAGTATTCCTCAAAAAATGTTTTACCATGAACGGCAAATTTTCTTTTATTTAGGGTTCTTAATTTTTGATCTTATGCACGAGTGAGCCGTAATTATTTGCAAAGAAGGGACTTTCTCCGTGCAGCATCTCATAAAAAATACATCCGACCCCATAAATATCACTCTTGATATTAATCGTGCCCTGCTCTGAAAATCTTTAAGGGGCTAGATAAAGTGGCGTCCCCAGAAATGATTCAGCATATTCATCTTCAGAGGCTAACTCTTTTGCCAGTCCAAAATCCACCAAATATAGATGTCCTTATGGACTTATGAGTAAATTTTCAGGCTTGAGATCTCTATACATGATATTTTTGCTGTGGAGATATTATATTGCTATGACTAGCTCAGAGAGTAAAATGATAGCTTATTTGGGCTCGAGAAATTTCTTCTTTTTTATGTATTGACCTATATTAATACTTTTTTACTTAAATTTCCCGTTGGAACGTATTCTAGGACTAGGTAGAGGTAATCTGGGGTCTGGAATGCGTAATGTAAAGGTATAATATACGGGCATCCTCTGCATCGAGTCAGGACGTTCAGCTCAGTTATTGCATATTTCATTTGATTCTTCAACAACAATTTTTATTTGCTGAGCTGTTTCAACGCAAACGTACTCTGATCTTTGGTTGCGAGGTATATGATCGAAAAGGCTCCGCTTCCGACCTTGTACTTTATGTCAAATTCGTTCAACTTGATAAATTCTATAAGAAATAAGGTATAGCATACTATTCGTGATCCTTGAGATTGTCTTTTCTTTAGTCAATTCTTCGAAAAGACTTTAATTTTCTTAATTTTTTTCATATTTTTCCTAAACAAGACCATTATGATTATCATTCATATTCAAATAAACGATTTCATTATGTTCTTCGACTAAACTTTTCACATAATTTTTAAAAGACTAAGCCCTGCAAAATATTCTCTTCTCATTTAAGAACCTATTAAATTCCATACTCTGCATGAGATAGCCCATCCATTCCTTACATATTTTTTTATCTTTATATTGAAAATTGATTATAGAGTCCTCTTGGTATGAAATCTTTATAAAATAGATGTCTTTCTTCTTGAAGGTTTTAATATTGCTTATATCGGTTATGGGGATGATTGTTTATATGTTATTTGGGTCGTATTTTTTGGATTTGAATAGCTTTAAGTCTGTTAGGTGCAGTTAGAGATATTTTGCTGAGGAGAGGCAACAAAATAGCGAGTTTGTGAGATGGATTTCGCCTCTGATTATGGGAGGTTTTTATGGTTATACTGCCAAATACTCCTAAGCTTCGTTTTCGTATTCAAGAGTCTCTATCTCAAGAGATCCCTAAGACAGACTAATTTTACTCTTACTGCCCTTATAATTCTTATTTACCTTAACATTTTTCTGACTCATTTATTTTTTTTATTACCCAAATCCTTCAATCAATAAAAACACCTAATTTTTCGCATTCCTATCCATCTGTATATCAAAATCGAATTACCTTTTACTCCCGATCTTTTTAATTGATAAAATTGTCTATATTTTTGATACCTTCTTTGAAAAGTATTTGACATTTCAACTCATGAAGAGATGTTCCTGTTTTTGTTGGGATCGTTCCTTCGATCTTATTGTGGTTTCGGAGATGAATTTCATAGTTGAGGTTTATATTCATTTTTTTTATTAGTATAATCCGAAAGGATATATATTTGGATTAGAATGAGATTAGTTTATAGATTGTGTTTAATGTTTAATGTTTAATATAATCTGTTATGTAATTAAAAATCAAATCGGTCCACTCCAAAAAATTAAACCTGACCACCATTCCAGAAAACAGACGTCTCACACTAAAATCCCCATCGAGATCCAACAACTCTTTATCTGTCAACACACCCCTCAAAAATTTATCCCAAGAACGATACAAGAAAAAACTATAAAAACTCAAAGATTCAGCAGGCTAAAATACATGTACCATTCTAATTCATTTTTAGAAAATAATAAAAAAGATATTTTAGACAGTCTCAACTCTTTAGAGATGCAGTATGAATCCATGAGAACCCATCTCAGATGTCTTAAGCGAACGCATTCTATGAAAGAATCGATTAAAATCAAAGGAATACCTTTGGGCACCATCAACTTAACCGATAATAATCATTAGATGCTATCATTCAGCGCGAAGGGTATAGATAATGGGTTGAGCTGCTCTATGGTAGATCATGTCAAAAGTCGAAATAGTTCCTTTACGAAAAATGATCAAATGAGGCTCATATCTATCGGTACTTAATGCCAAAAGAAAATCAAGATGCAGGACAAAGCCATACCTTCGAAAAGTACACTTGAATATCATATAGAAAAAGGGATTCATATCTCTTTGATGGAAAATAGACATAAAACTATTAAATTATACTGAAAAGAAAGAGAAAATTTATGAGTATTTTTATTGTAAAGACGATTTCGATATTTTTATAAGTTTTTCAATTAAATCCGTCAATATATATTTTATCTTTTCCTATGAAAATCTTTTATCTGCCAAATGCAATGCTACTTAATTATTTTTTCTGATAAAAACATTTAGCAAATCGACATTATATAAATTTATTATTCAAACATACTTTTCTGTTATTCATGAGCACGATTCGCTAATCCTACCAAAACGACGAACATCTCTCAAGTAATTTATCCCATAAATCTAATAAATCAAAGCAGGGATACATCAATCTTTCACCAAGTCGACAGCTCAAGTCCAAACTTTCATCCAAAAATTTACCATCAAACATGTCTAACAGTAAAAATCACTCAAAGGACCGCACCTATCATCATTAGGACACTCTGAATAAGGTTTATGTTGTGTAAAATGAAGAAAACCTCGAGCTTCCGATCAGGACTTAACAAAAGTTTGGTGCAATTCCCAAATACTCATTAGATGAAGCTATCGTGAAAATGGCTTTTTCTGAAAAAAATGATTTGGGCGGCTCTAGCAAGAGCAAAAAGAAGCTTTCCGTGACAAAATTATTCCGAAACAGTGACTTTAGCAATATAAAAGACAAACATTATGAAAATAGCTTGAATTTCTCATCAGAATTCAAGGCTAAGCATTGATTTTCAATAAAATTAACTCTTTTGATAATATTTTCAATTATTTATGATTATTTAACGATTTGATATTTTAAAAATGGATTTTATTTCGATAAACTACTATAAATTATTATGATGGATTTTATATTGATTTTTTGAATATTTTAATTTTGAGATTTTTGTTGAGGATTTATATTTAATTCAAAAAACAAGCAAAAAATGACTGCTTCAACTAGAGACTAACACCTCTACATGGCCAAGATCACCGAACAAACTGAAAGGTTCGAAGACATGTTGGATGCCATGAACAGAGTCGTCGCTGCCAACGCCGATCTCAGCGTCGAAGAGAGAAACCTTTTGTCCGTTGCCTACAAGAACACCATCGGATCAAGAAGAACCGCCTGGAGAGCCCTTTCTTCCATTGAGAAGAAGGAGGAACAAAAAGGATCCAAGAACATTGGACTCCTCAGAAGCTACAAGGCCAAGATCTAAGGAGAACTCAACAGATTCTGTAACGAAATCCTCAATCTCATCGACAACCAACTCCTTGTCAAGTCAGGAGGAGCCGAAGCTCAAGTTTTCTACTACAAGATGAAGGGAGATTACTACAGATACATCTCTGAATACACCTCAGGAGCTGAGAGAGATAAGGCCGGAGACAATGCCCATGAAGCCTACAAGTCCGCAACTGAGAGAGCTGAGAAAGACCTCAAGACCACCCACCCCATCAGACTCGGTCTTGCCTTGAACTACTCTGTCTTCCACTATGAAGTCAAGAATGATCCCAGCAAAGCCTGCCAACTCGCCAAGCAAGCCTTCGATGATGCTATTGCTGACATTGACCAGATCGAGTAAGACCAATACAAGGATGCCACAACCATCATGCAACTCATCAGAGACAACTTGACCCTCTGGACCTCCGAACTTGAAGAAGACGGTGACAAATGATGATTGTTGACAAACTTATATATAAAAAAACAATTTTCCTTATAACTCACAAAAAACTTTGAACATACATTTTCAACTCAATTTTAAACCATTTTGAATAAAAGCTGTAATTTAAATATTTGAATAAATATTGATTTGATTAATATTTAATTTAAAATCCATTAAAATGACTGCCTCCACCCGAGACTAACACCTCTACATGGCCAAGATCACTGAACAGACTGAAAGGTTCTAAGACATGTTGGCTGCCATGAACAAGGTCATCTCAGCAAATGCTGATCTCAGCGTCTAAGAAAGAAATTTGCTTTCAGTTGCTTATAAAAACACCATTGGATCAAGAAGGACCGCCTGGAGAGCCCTTTCCTCGATTGAGAAGAAGGAAGAACAAAAGGGATCCAAAAACATTGGCATCTTGAGAGGATACAAGGCCAAGATTTAAGGAGAACTTAACAAGTTCTGCAATGAAATCCTTGCCCTTATTGACAATCAGTTGCTTCCCAAGGCCAGCAATGGCTAAGCTCAAGTCTTCTACTACAAGATGAAGGGAGATTACTACAGATACATCTCTGAATACACCTCAGGAGCTGAGAGAGACAAGGCTGGAGACAATGCCCATGAAGCCTACAAGTCCGCAACTGAGAGAGCTGAGAAGGACCTTAAGACCACTCATCCTTCAAGACTCGGTCTTGCCTTGAACTACTCTGTCTTCCACTACGAAGTCAAGAACGATCCCAGCAAAGCCTGCCAACTCGCCAAGCAAGCCTTCGATGATGCAATTGCTGACATCGACCAGATCGAGTAAGACCAATACAAGGATGCCACAACCATCATGCAGCTCATCAGAGATAACCTGACCCTTTGGACCTCCGAACTTGAAGAAGACGGTAGCTGACCCATGATAGTCTGAATTATATACAAAAAAACATTTCTTTCACTATCACGACTTTACTAATTAAAAGCTTTCTTTCAAAAAAATATTCATTTTTCTTAGATATATCTCCATAAAACATAATTCATTAAAATTCTCTAACAAAAATTGATTAATTTTATTAATTCCATCAAATATAAATATATTCTTTCATTGTTGATGCCTGCTTAAAAGCTAAAAATCCACATATAAACGAATAACAACATCCGCTTCATTACTTCCGTTGAGAGCAGTCAGACCATCAAAGAAATTTTACCATTTTTGTTGAAAAAGTATCATAAAGTCATCAAAGACAATCTTTCTGAAGATTAGTATAATGTCTAGCAGTATCAGGGCAATCATATCAGTCAGATCACTACGAATTCTGGCTATATGGTGCCGAGGGATTAGCTTGTTGGTGATGTTTTGAAGGATAATGATCATCTTTTTATCAATATTGTTGTCAAACATAAGGAGAAAGAGAATGGAAAGATTATAGAAGAGAAAGAAAAGTCTAAGAAAGAAATTTTAGAGAGTAAAATCAAAGAAAAGGAAATTTTAGAAAGATTTAGAGAATAAAAAGCAAGTTAGAAGAAAAATAATGAAAAACACTAAAAAAACTAAAGGCATGATAAAAAATAATAAAAATCAGCTGGATCAAAAGAAAAATCAAAAAAAGGTGTTTAAAAAGATGATAAAAAATAAAAATCAAATCAAAACCCTACAGAAAAGAGTAAAATTGACTTTAATTTATTAATGAGCAAAGCCAAAAATCTTGACTTGATAAAAAATTAAATCGTCAAAGAAAACACATAAAAAAAATCCTAATCTAAAAAATCCAACAAGTATCAAGTAGTATAAGAACCTTCTTCTGATAGCGATTGATTGTAAAATAAATCATTTCATATTTTTTTACATTATACATCCCATAAATAATTTTTATTTATAAAGACTCAAAAATCATCTATAACAAGTAAAAAAGTAGATAAACACAATCATTTTCTTTATTCTGATCATTTTCTCAATTGAAATGAAATGATTCAATTAATACAGCAATTTTTTATTTTACCGTCACTTTGATTATTTTTTAACTCGACCTTGCGTCCTTCTTTAGTGCTGTCCTTTATTTACAACTCAGCCCCCTCGTCAATGACCTTCATATTGTGTACCTTTTCATTTGATGCATCGACAAATTATTATTATTTTCTCATGTTCTCCAAGATACTATCTAAAATTTCTTCAAAAAGATCGTTTACCTTTTTTCCTGTCTTCGCCGATACCTAAAAATGCTTCATTTCTAGCTGCTTTGAAAATTATTATGCCTACTATTTCGTCACTTTTCTTCATAAATCATATCTTTACCTGACTGAACTCATATCGATTTTATTGCCCACGATTATGCCTGGAGCTCTTTGGTGCTCTTTGAATAATTTATTCCAAGTTTTGACGTTTTAGAGTGAGGTCTGCTTGGTCACATCATACACGAAAATGGCTGCATGTGCATTTTTCAAATAGGTGGGGATCAAGCTTCTATACCGTTCTTGACCAGCCGTGTCCCAGATTTGCAATCGATATATCTGCCCACTCCTCGTGAGATCTCTTATGTTGAAATCGATTCCTACCGTAGACTATCTATATGTTTTGGGTTACATTATGTGTTTCTTGGAAGCGATTGGTGGTGTACCTTTATATAATTGAGCTTTTTCCGACGCCTTGATCCCCGAGGAAGACTATGCGTAACTTGATACAGTTTCTATTGGTATTTGATGAAGTTATACTCATAAAATTTATAATTTATGTTATTCATTATTTAAAGAATGTTAGAAATATAAAACCAAATCATCAGATTTTTATATGTTTAATTAAGCTAATTAGTTAAAGATTAATTCTTTTTTTGTTACATCAAACAAAAATTCTTTGATATACATAACTATATAATAAATGACCTAAACCCTTTTTACCTGTGTCAATTGCCAACTCCACTTCGAAAACGAATCCATCTACCGCGAACACTACAAGTCTTAGCATCATCGCTACAACGTTAAACGAAAACTAATCGGCCTGCCTCCTCTATCTTTTCAAGATTATACCATACGTATTTGCGTTTTTATGTTTTAGAATTTCAAGTGGATAAATCATCGAAGTCTCAAAGTCAAGCTTAGATCTATTGTTAACTATGTTCTAAGAAATTCATGTCTGTACAGACATATAAGCAACATATCAATTCTCAGAAACATAAACAAAATCGTAAAAACTTACTGAAAGTCTCTAAAAAAGATATATAAAATAAAAGTGAGACATCATCTCTCTCCTAATTTTAACTAATCGACACCGATTAAAAACTCTCATGCTTATTCTGCAACGATTCATGCTCCTAATCGCATCTTTTTTAAAAACATTCCTTTCCGCCTTTCAAATCATAATGCATCAATTTAACTGGCCTTGTGTCATATGTTAGGTAGATCGTCAAGAAGGGTACTTGTATTTATTGTTAGCAGGAATTCGGAAGTTAGGATAGTGTCAAGCAACATATGGCTGATACGGGGCATGGCCATCTAGATATTGATGCTTTTTAACAGTTTTAAGCGTTTTATTTATGGAAGATTTAAGAAAATACTCATGAAGAAGAAGAATAAGAATCTTCAGAGGAAAAGATGGATGTTATTGAAAACATTGAAAATCTAGACAATATAGAGAAACAGAGTTCTTCATAGATATAAGTCCTAGAAAACACTGAAGACAACCCTGAATTCAGTATCTTGAAAGGCTAGACCTTGAAATCTTTACAGTAAAAGCGACAAAATCGAATAAAACACACTGCTACGGGCGTCTTAATCAATGGCAAAGAAGTTGGGTATCGTGCTTACAAACAATATTACAAGCAATATCTCACAAGAACCGTCTAGCAAGCCCCTCGAGAACACCAAAAATGTTTGCCCGTTTCTTAAGACTGGAAGAAACATCAAAAGCATATCCAACCTAAGCCACAATTTCCTAGTATTTCATTCAACATCAATACAAGATGATTTAATTAAATTTCATTTCATTTGATTAGATTTGCATGATATATAAATTTTTGGATTATATAATTGTCACTTATATACATCCCAAATGAAGTTATTCTGCTTTGAAAGCGATTCCCCTCTCCTTCTTCGTAATGACTTTGACTAAATGAGTCTCACCATGTCAAATTTCATTCTGAAGATTTGCTAAGGCATCAACAAAAAACAAAAAAACTTAATCCATACCGCCCTATTTCTCTTTCACTGCGAAGTTCGAATCGCTTCCTTTCATAAATTCGACAGATTCATCTACGCCTGTGCCTCTATTCTGGTCTCTACTAAGCTGACCGAACACGTAGATTATTACCCGATCCAACTCATCAGGATCATGAGGAAGATCCTTCGAGAAAACAGAGGGCTTTAACCTAAAGAAGATGATGAATAGAAAATGAAGGTTTTGGTTAAAAAATTATTTGAAGCTGAGTTAGTCATCATGATTAACATAGGCTTTTAATTTGATTTGGAATTGGCCCTATTTTGGCTTAAAGATTGGGAGAGATATATCAATAATTATGACCTTTCACGACGGTTTTAAGAAAATTTGACGGATCTGTATAAGACTAACGTGGTTTTATATTTTTAGCCTGAGCTTATAGCCCTTTCTGCGATTTCCATGGGGATTTAGAGCTAAAGATTACACTTTTAAGTAGGCAAATGGAATTAATTTATTCGAAATCGTTTGGAGACTGAAAAATAGAGGATTCGGGAGATTGTAGATTATTACAATAAGAAGATAGACCTTTCTGCGAGTAATGTTATCAATAATTATTGATTTTCAATATTTAATTGTTTAATTGTTAAATAGATTTGATAAATCAATCTTACTTTTTAAAAGTCAATTTCAAATGGCCAGATTTCTCATTAAATTTTGATTCTCCATCTTTAAGGTATTTATCCTCATCTGCAACTTGCTGGGCGAGGAGTTCATCTAATACTTACCACATTCACTGTAAGACTGTCTTTCTCTATTGTTGACAACAAAATTATTTTTAAAATTCATCACATTATTGTTATGCATAAAATTGGCTAATCTCATGTTCTCTTTGTCACTATTCTCCATCCCTGCTAATTTTTCAACCATTTTATTGTTCATCCTGATCAAATCCATCTTAGAAATCGATTAGGTCAGCATAGATATCGTATCTGATTCTTCTTAGCGGGTTTATCCTCTCAATATATTTTTCTTCTTTAATGATGCCTGCATATACTAAAGCTCTTCCTCAAGATTATTTATGTATTCATGTTTCGTCATCAACTTTTGGTTGAACACTTGACAATGGTATTAAAGTTATTGGATATACTCCTCCATCTCCCGGGTAGTTTGTTCTTTTTCCAGGTATAAACATTATACTTTTTCGTAATTTTAGGCCAACTCATGCAGAGAACTTTATAGTCTCTATATTTATGACGTTTTCAATCGATCTTTCAACCCTTGGGCTTAGTTTTATACTTCTTTCAGTCTGGCTGTCACTTCTATATTTTTATTCTTTTACTAGAAATACCTGCGTTTGTATTATTGCAGGTCTTGTTTCATTTTGTTTTAAGAATTTTTTAGATCTATCATTTTTTGCAGGTACTCTTCTATACTCTTATCGCTTTCTTACAACTTGAACTGTATTTACATTAAGTCTTTTTGTAGGTTTTAAATTATAATTTTGCTTTAGTCACGTTATTCACGATTCGTATCATTTTTATTATTAAAAGACTCTCTTTGCAACTCTTCACATAATCTCTATAAATATTAAATCCTCGAGACAAATCCCTCTATCTCAAGATCTTTCCTTCTATTCATCTAGACCAAGTTCCTACATTCCTGCATTCCATCTTTATACCGAACGTAATATTCTTACATCTTTTCATTATGTATCTTCAATGATTATATTTCTCTGTAGAGGGTTTGTTGTTAGGTGAGGATAGCTTAGTTTTGCGATTATAGGGATCTTATGTATTCGTTTAGGAACGATTGTTACTGGGGTTAGTGCGACATGATGCTTTAGATGATATTTGGAGAAGAGATTCAAATATATATTTATATCGATGGATTTAAATTTAAATATATATGTTTAAGAGATATATGATAGAAAGGTGTTTTAAATTAAAAT
>Ga0194115_10006331_pt1 | contig 12027 bp, 9 predicted proteins | sample TA2MahsurfametaG_3_FD_148656 | JGI IMG/M metagenome (GOLD analysis project Ga0194115, IMG submission 148656) | Freshwater microbial communities from Lake Tanganyika, Tanzania - TA2015002 Mahale S4 surface | ecosystem: Environmental > Aquatic > Freshwater > Lake | place: Tanzania: Lake Tanganyika... | reverse complement strand
GGTCATCGAACGTATGCTCAAGCAAGTTGGTGTCCAGGAAGTCAAGACCTTTGAATCGGGTCAGAAAGCTCTGGACGTTTTAGAAGGCGAGGAATATGATCTGATCCTGACCGATATTCAAATGCCTGGTATGTCAGGTTTTGAATTCTCGGAATTACTCCATTCCTCGCAACGAATCATGAATAAACCGATCGTTGTGGGACTGACAGCCGATACGAGTGCCGATCTACGAGAGCGCTGTACTGCATGTGGTATGTCCGATGTTCTCCAGAAACCAATCACATTGAGAGAAATGAAGGACTACTTCGACAACGTTTTGGATTCCCTTCTCCATCCTGTCATCATATGATCTACTTGCCTCTGGCACTCTTCGCCTTGAGATGGGCTAACTGGGCTTGATTGTCCACTGCATCGCAGTTTTACGAGGTCGAAATGACGCTTGAGTTCCATATTCACTGGGAAGTAATGAAAAAGTAGCTAGCGTTTGTTTTATAGCGTTATTGGTTAGCGGCTTCTGGAGGCTGCATGGAGAGCTTTCGTGAGGGGGATTGGGGGGGCTCATCAATCTTAGCTTTCAAGAGTTTCGGAGAGACGAGGTCGATATCTTCCCCAGACCATCGTTTAGTAAGTGATAATGAGTTCGACCCCTCTGTAAAGAACTCTCCACTGGATGGTTTACCTTGGCTGCTGGCAGAAAAACGGTCGCGTCGACACAGAATTGCGACGTGGTCAGCAAGGTACTCAGCTCTTTGCTCAGCAAGTAATCGGTTCTCAATGGTGAGGTCGTGGCATTTTGATGACAATATTCGTGAGCTTCGTCTTCTCGTCGTCATCTGCTGTTCTTGCTCTAATAGGATTAGTCGTCGGACTATCCTCGACTTCCTGACGACTTCTTGTCCTGCGGATCTCCCGATGATCCCATATAGAGAATGCATCCTATGTTGGATGTCGGCAGGTTCCTGATCAACAGCACGTGAGGCCGCTGCCTCACATTGTCTGATACTTCGATACTCTTCCTTGCTGTAAAAGCAAGCGGAGAATTCGGCTGGCGAATGATCGAAAGGCGTTGCGATACAACCACGGGCTGCGGTAGCAAACTGTACATGACGAGCGGTCTTCGGCGTCTTTACCCACTTCTCGTGTTCTCGTCCTGCCGAACCGGATATGGGTGACATGGTGACCAGGCAACCTGTTTCAGCCATGGATTGATGATGGATGAGTTTGCCCATGTTTTGTTTTGATTTCTCGATGCAAAAAGTATATATGGTAAGAATCTGGGGGTTTTACAGTTGGCAATTCCCATCGGGATGCTACTTCGGATCTTCGGGCATTCTGTGCCCTCTAGTTCGGCTTTTCGTGGCCGTTAAGTAGATGACATCTAAATCTCCAGAAAATTAGGGAACAATCGTCTCTTTCGAACAATTCATTGCTGACGTTAGCGTATATCGGAACAGTGTAGTCATTTTGGCCACCGTATATCGGACAAAAGGAATTCTCATTTCGGCTATATCAGATCTTCCGACATGCATGGAGAACTTCGGCGAAATAAATGGGGAAACAGAATCTTCATCGTTTGACCGAATGCTGTGAAGGAGGACTCACCTTGTGTCGTTTGTGCCGACGATTGATGTACTTTCGTCGACGAAAGTTCTCGGTTGGGGCCACATAAGGACGGGTTTTCCGGCGCGCCGAGAACTTTTTGGGGAACAATGAAGTTCTCGGAGCATGTTCTCGGTGCGATAAGGATTGGCCTTATTCACTGTGTCATAAATCGTCGCCGCGACGTGGAGGGTGGAGGGACGGAGAAAATGAACAGAAAAAGTCTCAACGTCTCGGGGAGTCGAAGTAATCCGATGTGTGACGTCTGTTCCAAAAATGTTGGCTTCCTTCTTCATCAACACATACGATGACGCCCCCTCCTGGCGGCGTCAGGAGCTTTGAAGACGATGAACCCTGGTATTTAACTACCATTATCGCAAGCCAACAGACAACGAAAACATCACAGCATTCAATATTGAAACTACGACAATGATGCGATTCTTAGTAGTTCTTTCTCTCTTGATTTCTGCCGCTGTCGTATCTGGGTTTACACCATCCACAAGAACAAGACCGTCAAGTGTCCTTCTTCTGGCGCATCGTCCGTCAACTCAAGTCGGCTTGTCGTCATCGTTCATCAAATCCAACAAAAATTTTGTACAACGCAAGCCTTGTGGATCAAGAGTCTCAACATGTCTAGAGATGTCATCCGATGATATGGGGAAAAGTACTACGAAGAGTAGTTTACCATTTTGGTTAGATGTCGGGACGAAGGGTGGAGCAGTCTTTTGGTCGTTAGTCTTATTCATCGTTCCGATCATTGGATATAATGTCGTCACAGGGATCTTTGGAGTTGATGAAATTGAAGCTGGGAAATGGATCGGCGTTGGATTCACTGCATTCGCCATGTTAGCATGGGGTTCTACCTACCTCTTTCGAGTTGCGACGAAAGATATGACCTATGTGAGTTTTTTCCAAGAAATGCCCCTCTTGTCGGAATTGTAATCTACATTGGGTTGTTTTGCTGATGATATTGAGAGGGACAATCGTCAAATCCCATTTTTTGAGGGGGAGAAGACGTTGGTCTATATTTTTGATGGCATACACAACCATCCTCTCACTTTTTTTGTATTGTCCACGCGCCATTCTTACACACACCCATACATACAGGCAAAGCAACTAAAGGATTATGAAAATGCCGTAATTGCAAAGCGACTGGAAGAGTTGGATGACGATGAAATCCAAGCTCTTGTAGAAGAAATTGAACGAGATGAATTCTAATTCGCCCTGGGATAGATTGTATTTGGTCGGTCGGTGTGGCTTCGTCTTTGGTCGGTTTGCACACTAGACGCTACAAAAAATAGAGAATACAAGTGTCTTCCATACTATTTTTGGGTCCCCTAGGTCATACAGGTCGCAAGACGTTAGTATATACGCGGGAACATAACACAACAAAATAAAAAAAAGCCAGGAAACGAATGAAGAAACAACAGTCATGAAAGAATGAATAAAGAGCCTTCACGTAGAGACTATTCTGGTATGTTTTCTTTCTCGTGAGTCATTTACGATCCTTCTATTTCTTTTTCTTGTACATCTTATGCGGCCAAAAAATGAACAAGGATCGGTTGCAGGAGGCACTTCCCCCCTTTTTTTGTAGATCCCGGTCGTCATCATTATCATTGGACTCCAAAATGTCCAAACTCGGTTTCGGGTTATTTATATGCACCAAACGTTGTTCTCTCCCAAAGCAAGCCAACAGTCAAGAAAGGAAAGGATTGTGACTCACAATCCAAAGGATGCAAAAAAGTCGTCATCGATAGGTTTTCTTCCAGGAGTTGTTTGTGTCTGGTATCGAGTTTGATGATTCTGTTGTATGGCACCGGTCTTTGGAGCAGGTGCTTGTAGTTGTTGTGGTTGTACCGGAAACGACGACTCTTCCATAATGGTACCCGTCTCTTCTTCTTTATACCAACATTTCTTCTCATACTTTTGTTGGATATACTGAAGACGTTCCCGACAATCATTACAACTGGAAGAGGTACAACCCCGACATGAGGTCGGTGGTGGTTTCACGCCTGTAATTGGTAATGTCGCTTCATAGATTGCATTGACACGAAGATTACCAAATCGTTGAAGGAATTCAACTTCAGCATCGGTAAAGTCATCTAATCCAATACATTTGACACGGGTAATATGTGCCCCCAAGGATCGATGAGCCGCATAACACTGATTACATAAATATACACCAAGTTTCACAGAACAAAATTTGATGGCTGATTTCTTGTTCGATATCCCACAATCTGCACAAAAGGAATTATTTTCAATCCTTGATAAGGCTCGAACTCGATTGTCATTATTATTCATCTTCACAGTTTTCTTTCTTCTTCTTCGTGTTTTGTGTATGATAAACTGAAGATAATGATGCCAACTGGGTTGACTGGCATAGTCTCAGTTTGCGTCGTCCTAGTCAATTCATCCGTCGGTGTTTCGCAGTTCGCAGTCGACTCGTCCGAGAAGAATAGGGACCATACCTACTCAGCGTACCTTTATGCGTGCATTATGTAGCCATTGGATAGTACCGCTTGTGAAAACTAGAATGACCCTACAATACTAGCATATCACAACGACAAACTGGGTATGGATCGAAAAATCAGGATCGACCCAATACGGAATGGAATATTTGATACTAGTTGACTCTCTTTCAGCGGTTGAGTCCCTCCTAGATGACCGACAATCATCTTTTCCACCGTCTGAATTACTACTCGAAACTGTACTTCACTAGATACTAGAGAGGTTGGAGTATCATCGTTCACAGGAAAGTAGCTATTCTGTCTCTTAGAGCATATACATCTGGAGCAAGAGTGTAGATGGAATTGTAGTTGAAAAGTTAGAAATGGAATGTATTCGTAAATGGTTTTCTTGCGTCTCTAGGCGGCGGGTAACTTCAAATTGCCGGCCCCGGCGACCGAATGAAGCAAGTATCATAAACTAGCTGGAAACGGGTTCATTCGCCTTACCTGTAATATTACCTACTACCGATGCCTACGGCTCCCATCTGTGTCAATGCGTTCCAGTGTCTTACGGTAATAGTAATCTACGGTTCCTTTTTAGAGCCTTGTCAATCAACGCCAAAACGTCCCACGCGCAAAAACACACACGTCCTCGCTCTTTGGCGCCAAATCCAACCCTTAACCAGCGACGTCGTTTACAGTCAGCACTGGTTATGCTCCAAGGCGAGGACTTTTTTCCTCCGATAGATGTAGTATCCATAGCGCAACATAGGGCCACATAGAACGATCGCCATATCCTAGTTAGCCATTATGAATGTTACAAAAGTTTTACGATCGTGCTGTGACAATGACCATGTTCCATGAAATTCCGCATTTGCATCGTGCTGTGACAATGACCATTTTCCATGAAATTCCGTAATTGCAAACACTTCAAAGATTCAGTCTCGGGACACATTTTCTTCATGGATTCCACCTGAAGATATTCGTAAAAGAAGAAAGAAGGATAGGTAAGTGTGATCGATATTCGAGGTGACGATGCATGCCGAGTCAAAAGACATTCACAGAAAACGTGTTCTTCGTCCCATCCGCATGAAAAATGATAAATTTCGTCTCCACACCAAGAATTGGATCAGAGAATGTAGATAAAATTTTGGTTCTGGCCATCATATGGGACAACAACAGCAACACCCAAGCCCGTGGATTGGGAAAATTCCGATAGTGGGTTTTTGTTGGGAGTTACGTTTTGCCATTTTGTACTTCTCAGATCAAATAAATTTTTGTACACGTTATCGTCGAATCAACATAATGATTTCTGTCCGCCCGACGGTACTATCGTCATAGAAGGTACTGATGGCAAGTACTACCCCACAAATAACCAAGAAGAAGTATCCCAGCCACCATGCGTGTTTTCATTACAAATCTCTTTCCTTTTCCGGGCTTACCTTTCCTGCAATGATGCGGTTCAACATCAGCCCAAGTGATCTAGGTCACCATCATCCATGTTGACGAGGCCACTACCATCTGGTGGTTGGTACGTATCCCGCAAATCAAAGCATGCCTCTAAGGCTTCTTGACAATCAACTTCCTCAGGTAGGATATCATTGACGATATCACGTTGATGATATCCTCGATACCGTCGTCCAAGGACTGTCTTCATATCCTCCGCGGTTTGATTGAGGTATGAATAGACTCTTGTGGTATTACCAAGTACTGTCAAGGTTGGTTGATCTGATGTTCTCAAGATGGATTTCCAATAGGCACCAGCTCCTCCACTCGATGGATTGGCAAAGGTAAGTTGACCTACTGTCTGACTCCCGATGACAGAGAGTGAACGTTCGGGTCGGTATGGGATTCCCATTCCCTGGATGGTAGCAGTCAAATAATGACTAATCGTTTGAGACATTGGATCATACTGATATCTAGGATCCATATCCGACTGTAAATTCCCCGGACGGACCGCCGTCATCAGTGCGAAATGATGATGAAGGGATCGATCCGCAAATCGTTGATCTTGTCGTCCCGAATAGGGACAAGGAGATAGGCAAGATAATAAACCCTGACGGATCCTACCCCTTCCATCTGCGTCCTTGGTAGTATTTGAGAGGAGCCATTCTCCTGGTGGAATCTCTTTCGTATTTCTACTACTTGTCGTAGATCGGGTCCGAGAATCTCGTTCTAGACTCGAACCGGCAATTAATGTCTTCCAGAGTTGGTCTTGATCAATCATCGAGGAATGAAGTGTATCAAGTTCCAATACTTTATACTGACTTGATGGTAAAAGAGATTGAAGGAATTCTCCCATACTTAAATGTTGTGCGGTAGATCCCCATCGCATATCATATTCTCCTCCATGTCCTACAAAGGGGACATTCGTCAGGCCGATCCGACGTGGAGATTTCGACGCCAATCGGATAGGAAGTGTACAAGCTTCTAGAGATTGTGCAATCTTGGCACTACCATGAAAGAGTGACATCGTCTTATCAAGTTCGACGGGGATGACGACATGTGCATTTTCTGTAAAGTCATGCAAGGCTAGTCCACTGGACATATGATGACGTATTCGTTGAACATGTCCTGGTTGCCATGACATATTTTCGTCATTCTCAATCTGACTACTACCATCTATCGTAGCGGACGACGAAGACGACGATGCCGGATTCGTTACATGAAAGACCATCCGTCCAGAACTTTTTGATTCTTCCTGAAATTCTTGTAATAAAGATGTTGCAATACTGGCATATAAACCACAACCTTCTGTCGTTAATAGGAATCCTTGACAAAAATCAGATTCTTCTAGCAAATGACGTAAACGTTCCAAAAGGATATCTTCCATCCAACGTCGTTGTTCTTGTGGTAGTCCACCACCAGATTTGATATTGTAGGCGTCCCAATGAGGGGCAATAGTCGATTGATGTGAATATTCCAATGCAATCTTTGATTTATTCGAATAGGGTGGCATCCAAAAATCCATCCATGATAATTCATTCAATGGTTGTTCTTGATGTTGTTGTTGTTCTTGATGTTGTTGTTGTTGTTGTTGTTGTTGTTGTTCCATAGTAGTAGCATCATCCTTACTCTCATCGGGAGTGTGTTTCAGAAGTTCTGATTGTAAAGGTTCCAGGGTATCATGTTTCCATCTATTCATATCCTGTTGTTTACGAAATCGTCGTTCTTCTGTTTCATAACTTCCCGTGTAGTTGTCTCCTCTCACGTCCTCCTCCTCTTCCTCTTCGTCGTCGTCATCATCCCAATTGACATGTCTTGGATTGTCCGAACTTGCTTGTAAGGACATTCCCTTCTGTTGTAGATTCGGTCTTTCTTGATAATATCGAGAGTATTGAGAATATGCCAATGTTGTTGACATGGCATGATATTGTTGAGACCATATACTAGGACTTGTATGACTTAATGAGACTGTCGGATCCAATGTCTCTATTCCAAAGAAATTGGATTGTACATGTTGGTGAGATGACGACGACGTAGAAACAGAAGAAAACGGTATGGATGATGTCGTTGTTCTTGTCGTTTGAGGGAGGTTGTAGTCTGTTATTTGAGACGATACCTCATTGGGAACATAAAATCGAGTTGGTTCATCGACAAACAAACAACGGGGGACGTGAAAATTTCCCTCTAAACGATGTGTCGTAGATATATAAGATTCTTCTCCCCGATCGCCATCTTCATTGCCATAATATTGAGGACCTTGAGTTCCTGATAGTCCTTCTAAATTCAATAGATGAGCTGTAATAGCATTCGAAGAAGATCCTAATGAAATTTGAATCAAATCACGACTGACCGATGACGATGACATCTTCCTTTTTTGGGGGGGGGTGGGGGGTGTCTTCCTTTTCTTGTTTCTATTCTTCTTGCTATTGTTTTTCTTTTTGTAGTAGTGATCCCATCCACCCAATCACCAAAAACAGGAACAAAAGGATAAGCCGGGGAAAATCCTTTCAAGTAAAAACCTCTGTTAAAAAAGAATTGAGTTTGGTGTTCAAATCATCATCGGGGGTACGCGAAAAAAATGTTGGCGTAGAACTAAATGCCGCGGTTTTGGGAATCCCCCCCTCCGCCCGGGCCAAAGAAATATAAATGTGAATCAAACCAAAGACGACGCCTCCGTCGTTTTCGTTTGATTGTTCTATCGTCGTCCAAGGCCCGCCGCCCTTCCGCCCTTGTCTGGATGGGATGGGATGGGATTGGCACAATAGAAATCGATCAGACTCCTATCTCTCTCTCACAAAAAATGAGTGGTTGTGCTGCCAAGACGACCTCTAGGACGGATCTTGATTGTGCATCCATAGTGACGTCAGATGCCTCTAGCCGCCTATGTATGTACGTATAGATATGTACCGTCCGCGACGGCGATGACAAGTGACATAGACTGTGACACATGTCTTACTGTTAGTTAGAAATCACGGTTCGGTGTCTTGCACGTAGCCATTATGCCTTTATAAACAGTGATGACCAATGTATACTTTGGTATATAAGGAAAAAGAGTCGTATCTATTTGTCGTTTTCTTGTCCACGGGACACTGGATTCCTGTATTGAATAATTGGGTATACGCGGAAAAGTTGTATTTGTCCATCTTTCTTGTGCACGTGACGCCAAGAGCGACGACGTTGTTTGTGCGGTTGCACGCATGTTTGTTTGCGTACTTGTGAAGCGAGAGAGAGCGAGAGAAAGAGAGACGCAGCGCCAACAGTAGGTCTTCAGTGTTCCACAAAAGCCAACCTCCCCGCCCTCTCCCCCAATCACAGATACTTCTACTTGCGGTCAATATTGACTGTAAAGCGAAAGACCGAAAGAGAATCATCATCTTCGTCGTCGCGGCGGAATTCTATTGTCGGAATCCTTTCATCGTCCACCAGGAAAATGGCAGAAGGAGAAGATTATTTTTATGAACTAGTCAAGAACGGGGGTCTCGAGGTCAAAATCAGTAGACGCATTGGCGATGAGGGAGCTAAACAAGTCGCCAAGGCGTTGATGGAACCAGACACGAAGGTCCGATCCCTCATCCTTACCTACACCCGCATTCAATTTTCGGGCGCCCTGGCCATAGCCAAGGCTCTCGAAATGAACACGACGTTGCAAACGCTAGATCTTGGCGGCAATGACATTAGGAGGGAAGGTGCTGCGGCGATTGCCAAGGCTCTAGAAAAGAACACGACATTGCAAATCCTGCATATTGACGACAGCAACATTGGTAGTGAAGGTGCCGCGGCGATTGCTGATGCTCCCGAAACGAACCAGTCCTTGCAAGAGCTGAGTCTTGGTTACAACGAGATTGGTAGTGAAGGTGCTGCGGCGATTGCCGATGCTCTCGAAATGAACACGACATTGCAAAAGCTGGGTCTTGAGAACAACAACATTGCTTGTGAAGGTGCTGCGGCGATAGCCGAGGCTCTAGTAACGAACACTACATTGCACTCGCTGTCTCTATACGTCAACACCATTAGGAGTGACGGTGCTACGGCGATTACCAAGGCTCTCGAAACGAACCAGTCAGTCCAATGGCTTGATATTGGCTGTAACAGCATTTGGAGGGAAGACATTACAAGAGCTGCGTATTCACGACAACAACATTGGTAGTGAAGGTACCATGGCGATTGCCAAGGCACTGGAAACGAACATGACATTGCAAGAGCTACATCTTGACAGCAACAACGTGGGGAGGGAAGGTGCCGCGGCTTTTGCCAAGACTCTCGAAACGAACCAGTCCTTGCAAACGCTGTCTCTTAAAGACAACGACATTGGTAGGGACGGTACCGACGCTTTTGCCAAGGCTCTAGAAGTGAACACGACATTGCAAGAGCTGAACCTTGACCGCTGCAACATTAGTAGTGAAGGTGCGATGGCGATCGCCAAGACTCTTGGTACGAACCAGTCATTGAAAAAGTTGGGTCTTTCCTTCAACAGCATTGGTAGTGAAGGAACCGCGGCGTTTGCCACGGCTCTAGAAATGAATATGACATTGCAAGATCTGAATCTTATCTTCACCAACATTGGGCGTGGGCGTGAAGAAAAGGCGGCTATTCATGAGGCTCTAGAAAGGAACCGCAGACTGCAATCCCCATGAGACGCTGGAAAGGTTGAGACAAACAGAGCTATAGTTCTCATGTCCGTATTAGGCAATATTACAAGTAAAGTGAATAAACCAGTTTCCAGCTAACTTAGTATACCTCTACAGACAACATTGTGTTGTTTTCTATCCACCCGTACGAGAGCCCAATAACGCAGCGAGATTTTCTTTCTGATCCGTAGAACCAGATTGGGATTCGATTGGGTTCGTTTTTCTTCTTCTTCTTCTTCTTCTTCTCCCACGAGCAATCAATCAACGTATCAATATCTTCTTCATTGAGTCCTGTCCAGCATGATCCACCCCTTTCTCATTACAGGGATCTCTGACCCAGTATGATCCCACCTCCGATCTCTGCCTTTTCTGGTTAGTCGTTTGTGCCATCACACTCGGGGAGTTCGATAACTCGCAAACGACAACATTAATCCATTCGAATGAGTAGCTGAGGCGATGAGGAGGGCCGGAAATTACATTTCCAATGCTGCCCACGTACACAGAGTTGGACCAACTACTGTACTCACTCCCACCACGTGAACTACCTCGGATGGATCATCATCAACTTCATCATCATCAACAGAACAACGATGGAAGCAAGAACAATGGTCCTTCACTGTTACCATTACATTGGCAATTTGCCGTAAGGGACCTTCACATGGTATGTTGCTACAGTCAAGAGACAACTCTTGCAATACCTTGTGGTTCGTTTTTCCAGCGTCGTGGCGATAGTCACTGCACCATCATGCCCCAATGTCGGAGTCAGAAAGAGTTAGGACTTGTAGCGTCTGGTTCCTTTCTAGCGCATTGGCGATAGCCGCAATACCTTCACATATCCCATCTTGTTGTATTCAAGATGTTGTCGTGGCAAGGTCTGGTTCGTTCTCGTCCTCACTGCTTGGCCCACTGCTGTGGCACCGCTGTATGTAATGTCGTTGCCACAAAGTTTAAGATGTTGCCATGTTTGGTTCGTCACCTTCAGATCCAATCTTGTTGTGGTCAAGACTTAAGGTGTTGCATCTCCAGTGCCTTGGCGATAGCCGTGGTACCTTCACGTTCCACATTCTTTCTCTCTCTCAAACTCTCTCTTCGGTTTATTCTTTGAATGATCCGATCTTACCACAGCCTTCCCCCTACTACTCATTGCATCGATGTACGGACGAAGGCCGGGAGAGTTTCAGCCAAACTGGTTTTGATTTTCGTGAGCCTAAAGAAGAAGCGGGCTCCTTAGAGTACGCTGTGCAGATGACGACAACGATGGCGAGCGATAGTAGCAGAACCACACCGATGCCAACAAATATTGAAAAGCGATGAAAGGATGAAACAAAAGAACACAACAATCAAGCAGATCAACACAACAACGGTAATAAAGATGATGCCATCAGTCACTACGGAAGTTACGTCATTCGATTGACACGGACTCATCGGACCCGCCGTGGGCTCGGCTCGCGCGGAATTGGTAAAGTAAAGGGTGCACAAGTTCCAATAAGTAAAGCGGTGACCACGCACCACTCCCACCTTCTCGGATGTCCAACCGGATGAAACATCACAATAATTTGATTTGAAACAACTTTGAATTCCTGAGAATGGGGTGGGAATCAGTTGTTTGATGGGTCGGTCGGCTTTCCCCTCCAAAACAGAGCTTGCTTTCCCTCCAAAACAGGGCATTCGATCTAGAACAGTGATCGATAGAGGTCGACGATTCAATCGTACAACCAGAGTTGGACTGGTCACAGTCATTTCACTTTTTTCCCCTTCTCCCCGGGGTGGGAAGGGGGGGGGGAAGAGGAGCGGGCAAGAAAATTTGACAGCAACTCAAAAAGTGAAATATCTGTATCATACGTCGACGCGGGGCGTTTTCAAAAAGCTTTTGGCGCTCACATGTTTTTCGTTTTTCTTCTCATCAT
>Ga0194115_10006329_pt1 | contig 12028 bp, 13 predicted proteins | sample TA2MahsurfametaG_3_FD_148656 | JGI IMG/M metagenome (GOLD analysis project Ga0194115, IMG submission 148656) | Freshwater microbial communities from Lake Tanganyika, Tanzania - TA2015002 Mahale S4 surface | ecosystem: Environmental > Aquatic > Freshwater > Lake | place: Tanzania: Lake... | reverse complement strand
GTCGGACTTCTGACAAAATCTCTAAGCCTTGGTCAATCCCAACTCCATGGAATGAGTCAGGGGAGGATCTACAGTCCTTATCAAAACAAGATTTGTAGATCCAATCTACTTTTAAGTCGTTACAAATTTTAGCGATACGGTCCGCCATCATCAAAGCATGATCCCTGTTTTCAATTGCACAAGGACCGCCTATTAAAACTAGCTTTCCATTTCCGCCGATTTTAACCCGTTTGACTTGACCATAGCCAATTTCAATTACTTTAGACGCCATTTATCTCCACCTTTGAATACTGAAAATATACCAAATTGTAAAGAAAATCCTAAATTTGACAAGGTTACCACTGTTTTATGGTTGTTTATTGTATCCTCCCTGAACCAAAAGGATGTGATTGGGCGAGAGTCAGATGAAAAATGATTAAAAATTAATGAAGAAGGTAAAGTTATTTTGGGATATTGACGGAACACTCTTGCGAACAAATGGAGCAGCAGCTGTTCCGTTTGCCAAAGCCGTTTCTGAATTTGCCGGCGTTGATGTTTTTATTGATAGAAAAAAACTAAGTGGTTACACAGATTATGAGATTGTAATAAGCTTACTAGAATCAGTTGGGGCTGCTACAGATATAAAAAACATTACTAAAATTCTTGATAACTATACCACTCAGTTACCAATGGCTTTAAATGATTGCATGGTTGAAAGGATTGGTTACATTAAAGAAATTTTGGAAATTTTGTTGGATAATTCAAATATAGAACTTGCAATTGGTACTGGGAATTGTTTGCAAGGTGCTAGAACTAAATTAAATCACGTTTCATTGCTAGCTTACTTTGACGATAGAAACCTGTTCTGTGCTTCTGAAGATCATTGGTCGCGAGATTTAATTATAAAAAATGCTAAAAAATCACTTATGCACGATCAGGTTGGCATAGTAATTGGTGATAGCCCAAAAGATATTCTTTCGGCAAGAGCTTCGAGATTAAAAAATATTTCTGTACCTACCGGTGGGCATTCTAGTTCTGAGTTAAGTGTCTATGATCCTGATTTGATTTTGAATTTAGACTGGAGTATCGATGACCTTACCCAAGGAATCAAAAAATTAACAAATCAATAGTAGTACCACAATAATAATCTTCCAACATAAACTAAATTGTCTCTTAGAGACTTGATGGAAAATTTAATGTTGAGTCGTTGATTTGATGTCTTACTACCACCTGAACAATCGCTGTATCGCCAATATAAATGTGTTTAAAAGGATCATTTAAATACTAGAAATTGAATTGGGTAAAGAGTCATACAAGTTAGTTTTCTAGCAAACATTTATTCTTATGAAAAGTTAAATTGCCTGCATAGTTTGAATTAATCGATAAAAGAACGTAGTATAATATTAGAACGTTTAGATCATCTCAAAAAGTGCAAAATAAGGGGAACTTTGGGAACCGTAGCAGTTATTATTCCGAGCAAAAATAGGATTAATTATTGCGTTGCCCAAATTAGATATTATAAGAGATTCAATTATGGTGGAGTATTAGTAATTGTTGATTCATCTTCAAAAACTAATTATATAAAGTTGGAAAAAGAAGCAAAGAAACTCAATTATCCCAACTTAAAGTTGTTTCACGATTCAATGCTGTCTGTTCATGAAGCAATTGAATTTGGCTTAAAACAAGTTAAAAGTGAGTGTGAGTATTATGTTTTTAGTGGCGATGATGATTTTTTTGTTGTGAATGGAATTTATAAAGCAGCGATCTTCCTCGACCGCAATCCAGACTTTATAGGCGTGGTTGGTAAGGCTATTACAACAAAACATATCAGTCTTGATAATCGGATCAGAGTCGGATGGGTTAGGACTTATTGGAATCCAATGGATATCGCTGATGATAGTGCATTAAATAGAGTAAAAAAGGTATCTAGACGATATGTAAATTTAGAATTTGCCGTAAAAAGAATATCTGCATGTATAGGTAATCAAACCCAGTTGATCAAAGTCTTTGGTAAAGTTGAATTCAAAGATAGTACAGATTTGGAGTTTTGTTCTACATTGTCTATAGCTTTAACCGGAAAAATTAAATATCTGAGAACAAAGTTTTTAGTAAGAGGTGACCATGACGCAAGGCCCAATCTTCTATCTAAACCTACTACTGCATCTCTAATTGGCATTCGTAAGAAAAATTTTATTTTATACTTAGATTCTGTTACTAGTGATTTTGATAAATCCCTCTCAAGACATCTAGATTATATAGTTGACTATTATTTAAATACGAACGGCAAAAAGAAAGCAATGAAGTCTCATTTAATTGTAAAATTACTTTATTTATTCGTTAGAGTATTCAGAAAATTTAATGGGCTTTTTCTAAAATTAAGATATAAAAAATACTTCAAGTCATTTATTGAGACATGAATTTTCTAACCCGCGCTAAAAAAATTTATAGAATTTTCAAACATATTTGCCTGAAAATAGGGATTACTGTGAAAGTATTCGCTCATCGCTTTTTTATTTTTTATTTTGATACATTGATCTATCCTCGCCAAAAAAGTTTTGAATTCAAAGAGAACGTATTGTTTTTTACTCTACCAAAATACTATGCAAACAAGTCTAAGGATTCGGCTGTTGGAATTTATCAAATTGTTGACCCTTTAAGGCAATTTCTACGAGACAGCAACAACAAAACGATGATTTATTTGTGGTTTACTGATGAAAATTCAAGAGTAAATAGTGTATTGAAGTTTTTAAGGCAGATTCATATTTCAGGAACAAAAAAAATAATAATTGATTCGCCTAATTACAAATCGGCTAAATTTGGAGACTTTGGGAAGGAAATTTATCGCTATATTCAGAAAAAGTACGGTATAGACCTCCTTGAAATAGGGTGGGATACTATTTCGGAAAAGTGGTGGCAAGAAATTCTCTTAAGTAACATCGATAGAACAGTCCTGGTTTTAGATAATCCTCGAAAACAATTTATTCCTGAATCGCTATGCATCAGCAATAAAGCTGTCGTAATGGTCCCACCCTTCAGCCTTAATCAAATTAGTCAAGTTGCTAGCAATAGAACTTTAGATTTTAACTTTATCGGTTTAGTCGGGTCATATAGAAATTATAGACAAGATTACCTTAATTTCATCTCTGACCTTGGATATAAAAGTTTTTTGTCTGACTATAAAGTGAGAAAAAATCAGTTAACACGTCAAGATTATTTAGAAGTTTTAAATAAATCTAAGATTTCTATAAATTTTTCAATGACTCACTCCCAGAACTTTCAATTGAAAGGTAGAGTATGGGAAGTTTTGCTTGCCGGGTCTATGTTACTAGAACAAGACAATGAACAGATAAAGTACTTTTTTAAAGAAGGTACTCACTTTGTATCTTTTTCAAGCAAATTTAATTTGAAGAATAGTTTATTACATTATATCAATAATGACTCTGAGAGAATCAGGATTGCTGAAGCCGGACAAAAACGTGCAATAGAGTTAATCCAATCTAACGATTTTTTTTACTTTATTACAAGCTGAACATGAAAAACAGATATGTAATCTTTGATCGAGATGGGACATTGATTAAGCACACCCGCTACCTCACAAAAATATCAGAAATTGAATATTTACCTGGCGTTGTTGAAGGCTTATTGAAATTAAAAGCAGCGGGCTATCAATTTGGTATTGTAACGAACCAATCTTTGATAGGTAGAAAAATCGCTGAAAAATCGGTTGTCGACAAAATTAATTCACACATTGCTGAGCATTTAAAGGCCCAGAGCATACTTCTTAATTTTGTGTATGTTTGTCCTCATGAACCCAGCCAAAAATGCGCATGCAGAAAGCCAAAAATTGAGTTAGGGTTAATGGCTATTTCTAATTTTGGAATAAACCCTAATCACTCATATATGATTGGAGATACAGTATCTGATATCCAATTTGGAATTAACTTAGGGTTGAAAACAGTTCAAGTAAATCCTTTAGGTGATATTCATTCGGGAGCAGATTTTGTTACCACTAATATGATTTTAGCAGCGGAATGGATACTAAAAAATGAATAAAGCTAAAAAAAGCATAATCGTTAGATCTAGAATTAGTGAACTTAAAGCATTACTTTTTAATTTCGAATCTACTTGTGAAAATCAATTGATACTTGCATCCAAGCTGATTGCACAGGCTGTGACTAGTGGCAAGAAAATTTTGATTTGTGGTAATGGAGGAAGTGCCGCTGACTCGCAACACTTTGCAGCTGAGCTAGTGAGTTCTTTCTCAAAAACTGTCAGTAGGCGAGCCATATCAGCGATAGCATTGACCACTGATACATCAGTCCTAACAGCTTTTTCTAATGATTTTTCATTTGAAAATGTTTTTATGAGACAAGTAGAAGCTCATGGTAACCAAAATGATGTTTTAGTTGTGATTACAACGAGTGGAAAGTCTAGAAATTGTCTTCTGGCTGTTAAGCAAGCCAAAATAATGGGGTTAAAAACTATCGCCTTAACAAGTACAGGCGCTGAAGTATCTTCAGAAGTTGACATTTCTATTGAAGTTCCCTCTTCAAATACGCAACATATTCAAGAATGTCATATGGTTGCTTACCATATTTTGTCAGAAATAATAGAGAATACTATTTTAGAGGGAGTTGTCGCATGACAAATATTTTGGTCACAGGAGGTGCTGGATATATAGGATCCATACTGGTCCCAAAATTACTTGAGGCAAGTTTTAAGGTAACTGTTTTAGACAATTTCTTATACCGTCAACCAAGCTTGGCTTCGGTAGTAAGTCATAATAATTTGACAATAGAATTTGGAGACGTGAGAGACCAATCCGTTATGTTGAAGTTGCTCGCCAAATCAGATGTCATAATTCCATTAGCTGCAATAGTGGGAGCGCCAGCTTGTAAAAAAGATCCAACTACTGCAAGTGCAATCAATAAAGATGCTACCTTATGGTTGATTGATCAAATTTCTTCTGATCAACAAATTATTATGCCCACAACAAATAGTGCTTACGGACACGGTGACAAAAATAATTTTTGCGATGAAAACTCAAAATTGAATCCTCTTTCTTTGTATGCCCAAGATAAAGTCAATGTTGAAAAACATTTAATGGAAAAAGATAGAGCGACGAGCTTTAGACTTGCAACCGTTTTTGGCATTTCACCTAGAATGAGGCTGGACTTGTTAGTAAATAACTTTGTATATAGAGCATTGACAGATAAGTTTGTGATTTTGTTTGAGGGTCATTTTAAAAGAAACTATGTGCATATCAGGGACGTAGCAGATCTGTTTATTTTTGGTATCAACAATCCAGAAAAAGTTAAAAACCAAATTTTTAATTTTGGTTTAACTGAAGCTAATATATCAAAGCAAGAACTTTGTAATATTATCAAGAATCACTTGCCTGAATTTGTGTACCAAGATGGCCCTATTTCAAAAGATCCTGACCAAAGAAATTATATGGTCTCAAATAAAAAAATAGAATCAATCGGAATGAAGGCTAAAGTGTCGCTAGACGAAGGAATTAATGAATTAATTAAGGGTTTAGGAATGTTTGCAGCCAACCCTTATACTAACTTGTAAAAAATGATAATTACCAGAACGCCATACAGAGTTTCAATGTTTGGTGGAGGAACTGATCATCCTAGGTGGTTTAATGAAAACGGTGGTTCTGTTGTTTCATTTTCGATTGATAAATATTCTTATATAACATTAAGGGAACTACCCCCCTTTTTTTCTCATAGATACAGAGTGGCATACTCTAGAATTGAAACCACTCATAATGTTGAACAAATATCACATCCTGCTGTGCGACAAGCATTTTTAAAATACGCAAATGGTCTTAGTCTCGAGCTTCACCATCATGGAGATTTACCCGCACAAAGTGGAGTCGGCTCCAGTTCAGCATTTGCGGTAGGTTTGATAAAATCATTGTACGCAATAAATGGCAAGCATATAGATGTGTATGAATTAGCGAATGAAGCTATTTGTTTTGAGCAAAAAGTTTTGCTTGAAAACGTGGGTTCACAGGATCAAATTGCATGTACAGTGGGTGGAATAAATTTTATAAAATTTAGCTCAGATGATAAATGGGAAATTGATAAAATTAATTTAAGTTCGAGATACATCGCAGATTTTGAATCAAGGCTAGTTCTCATATATAGTGGAATTTCTAGGGTTAGTTCAGATATATCACAGGGTTTGCTAAATCAACTTGAAACTAAATCACATTTGATGAATCGAACACGAGAGCTAGCAAACGAATTTAGTGAATTATTAGTGGCAGAGGATGACTTAAGTTTAGTCAGTAACATGTTAGAAGAGAGTTGGATAATCAAAAAAAAGCTAAATCCGTTTTCAATTACTCATGAACTAGATAGTTTTTATCAATCAGCTTTAAGAAAGGGGGCCAAGGCAGGAAAGATTTTAGGGGCAGGTGGAGGTGGGTTTTTTCTGTTTTGGATTGACCCAAATGATCGAGAAAGATTCATTAAAAATATGGCTCCTCTAGTTTGTATACCAATTTCAATTTCATATGAAGGTTCGACTAGGATTTTGTAATGTATTCAATAAGCAAATGGGGTATTCTTAATTATGGATATTAAATGGACCGTTGAATCTTTAAAGAGTTTCGAATCTGAAATTGGAGACCTGTTTAATGCTGGCAAAATTAAAGCTCCGGTTCACCTTTCTGATGGGAACGAAAAAGGGTTAATAAATGTTTTTAAGAATGTATCTAATGCTGATTGGGTGCTGTGTTCATGGCGAAGCCACTATCAAGCACTGCTCAAAGGGGTACCTGCGGAGCAAGTAAAGAGCGAGATAATTTCAGGTAGATCTATTTCATTATGTTTTCCGGAGCACAGATTTTTTTCATCTGCCATTGCTGGAGGCCATGTATCAATGGCAGTAGGGATTGCTCTGTCTGAAAAAAAGAGTGAGTCGAAAAGTCATGTTTGGTGCTTTTTAGGAGACATGACTTCTGAGACTGGGGTTGCCCAAACAAGTATTAGGTATGCAGAAACCCATGATTTACCTATTACTTTTGTCATTGAGGACAATGGTCTATCAGTTTTGACTGATACGCGAAAAGTATGGGCTTCCTCTAGTTTGAGGTATGAAGAAATAAGGAGTTCCAAAGTTGTAAGCTTCAAATATAAGAGTAAGTACCCACATGCTGGTGCTGGAGTTAGAGTGCAGTTCTGATGGGTCGATATCAAATTGAGTTGACTAAAGCAATGGAGGTGTTGGCCTCTAATAACCAGGTGATTTTTATTGGACAGTCCGTAGAAGTGGCTGGAACCGCAATGAGAACAACTCTTGAAAATATAAATCCTGAAAAACTGATTGAGATGCCGGTAGATGAGGATTTTCAAATGGGAGTAGCTAATGGCCTTGCACTTGCTGGATACATACCAGTTTCGGTATTTCCCCGTTGGAATTTCTTGTTACTAGCCACAAATCAAATCGTAAATCACCTCGATAAACTCAAGGCAATTTTAGGAATTGGTGTCCCCCCTAAGGTGATAATTCGTACTGGTATAGGTTCAATCAAGCCATTGCATCCAGGTCCGCAACATACGGGTGATTTCACTGATGCGTTTAAATTAATGTGCCCAATGATGAATATTGTTAGATTAGACAGTTACAAGCAAATTGTCCCTGAATATCGTCTTGCTTTAGAAAGAGACGATGGAATATCTACCTTGCTAGTTGAATGGGGTGATAAATATGCAGAGTAATATTAAATGGCCGTTAATGACCAATAATCTATTGAGAGAAGATCTCGATTCGGTAATTGAATTGTTGAAACAGGACGATCCTAAACTAACTAATGGGCCAAAAGTTAAGGAATTTGAAGAGGTTTGGAGTAAGTGGTTGGGTGTAAAGCACTCAGTTATGTTGAATTCTGGAGCCTCTGCGAATGATCTGACTATGCTGGCTTTAAAAGAAATGTTTGGTCCATCTGAAGTAGTTGTTCCTGCATTAACTTGGGTGTCAGACATTGCCTCAGTATTAATCGCCGGACATACGCCTATTTTTGTAGACATAAATCCTAAAACACTAGGAATGGCTACGGATTTAATTCTAAAGTCTGTCACGACAAAAACAAAAGCGGTTTTCCTTACTCACGTGCTTGGATTTAATGCATTAACACAGGAGCTAATTACTGAGCTTAATAAACGAGGAATCTTACTTATTGAAGATGTTTGTGAGTCACACGGTGCAACCCATGCTGGAATAAAAGTAGGAACTTATGGTTGGGCTTCCAATTTTTCATTTTACTATGCGCACCACATGACTACTATTGAGGGTGGAATGATTTCAACTAATGATGATGAATTTTATGAAATATTGAGAATGATGCGATCCCATGGAATGGTAAGGGAATCTTCTAGCGATACTACCAAAAAAAACTACGCACAAAGTTATCCAGATTTGAATCCAGATTTTATCTTCGCATTTCCGTCTCACAATATGCGTTCAACAGAGATTAACGCAGTCTTGGGATTGTCTCAAATAAAGAGACTTGATAGTCAAATAATTGCGAGACGTTCTAACTTTGAGAGATTTTTAGAATGTATTGATAGTAGATTTTTTAGAACTAACTTTGAGGTTGAAGGAAACTCAAACTATGCATTCACTTTAATATTAGATGAACCTGATTTTGATTTAAGAAAAAAAGTTGAAAACAGCTTATCTAATAAAGGAATCGAATTTCGCAGGGGACTGGCTGGCGGTGGTAATCAACTCCGCCAACCATATATAAGAAAAAGGTTTACGGAACTTGATCCAGAATCATTGCCTAATACTGATTTTGTCCATCATTTCGGTTGGTATATTGGAAACTACCCTGGAATAAATCAACAAATTTTTAAAGAGCTAGAGACTCTAACTTTTTAACATATTCGGTGATTCCTTGGATTAAAGAAACTTTAGGCTTCCAACCAAGTTTTCTTATTACATCATCATTTAGAGATTTTCTTTTGGCGCCACTTGGTTTTGAAGCATCAAAAATGATTTCGCCTGGATATTCAACGATTTTCTTGATTAAGTTTGCGAGATCATAGATTGAAACTTCTTTTTCACCATTTAAGTTAGTAATCGGGCAGCTAAACATATTTTGGGTTACAAAAAATTTAGTAGCAGCAGCCAGATCATTAATGTTCAGAAAGCTTCGCTGTGATTTCCCGTCTCCCCAAACTTCAACTTGCGGTAATCTATTTTGTTTTGCCTCGATAAACTTCTTTGAAAGCATCGCAATAACATGCCCATCTATTCCAGTGTTCCAGTCTCCAACACCATATAGGTTTGTTGGTATGATAGTGCTCCATTGATAGCCAAATTGCTTCCTGTATGAATCAAAAAGTTCAACTCCAAAAATCTTCGAGATAGCGTAGGCTTTGCTGGTCTGTTCAATAACTCCTGTTCCTAAATCTTCAGGTTTTGATGCACTCAATTCATTCAGTGGATAAATGCATGCGGATGCGAATTGAATCATTTTTAAAATTTTTAGATCGTGGCATGCCTTGGTAATTGACAATATGTTTTCTGAATTATCACGCATTAAATTCACTGGTGCATCTATATTTCCCTGAATTCCTGCAACTTTTCCTGTGGCGTTTATAACTATTGTTGGTTTAAAATCATTTATTGACTTTTTTACTTCTGAATAATCACATACATCTAAATCTCTACGAGTTAGCCCCACGTATGAATCAGAAACTGAAAATTTTTTGGAGATCGCGGTACCGATAAATCCATCTGCTCCAAATACAAGAATTCTTGGATTAGAATTCATATCAACTGTATAAATCGCGCTTTAATTTGTACTTAAGAGTTTCGTTTATTGTATCTAGAGATTCTTGACCAAATTTATTTAAAATTACTTGTTTGAATTCTTCACTTGAATGATACTCAATAAAGGCTTTGTCTCGAAATTTTAGAATTTCCACAGCTGTTAAATGTTCGGTTCTTAATGGAAGTGTGTTTTCTGAATGGAATGAAAAAGCTGAATATGTTTTAGGTAGCTCTACACTATTTTCAAGAGCGTATTTATACAACTCACTACCAGGTAACGCCATTGCAGCGTACATGTTCCAGCCGGCTGTATTAAGTTTCTTTGAGAACCTTAATGTTCTCTTCATAGATTCAGCATCGTCGCCTGGAAGTCCAACAATGTAATTAGCCATTACGTTTATGTCAGCATCCTCTACTTGCTTTACTACTCTTTCAATATCAACATCTTCGAAGTTACCCTTAGTCACTTCAAGTCTTACCGATTTGTCCGCACTTTCAATTCCAAGCGCCAACCACCTTATTCCTGCTGATCTGACAATTTTTAGAAATTCTGGATCTGTGACTGTATCTATTCTAGAATAGGACCACATCATTAAGTCTTTCGCATATGGCTTCTTGGATAGTTCTGTGCACAAAGGAACGTAGTGTTTCTTATAAAGCAAAAACATTTCATCTGTTATCTTGATAGTTCTAACTCCGAGTTCTGACAAAATATCAAATTGCTTTAAGACAAATTCAGTTGACCAAAAACGCATACCTTTATAAGCACTAGCTACTCCTACTTCACTTTCATCGTTCCTGTTTAAAATATTTATCATACAAAATGAACAGCCAAAATTACACCCGAGCGAAGTTTGAATAGCTGCATAAGGACTTCTTAACTCTTGATTATAATTCGCATGCCAGGCCGGAGCACGATATAAATCCAATGGTCGGTCTTTGAATGGCAAAAGATCCCATGCATAACCAGGAAGATCTAAATCCATCCGCTTAGTAGGCACTATCGGAGTTGCCAAATTAATTTTTATTTGGCCGGTTTCTTGTCTATAAGCTATGCCTTTGATACCAGCAAGAGATTTTGCATTGAAGTTCTTTAGCTTTAAGATTTCCCAGAGGGCATAGACGCCTTCGTTTGTAAAACAAAAATCAATTGATGATTCTTCTGTTAAAGCTTTTACTGGCAATGCTTGAACGTAGGAGCCTATATATGCAATGCTAATATTTTCGTCAGCATCTTTTAAAGCAGAGGATAACTCAATTGCGCCACTCATGCTGACTGTACCTGCATTAACATTTTGTCCATATACGACAAAAACAACTAATTTGGGGTTTAGGTCTTTAACTCTCATTACTTGATCTTTTATCGAAAGTCTTTCAGCATTTGCATCTAAAATTGCTACGGAATGACCCTGACTTCTGCAGGACTCAGCAAGAAGCAGTGCCCAGGTTGGAGGTTCAATAGCTGCAATCTTATTTGCTAGTCCTTGATAAATGGCCTGTGCATTCCCGGGATTAATAAATAAAACATCGATAGACATTGAGATTTCCCCTATCTCTACTGCAGAAAAACTAACTTTGAACCTACTCTAAACTCTACACTAATGATACCCGTTTGGTCTTTTTTCTTCGCTGCATTCCATGAAATATTCAGTTTGCTGTTTTTTTCAATTAATTCGATTTCTAGTGAATTTAACATTTTTTCATTATAGCTAGCAATATTTAAATTAGAGATTTTTGCAACAGGAACTCCATCCTCACTTGGATGATTTTGCGAAATCCATTGAACATAGAAAGGGTGTGAAGCGTCTTCAAGTGTTGAAAGTATTCCTAATTGTTTCCATGACAATTCAGTTCCGTCAGGTTTTTTTCTTTTTCCTACTACTGCTCTTCTTCCTAACTCTTTCTCCATAGTTTCTAAACTTGTTAACGAAATAACCCAACCTAACCAACCGCCACCTTCACTAACTTTTTTCTTAACTACTCTTCCAAAAGGTGTTGAGTCAGTTGCTGGGTGATCCAAAGGGCAAACAACTTCGATGTATTGGCCGTTTAACAGAGGGGCTGTAAAATTTCTGGTTCCAAACTTAGGATGAACGCCCCCATCAATAAAAGCAGTTCCGATTTGCGAGCCAATTCGATTGACTACATCAGAGATCTGTCCATGTGAAGCGGCGTAAGAAACATGGTCAAGACGCATAGGAGTATTTTGCCTTATCTTTTGGGGTGCTAAATACCATCTTATTAACGTAACTCA
>Ga0194115_10006327_pt1 | contig 12035 bp, 13 predicted proteins | sample TA2MahsurfametaG_3_FD_148656 | JGI IMG/M metagenome (GOLD analysis project Ga0194115, IMG submission 148656) | Freshwater microbial communities from Lake Tanganyika, Tanzania - TA2015002 Mahale S4 surface | ecosystem: Environmental > Aquatic > Freshwater > Lake | place: Tanzania: Lake... | reverse complement strand
CGTTTCGGAACCAAGGGTATTGCCATCTCTTTCGTCTCAAGTGAAGCAGATCAAGAAATCTTGAGTAAGGTTCAGAGTCGCTTCGAGGTGAATATTCCAGAGCTTCCTGATGAAATCGATATGTCAACATATATGAGTACCTAAATTTTATGTCAAGCGAAACGCATGGTCTGGGGAAAAAGTATTTGACTGTGAGGACAAAAAAAATTCTCTCCGAGTAGGGTTGTTCCCATGTGGCCACAACGGATATAACGAGGGCTTTTTCATTTTATGTATATTCTATATACGAGAATTTAGATTGCGTATCCGTTGGACCACTGTTGAAACCTGTCGTAGAAATTTGTCCCCCAGTGATCGTATGATTGTGTGATCAATGCTTTCGCACGCTTTTCGACTTTATTGTCGGGAATATGAAGCATCAATCTCCGTTCGAACTTCTTCAGAGCAATTCCATTGCTGAACTTTCCTGTGAAGCATGGGTACTTACTCTTGTACATCATAATTTCGACCAAACCAAGTGCAATCTGTGAGTTCTTTCGTGCTTCTTTGAAACCCTCGACGACCAAGCGTTGATACTCCTTGAAACAAACCGAATCAAGTCCTCCCATGACTTCAACGTACTCCTTCGTCAACTTGAACGGAGCTCGTTCCATACTGAAATCATTCCCAGGGGCCATCCCCATAACAAAACCAAAGTCGATATGGATGATGTGACCACGAGTGTCAATCATGATATTACCATTATGACGATCCTTCAAACCTAGAAGATAGGAAATAATCGAATATCCAGCGAGACTCTGCATGAAGTTACGTTGGGCCGCCAGAAATGCCTTGCTCGTTGGCCCGCCATACGTCTGCTCAAAATACGCTCGCATTCCACCTTCTTCGTATGGGAAATTCTTGGCCTTCTTGAGGCCATCCAACGACGTGGCATCCACGAGGACTTCAATAAGGCCTGTACTACTCGACGTACTGAGAATACGATATGTCTTGAGCCAAACCGGAATATTGGCTTTAGCAAAGACACTCTTGAAATAGTGAATCATCTGCATAATGAACACTTCTTGACGGAGATCGTCGTTCGATTTAGACATCAAACCAACTACCTCCGTCTGGGCGCCTTCTGGCTTGAATTTAGCCTCTTGAAGCATCCTCTTGGACTTTTCAGCCCAACTTTCACCTCCACAGACAACTTGCTTGGCTTTGTTGATGTATTCCATCCCGATTTCGCCGGTTTGTGCCTCACCAATAATCATTCCCTTTTCAGTGCTAAGAATGCTGCTTTCCCCCACCGATATTCCACCACCGACAGGAAGGATGTTTCTGTTGGCTTGACCTTCCAAGATAGGGACATGGTCCAAACGTGTCGAATTTGAGAAGTAGCTTCGGCGACGGACTCGTCCTTCCAACCTAGCGGCGAGAGTCCTGGGAATCGTCGAAATGGATTCATGGAACAAAGACTTCGAAGATCCATTCCCGGTCTGGCCATGATCATCCCAGACGGAGCTAGACATCGTTTCGCCTTCAAGACTACGATTGCTTTCATCGTTGACTTCGTCTTCGGGGAATTCCATGACTTCCTCATCGACATTGTCAAAGCGGAGATGCATGTATTCCGTAACGTCCAAGTTGGCATCTCGAATGCCACCCTTTCGAATGCTTTCAATTTCCCCACGTGCTGCCAGAAAGTACATGATAACAGGACACCGTTCCTTGGTGTTGAAGACTCGGGTATCCTTGTATAGAACGCCATGAATTCGTCGCCACACTTCCGTGGAACCACAGAGAGGTGAATATACACATTGCTTAACTTGCAGGTGACGCAATAATGACGGGGCGACCTGCTTTCGGTCCGCGGGTTCCTTAAAGCGTAACTCTTCCGCAATGTCCGTCAGGCGACGGACAAATTCACGCTCATCGCGAAAAAAAGTAAAGCGGGCCCTTTGTCCAGGTGTCATTTCGCTAACAAGACGGTCCTGTTCCGCATTGGCCTTGTGAACGCTAGCATCCATGTGCCCAAAGACTGTCCGAGACTCGGCTTCATCTCTAAGCATCTTGACCCACTTCCCCATGTCTTCCTTACTCGAAGCTCGCATACGAAACTCGAAACTTCGGTTCGATACAGAGAACATGTTTTTGTAGCCCGATTCACTGGCTGCCAAGGCCTTCACAGTGGCCCCTTCCAGGGGCATACTTCGAACTAAGCGACCACCTTGACTGTTATAGCAGTTGAGCATATTTTCCTCGATGGCAAAGAATCGGGTCTTCCATGGTTTAGCCTTATAGCAGGCTGTGCGAACGGCGCGCTTGTAAAGAAGATTACCTCCAAAGTTGTCTTGTCCCTCTTCCCTGTCCATCCCAGCAGTCTGGAAGGCTTGAAAGCGGCGATCTGCTTGTTCCATCTGTTGCATTTCTTGTTGAGTAATTTTTCCCTTTTCATACAAGGCTTGAAGCTCCGCAGATCGAGGTTGTCGATAAACGACACATCGTTCCATATTCGTCAAGAGTTTGATACATCTCAGATAGTACAAAGGATTGTAATCTGGGTTTGGCGAACCATCGGGTAGTTCTGGTTGATAATTTTCGATGGCGCCTTGTAAGATCCAATTAAGTTGTAGCGCGAAATGTAATGACTGCTGGGCGATGACGAGAGCGAATCGTTCCAGAATGGCATCGTCCCATTCCGCCTCAAGATGGATAATCATATGTGCCAATTGGGGGAGGTAGAACTCAATACCATCAAAGACGCGTCTGGAACCTGCAAACTTGGAGACGAATCGAGTCATGAATGTGACCACCTGGGGATCGTCACGAAACTGCCAAATGATCATAACGACCTTTTCCATCGGCACCTTGTCTCCCGAGTTGGGTCCGAGGACTTCCTCTACCAGACTGGGAATGACGAACCAAATTAACAGCAACAGTAAAAGGATCATAGTGTGAGAAAGCACCAGTGTTCCCACCATCTTTCCTATTGATCTCTAGTCTGATTGTCCAACTCACCGCTGCTTGAATGCCTCATGTTCGCTACGGAGATGTGCGCTGGTGGCACTGGGAGGCACTGGGTCCTTGAAGGTATGACTGCTGGAACTCTCATCGGCATAGCCGGATGTAGGAGTCCCTATTTGTTCAAATGGTCTTCCAGACGTCGACAGTTCAATTGAGGGGGCGTTCTCGACGCCCTCGGGCCTCCCTTGTTTGGGTGGGCTGGTCATACTACCGCGGTCCGGAAGTGATAGGTCCTCTTCCGTCAGTCTTCGACGTAGACGCTGTGTTTCTTCCTGAATGCGCTTGAGTGTTTGATCAGAGGACAACCCACCCACAGACTGGCTCATTGAAAGACTTATACAAGTCAATGATGATACACGAAAGTATAATCAAGTGTGATCGCCGATGTAGTGTCCAAGCGGCCTTCCAAAGGAAGTTTTTACCAGGTAGCTGGGGGGACTCAACCACTGCTATCGGATGACCGGATGAGAAAGATGACGGAAGATTCGCACAGGACCGTATTTTACAGTTTACCGTTGACGAGCGAAAGTGGTGTTGATTTACTGTACATACCGTATGGGCGGTGATGGCGAACACGAGAGGCAAAACGACCAGACAGGCGCGGCCGTTCGAAATTTGTGGCCTATCCACAGCAAGGATGACGTCCGTTGCCAAAAGGGCGGGAAACGGACCAGCTGACCAGAATGACAGTGAAATTGTAGTTCAACTGGAAAATGCTACTTACGTGTGGACAAGTTCTGGCAGAGACAGTGCTAGCCGCTTTCTGTTGGAATTTCTACACACCGTCGTACCCAGCAAATTCACAGTGTCAAGGAAACAGTTCTGCCCTACGATACCGGGTCTTGACGTGCCTTTTATTGCTAGTAGAGGGCTACAACGTACGGTAGTCCTAGAGAAGCATCGATTTCCTCTATAGGGAAGGCATTCGTTAGCATCGGAAAGTCTGCACTGTTGGCCTAATGTTGTTTATCCTTTTGGGTTGCTCCATAGCGGTCCCAAGGAAGAATGTGTCGCTCTTCCTGTTCCTGTTCCTGTTAACAGATTCATTGATTGCATTTCATCTGCCTAGGATACCGTTTTTCCCTGGGCGGCAAGCCATATCGAAGACAACCCGGCGTGGTTATTCTCTCGAAGGCAACCGTGACGTGCCACTGTCATCTATTGTACGAATGCCAGAACAGTTCATCTTGGCACCTACGCCTGGAAGTTATATCCCCCTCGAAGAGGGTCAACGTTTGGTATGTGTGGGGGATGTTCATGGGGACTTTCAAGCATTAGTGGATTTCTTAAAGATTGCTGGCGTCTTGGATTTCGAGGAATCATCATCGTCTTCATCAGCCAACGACCTAGCAAGGAATTCGATATTGACATACTCAGCGATGCCAATTTCGGACTCTCCTCTATGGACGGGGAATAATACAATTTTGGTGCAATGTGGAGATATTCTAGATCGAGGGAGTGAAGAACTGGCTTGCTATCAGTTATTGGCTGTGTTATCTCATCAGGCACTGCAATACGGGGGTCGCGTGGTTTGTCTGTACGGAAATCACGAAGCCTTGAACGCAATGGGACTATTTCAATATGCAACCACCGATGATGAGTACGAAGGCGTTGTAGGAAAGCTGTTGGATGATCAACTGCCGGAATACTATCCCGACCTTGAGCAAACTCAAGACGATGGGACAGGCAAGAATGGCAACACGGTGGCTGATGGTCATCCGACTCGCAACGAGGCAACCACCGACCAGCAATCAGACGACGAAACGATGAAGGACATCTCAACAGGCTGGAGAAAACAATACGTTGGAAATCAGCCGGCGCGATGGGCCACCTATGAGCCAAATGGTCTCTTATCGGCATCACTCATGGCGAATTTGAAGGTAGCCGTTCAGGTTGGACGTACCATTTGTGTACATGCTGGCTTGACTAAAGCCCATTTGGAAGAGTATGGAGGGATTGAGGGAATGAATGAGAAGGCAAAAACGTATATGCTAGGGGGAGATTTTAAGGATTCCATCGTCTACAACAACCGAGGCAGCTATGTTAGTACCCAGCAACCGTGGATCGAGGCGGTGCAACGACAAACAACATACATCAACAGCATGCCTAAGTTCTTGGCTGGTAGTGTCGGGGCGCCTACACCCTTGTGGATGCGAGATTATTCCTCGCCCGCCAATGGTCCTCCGAGGAATCCAAAAGCAAAGGTCATGATCAACGGGGCACTAGAAGAACTCGATTGCGATCGTATGGTGATGGGGCATACCGTTCAAGCCGAGATTAACGCAGCATTAGACGGGAAAGCTTGGAGAATCGATGTGGGAGCGAGTCGGGGCGTTATAGGTGGCAAACCAGAGGTTCTTGAAATTGTGAAGGTCAACGGTACAGAAGAGGTTAGTATCTTAACAAGGTACAACAAGATCCCAGGCGTCAACCGACATGTATGGACAATGGCAGAGTTTCTTTGAGAACCTCGCGAGCCTTTCAGCGTCAGGAAATACTTCGTAGCGCTCAATTTTGTCGAAAACTTTTTCTGTGATAATGTCTGCCTGACCCTCATTTTTGCCACATGGGCTCCAGCCTTGTTTCCCCGGGGAGAGTATGATTGACCTTCTGGGAATCACAATCTTCAATCTTGCGCTTGACGATTCATACGAGCCAGGCTTTCTAATTGAAAGCATAGCTGTAGTCCATGGAGCAACTTGTGGATAGTAACAATTACTTCCTCCATTCGATTGACATCCGTGACACATTATCCAAACGATGAGCCTTGAATCAGTGGAGAAGCATTGCTGGTGGTGTGCAACAAACTGTACAAACCGTTTTCAACGCTTGGGCCCACCAGGGCGAGACAACAGGGTGAACTTGTGTTGGACAAATCGTGAGGCAATACATTCCATGTTCACCATCGAAAGATATTCTTTAAAATCTCTAGTTTAAAACCTTTGAACCACTTTCTATTGGCGGAAGATAGCAGTAAATGAACAGATCCCAGATCCATTAGCAGCGTTTCCTTTAGTCGGCTTCGATTTCCTCCAAAACGGGCACCTTCATTCGTTTCGTGAGACGAAGAATCGTCCCTCGGATATGCTGCGAGTTGAGGCCAGCCTGGTCATATTGTTCCTGTTGAGTGGCGGCTTCAAAATAAGCGTCGGGCATGACCATCGGTCTGAACTTTAATTCCCCGTCGTCCATCAACCCATCCAACGACAAGAAATGAAGGACGTGGTCGCCGAAACCACCAATTGATCCTTCTTCTACAGTGATGAGGGTACCATGCTCGTCGGCAAGCTCACGGACAAGCTCAACGTCGAGTGGTTTCATAAAGCGAGCGTCGGCCACAGTAACGCTTAATTGATCATCCATCTTTTCCACTTCCTCAGCAGCGATCAGGGCTTCATGCAGGCGGGTTCCGAAGGAAAGCACTGCTACGCGATCTTTTCGTTCCTTACCACGAGAAGACGAAGAGTTATCGACCATGGCACCAGGGCCCCGAACAATGCGACCCTTTCCGATTTCAATAACTTCTCCTAGTAACGGTGACAGAACAGTGAGTCAACTGTCACACATTCCCTTGCTTTCTCATCGGTTTACTTACCCTTCGCGGGAATTTCTCCCTTTGGCAGTTTGTATCCAAACATGGATTGAAGTTTTTCAGCTCCGTACCCCGACGCACGAGGGTAGCGAAGGACAGTTGGACCGGCGTCGTATGCAGCGCAGGTGGCGACCATATTCTTCAGCTCAATTTCATCACTTGGTGACATAATCGTCAAGTTAGGGATGCAGCCAAGGTAGGCCAAATCATAACATCCGTGGTGGGTGGGACCGTCGTTTCCGACGAAACCAGCTCGGTCAAGAATCATACGGACAGGAAGGTTTTGGACTGCAACATCATGGACAACTTGATCATATCCGCGCTGCATGAAGGTCGAGTAAATGCAGCAGAACGGCTTCAAGCCTTCGCATGCCATACCAGCTGCCATGCACACGGCATGTTGTTCAGCAATACCTACGTCAAATGTACGCTTGGGGAATCGTCGGCCAAAAATGTCCATTCCAGTACCACCAGGCATCGCCGCGGTGATACCAACAATGCTACGATCTTCCACTGCGGAATCGATCAATGCGTTGGCAAAAATTGACGTGAAACTTGGATTGCCCCCTGCGGATTTCTTTTGAACTCCAGTGCCAAGATTGAATTTTCCAACGCCATGCATTCGATCGCTAGCCGCTTCGGCGGGTGGGTATCCGTATCCCTTGATAGTCTTAAGGTGAAGAAGGACTGGCTTATCGTTGGGGCTGTCTCGCAACTTCTCCAGGATTGGGACCATGTTGTCCAAGTCGTGTCCATCCACTGGTCCCACGTAGTAGAATCCAAGTTCTTCGAACAGCGTTCCTCCCGAAACCAAACCACGCGCATACTCGTCGATTCGCTTATTAACGTCCTGAACTCCTTCAGGCAACAATTTGTTGAAGCCCTTGGCAAAGTCGCGGAAATCTTGGAAAGGCTTAGATACCAGCAAGTTGGACGTGTACGCAGAGAGCTGAGATGCCGGGACAGTTCCACCAGCGCTTGGTGTTCCGGTGGGTAGACTGACTTGGCCATTGTCGTTCAAGATAACAATCATTCTATTCTTGAGGTATCCGGCACTGTTCATTGCTTCGTATGCCATACCTCCGGTGATTGCGCCATCCCCAATGACGGCGATGCAGTTATTTTTGCGCTTGTTGAGCAATGATTTGGCAATGCTCATACCCTGGGCTGCGGAGATCGATGTCGTGGAATGCCCCGCTCCAAAAGAATCGTACTCACTTTCCTTGCGCTTGCAAAATCCTGATATGCCCCCAAGCTGTCTCAAAGTTGGCATTTTGTCTCGACGACCGGTCAAAATTTTATGCGGGTAACATTGATGAGCAACATCCCAGATGATGTCATCTTCTGGCATATCAAATACGTAGTGTAGCGCAACTGTCAGTTCGGTGACACCAAGAGACGAACTCAAATGTCCACCGGTCTTGGACACGGATTCCAATACTTCCCATCGAACTTCATTCGCAAGCTGCAAAGGTTTCCTACGTGAGAATTGATAAACTAAATCACACTCCTAAGGGATTTGTCCTCAGCGTACCTGCTTAAGTTCTCGCATGTTCAATCGCTTCATGTCCGACGGATACTTCACGGCATCCAAGATCGGCTTCGAGGCAGGTCCAGAATAGGGTGGTCCAGGAACACTGGATCCCTCTGCCATTCGGAGTACGGAGGCACTGGTATCATGTTTGACAGTCGTAGAAGGGGCAAAAGCCTTTACCTGTTGGATTGTTTGACAGAAAAAAAGTGAGAGCCGTTTGCAGTCGACAAAAGATAGGAACACCCCGGTTATTGAAGTGAGATTCTTAGTCGAACGAGTCAAGTAATGTCTGAAGCGCAACGTATCATGCCCTACGACCATGGGAATTGCCAAGCTATGATTCGGTATCGTAGAGGCTGATGGCATCAATCTCCGTAACCAGTTTTTGTTGAGACGTCCAGCCGGAATGAGCATTTTTCCCATCGAATTCGAAAAAGTTTGTCCCTATACGGCTCAAGTCGCCGTGATGCTCCAAAAAGTCATGCGTCGCGGCCTCCGAGGATTGTGGTAGTTCTCGTTGTCGAGTGACTCTCCCATCAGCATTCAACCGTTGTCGCGATATAGACATACGCAAGCCCTGTAGCCGTCGGCATATCACGCAGTCCGCTTCTGCCCATGCCCATTCGCAACAGGGAAGTCTGGACCAACACATCCCTGATCATCGAAGGACGGACCGACTCTCAAGACGAAAAAGAAAACCCCATGAAGAGATGACTTACAGTGGTGGCCGTTGCCAACAGCAAAGTTGCTAATGTGAAGCGCATCCTGACTGTTCCAAAAATAGTCTTCACAGGAAGAACATAGAATGCCTTTCCGTCGTTTTGGCTGGAAGTCAAGTTGAGGTTTCGTTCCTGTCCCTCCCTTTCGATTTGCCTTCCACCCCCGCGCCTCCAATTCCCGTGCAAACGGCGGTCTTTGATGGCTGATGAAGAATACACGACCAATCAAGATCAACTTGCACAATGAAGATCCACCACGTGAGCACACTAATTGCAAAACGCGCCACTTGGAAGCGTATGACGTCACCGAACTTTGGACATTTAGTTTTGGTCCAAGGAGTCGTTTCGGTCAGACGTACATCATTTTTTCGTCTCCCGTCTCCCGTCCCCATGGAAGAGTCCAGAAGCGAATTTTGTGAAATTCAGGCACTACATAGCGGTTTTCATTTTGTTTTCTGGTCACGAAGTAGGACATTGACCCTCTGATCAATGTGTGCATTTTTGTCAAGGACGGTCACACCTTCCATGATGCGTATGTTGATTTTGCTTGTCGTTGTACTTCAAGGACCAGGAAAACCTGGGATGTTTGGGGACGCCTTTCTCCTACCCAGTCGTCACCCCAATAGAGCTGTTGGAACGATATCATCATCGGAACCGCGAAGAGCTGGGAAACCTCACCAAGATACCACCACTTCCATTCCCTTGATGCTGGCAGATTCAACCAGCAGTGCTGGTACCGTCGAGCTGTTTGCAAACAACAAAGATTTTTGGGTTTTTGTGGCGGGAATTTTTCCCTTCGCATGGGCAACAGTAGAGTTCTGGCGTCGGATTGCAGTGGGAGAATCATTTGGAACGGGAAGAGATAGTGTAGTAATTGGAATGGATGATTCTCCTGCGGATTCGAGAGGGAGACGAGTATTGGGGAAGGGAGCACTTGCAACGGCCGTTGTTCTTTTTGCCTTGGCGTTCGCCACAATTGGAATCGCGTTGTTCTCTGTAGTAACCTCGGATGCACCACCCGATGTATTTCCGTCTGTGACGACGACAAATAGTGCGCTGGAGGGGGCTAGCGTTTCTGAGCAATAACGTAGGCCATCGTTTCCGGGTCGGGCCTTTCAGTCCTCCAGACAATAATCTGCAGTGAACGATATTGATGAGGATACCCTAGGATGGAGTGGAGCGTTCTCTAGGCACCCCATCTTTGCAAGAGATGACGGTCGATCATTGACAAAATCCAGAGGACGGGCCTTTCCGCCATATGCTGAAACACTACGGAATTGTCCTCGTTCATCGACTCATGGGATTTGAGACCACTTGAGACTGAGCCGTCAGTCATTAATCAGGAGAAGCACAATGACATCTACTAGTGGGCGAGCTGAGTCGAATTACTGTGCGTAGATATAGAATAACATACATTAACTCTTAGTGCAGATCTCGCAACAGGCATCCTCATGTGAATCTGGGCTATATCGTGTGACGGTTGCGGGGGGGGTGGCGCAACGCAGTGCGCGCCTATTTCTTGACGGCACTGATCACCTTCGTTTTGGGGTGTTTTCCGATAATGAGATCTTCAGTGGTCATGAGTTCCCCAAAACAAAAAAGATGATTCGATGTGTAAACCAGCCTGGGTTTTTCGATTTTCTTCCAGGCACTTGTATCCATCCAAGGGATCTAGTATGATTGTCATCGCCGACGATATCGTTTCGCTCCTGTCACGTTTAGGGACGAAGGCGCGTAATGGGATCAGACGGCTCGTTGTCGTTGCAGTCATCCTTTCCACCGAAGATCTTCGCGCGTAGCCAGGCCAAGGGACCGGCGGGGGAAGTCGTTTTCTTCTTGTACTGGACTCGTTTCAAGGCTTGAAGAAGCTCTTCAGGAGGTTTAGAAAAGTATTCATTCAAGAAAGGATTCCCCTTGCAAGAAAGATTCTTCCGACCCAGAGCCTCCTTCATCAGGTCATAGGCACAAGCCTCGAGTTCTGGGGCTTGGTTGGGACGCAGAAAAAGAGACGATTCACCTCTTCCTTCGGGGGCACTCTGCTCAAGAACAAATGAGGCAACTTGAAGTCTGCATACCGATAGGATACCCACCAAGGATAGCAGCATCCGAACGACAAGTTTCGTCATGTCGATGCGAGTCTTGCCGTAAACAGTGTTCCAAACACTCTTCCCGCTTCCTCTGTATTGTGAAATTTCGATCTTGACCCTCTGTTGCTCTTCAATTTCGTCCAGGTACTGTATTTCGGAGTTCGGGAGTGCAGTACGGAGTACATACGATACCGAGTATATCATACGGTGGAGATCACCGGCAGACCTTTCCTTGTTCTGTAGAATCGTATCTGCAAAGTGAGGAAAGCCAATGAGAGGCGTCGTTTGGGCTCGAACTCGGTGACAAGCTGAAAGTTCTGTTCTTCCATATGTGCCAAGACGCCGCCGACGTCATCTCAATTATGAATTCCTGAATTGGCCTGGATTTTGGTTTGACGCCCTAGAGGTATCCATCGACCACGTAGGTCCAAGTTGGGATTGAGTGGTCAAACGAGTCAAGGAGGTATGCCGTGACAGGGACAGAGACAGCGTCTTTTTGAACACTTGAACCGTCGCTTTTGGTGACGGCGAATGGGGAAGCACTACCAAACGATTCACAATCTGAATCATATGCACACGAGAACCGTACCGGTATGCATTCCAACCAAATGGCTTCGAAGGATTACACACGCTGTCCATTCTCTATCGGACTATTCATCGGGACGACCGCTCTAATCTCCTATTGGGTGAGTAGCGCACGAACTTCGTCCTCCAAGGAGGTGACATCATCATCGACGAGTCCTATGGATTCTGTCGTCCTTCCTGCCTGCAAGGTCGTCTTCATAGTGGGTGGCCCAGGCGCTGGAAAGGGGACTCAGTGTGAACTACTAGAGCAGCGATTGAGTGGTGGATGGAAGCATCTTAGTGCTGGTGATCTATTGCGAGCCGAACGGACAGCAGGTGGCGAACTGGGGGATCTCATTAACAACAAGATCAAGAACGGGGAATTGGTCCCGTCACATGTCACTGTCAAACTCCTAGAAAATGGAATGAAGGCTGCCTATTTGGCGAATCAAACAACCAACTTCCTTATCGACGGTTTTCCTCGAAGTTTTGAGAATCAAGACGCTTGGAATGATACGATGAAGAATCAC
>Ga0194115_10006324_pt1 | contig 12037 bp, 14 predicted proteins | sample TA2MahsurfametaG_3_FD_148656 | JGI IMG/M metagenome (GOLD analysis project Ga0194115, IMG submission 148656) | Freshwater microbial communities from Lake Tanganyika, Tanzania - TA2015002 Mahale S4 surface | ecosystem: Environmental > Aquatic > Freshwater > Lake | place: Tanzania: Lake... | reverse complement strand
TTTGACTGGTTTGGTAGTTGCTCTTGCCCACTCTTCTGGCTCTGACGCTGGTATATTAAAACAAATACCATATACAACATCTTGGTATTCTCTAATTAGGTCTGTTCTAGGCTTTGTTAGTGGTGTGCCATTGGTTAGAATAATAGTTCTAATCTTGTGTTTTCTTAATACCTCCAACATTTCTGGAAAGTATTTGTAAAGTAACACTTCGTTATAATGAGCGGTATAAATAAAATCAAAATTCTCATCAACAAATGTACCCTTACCAGCCATTAACTGCTCAATAATATTCTCAAATACATCTATTGGCATATTTGTTCTTTGGGCTTTAGGGTTTTCTGCATACCTTACTGGACAAAACCAACAGCCAACATTACATAGACCATTAGGATCTATTTGAGCCATTGATATTTTGTATGGATATCTCATATTACCACTTACCCAATGGGCATTTAGCAGACTCTAACTTAGTTTTTGCCACCATAAAACAACCACATTTTTTGCATTGTTTTGTTACTTTTATTAGTTCTGGGCAAGACAGACAGATATCCAATCTTTCTTTTGCTAAGTCGTCACTTGCTCTTTTTGTTTTTGGATTAAGAGCATCTAATGGAGTTACCCCATTTTTCTCTTTATACTGTTGCCACCTTGATTTTGACACTGTTTCCCCCTATAGGAAGTTTAATTGAACTGATCAAAATACCCTTCAGGGGCATTTGGATTTTTTGGATGCCAGGCTGGCATTGCCGTGATATCTCTGTCTGTAATAATAAATTTCTTTCCATCAAATTGTGCATTTGGAGATTGCACAAAGTGTCCATATGGATAATCAAACAGACTTAATACCTGTGGTTCACTTAGTATTATACTACCAAAATATTCAGATGTTTGAAACTCTTCTACGACCTTGCCATTTTTTATAAATCTTATGGTTATGCCATCATGGTCAGGGTATTCATCAGAAACATCTAATATCTCATCAGACTCTGTAAACATAGGAACATATTCTAATTTTACTGCAAGGTCATATAGGCAATCTCCATCAATAACCCAGACTAATGGAGTTCCTATACCTTTAATAGTTTCTTCGTTTATCATTTATTCTCCTTAGTTAGCAACCAGAGCCTGGTGTAAAGTCTGTTATTGGTGAACATGCAGCGCCAGTACCAAAGCCATTGCTACATGGACCTGCAGTAGCACAGCAGCCAATAGACTCATCAAATGATGTACATGTTGTTCCTTGTGGTCCAGAAGTAGTTGTGGTTGTAGTCGTTGTAGTGGCTGCAGTTGTAGTAGTTGTAGTGGCTGCAGTGGTCGTGGTTGTTGTGGCAGCCGTTGTAGTTGTCGTTGTGGCAGCCGTTGTTGTGGTAGTTGTGGTGGGTGCAGCAGTAGTTGTAGTAGTAGTGGCTGCAGTGGTTGTAGTAGTTGTGGTAGGTGCTGCAGTTGTAGTCGTTGTAGTTGTAGTAGGTGCTGCTGTAGTCGTAGTGGTAGTGGTTGTAGCAGCAGTTGTTGTAGTCGTTGTAGGAGCAGGTGTCGTGACAGCACGAAGGAATATCCCAATGCCACTTGGATTTCTAAATAATGGTGCCACGACTTCTCCTTAGTTAAATATTAAGCAAATTGTGATAGTGATGCAATGCAGGTAAATGTTGCTGAAGCAGTTTTTCTAATTTGTAACATGTAAACATTTGCAGAAGAAGCAAATCCTGCTGATGGAGCAGATCCACCAAGCCACTTAGGTGTGACTGCATTTCCGTCAATTTGATATGCGTTTGCATAAAATGTGTTTGCAGCGCCATTTAGACACTCAAAGGTAACGGTAATAGAGTCATTTACTGCCATTAAAGAATCTAAGGTAGTTGAAGCATTACCTCTAACATTTAATGTAAAGTTTGCAGAAGGTGCTCCTGTAGTTATTTGTACAGATGCTGTAGATACATCAATATTAGTTGTAGCAGCAACGGCAGATGAGGATATAGCAGCCTGCTCTTTTGGCGACACAAGAACCTGATTCTGGAATAGAGGCACCCATGCAGAGCCTGTATAGAACTCTACCTCATTTACATCTGCAAGGTAGCAAAACATGCCTTCTGTTAAAGCAGCCGTCATCGCCGCACTGGCATCTCTTGCTGCAGCAGTAGCAAAGAACATTATTGATTGATTTTGCAGGTTGTTCTGGACCTGCGCTGCGGTCAAAACATCTCCAGTATTGAAGAGTTTATAACCTGCGTTTGCGCCTAGTGGCATTGTTTTCTCCTTATTTTAGTATGATAAAGCGTTTGTATCAAGTATACCCTGTGTTGATGAGTCCAGGATAAATGCTTGAATAATAGGTTCTGCTGTATAGACTGTAATATTCCAATTACCTGGTGTAACATCGTGAGCAACTCCTTGAACGAATAACTCACGATTAATTGTGCTACCGCCAGGTATAGACTTAGTAACATTAATTACTCTGTATATATCTAAACGCAGATTGTCAAAAGTATTATTTTCGCTTACGTCTGCATTTAAATTTAATGACATTGAGTCAATTCTAAGTGTTGCATCTTTGCGAGATGCCACAAGCATTTGTGCTTGATCTAAGGCCTCTGCATCTGTTTCCATCAATAAGTTTGTTCTTGTACCTGACTTATAGAAATATGTATCAATGCTGTCTTGATCTGTAACTATTTGCGCTGTACCGCCAATTCTTGTAACAGATACATCATTTAAAACTAGTTGATCGTCAAATGCAAAATCTACAGACTGATATGGATACTGTCCTGCAGATAGTGGACGTGCATCTGTATATATGAAAGGATTAAGATCTGATAAAAGACTGACTGTGTCTCTATCAAAAAATGTTGCCTTTCCATCTCGTCCCATAAAAAATGCACCAAACTCAGTTTGTTCTACGGTTTGGATGGCTTGCAAGACTGATCTATTTCCACCTGGATCTACCTGACATGTGGTTTGTCCTGTATTTAAAAGCATTAAAGAGTCTGGGAAGTCAGCAAAGTCAAGCAATGTCTCTATTCTTGCTCCAGTTAATTGTCCTGCTGTGGCTCCTGGAACTGCAGGTATTTCTGTAGATACGTTATTTAAAAGGCGGAATCCATCAGCACATCGTAAGGTAACTATTGAATCTGCATCTGTTCCTTGATAAAACGAGGTATCATAAGAAGTAATATATCCTGAGAATAAGTTAACCTCTACACCAACTCCACCTAATATTGTTAGAGCATATATTCTTATTTTACGTAAAGGTAATAATTTATTGTAGTAAGGTCCTGATGCGTTATCTGGGTTAAAATCACCATTAGGATCATTTAACACTACCGTCGCAGTTCCAGCCTCAAAGTTAGCCAAGATACGGTTACGACCTCTACGAGTAGAGGCTCTTCTTACCTGATCGCTAATGTCTACAATGTCTGCAGGAACATCTGCAAGAACATTTGTATCTAAAATACCATAAGTTGACGAACTTAAAATAAAAGGATAGCCAAAAGATGGTCCTGATGCAAAGTCAATTTCTACTTTTAGTACTGGCAAAGTCATATTAGACCGCCTGTAAGATTAGACTGTCACCGTTATATTGTTGTGACAACAGCGCATCTCTAATTGACTGTGCCAAATCTTGTTCTGCAGTTACAGATCCTGCAACATTTACAACAACGTTTACTGGTCCACCAGCCATAGATTTTTGGAATCCTGAACCTGAAGCAGTAGACATAGTAGGAGAAAATGACTTAAACCTAAATCTTTCATCATATTCTGCTGCGGAGCCTGATGTGGTACCGCCAAATACGCTATCTACGTTTGCTAAAATTCTGTCCATTTCAGCATCTGTTGTATAGGTTCTTCCTGATGCTGCTTTTGCTGCTTGCTGACCTTCTAAAACAGCAACTGATCTCATTAGGTCTGGGAATAGTTTATTTAGTTCATCTGTAAATGCCGCTGCCTCAGCCGCTGCTTCCGCTGCAGCCTTTGCTGCCTCTTCTGCTGCTTTTGCTGCCTCTTGCTCTAACGCTGTTGCATCTGCTACTGCCGCTGCCGCTTGTGCTGCTGCAACCGCTGCTTCCGCTATCGCTGCTGCTGAGTTTCCATCAGTGCTTGATGCTGGAGCAGTTACTGTAGTAATAACAGCGCCTGTACCAGCCCTAAGAAGCGCTAGATATCTTTCTAGTGCTTTTGTAGCGTTTAGCCATCCAATTTCTGCTGCTCTGGCTGGATCAATCAGGGTACCTGAATAAGAAACAGGTGAGCCAATCTTCTTGATATAGTCAACAACCTGATCAGTGGTTAATTTCCACTTATCTTTAATCTTAATAATTTCAAAATCTTCTAGTTTGCCGTCATTTACAACACCAACAAAATCAGCATACATCATTACTTGTTCTGTAGTTAACTTCCACTTAGACTTTAATTTTTCAATTTCAACATCAGTTAGAACACCATCATTTAGTGCTTGATAAAAATCTAAATATTGTGCTGCTTGGGCTTGTGTACTACCCCAAGATTGAGCAAGTTTAATAATTTCATCATCTGATATTACGCCATCTTCAACAGCAAATAGTGTTGTCAAGTATGCCTCTACTGCTTCTGTAGTGACGCCCCACTTAAGAGCAAGAACAGTAATCTCTTTAGTATCAATTTTGGCATCTGCTAATGCTACAAGAATATCTTGATATCTTTTAGCCAAGTCATATCTGGTTTTTGATAACAAAATCTCTCTGCTAAGTCTTCTTAAACGCTCATCTTCGGCTGCATCAATTTCTTTTTGTCTTTTTTGTAGGGCAATGGCTGCATTTATTTGTGCCATTTTTTCTTCTTCTGAAGATAATAGTTTTACGCCTGCTTGTTTTGCTAATTTATCATTTAGTTTGGCATAGTCTGCTTCAAATTTTGCTCTTTCTTTTTCAGCCTTTGCAGCCTTTGCTGTTGCTGCTGCGGCTGCTGCTGCTGCGGCTGCTGCTTTTGCTTCTGCTGCTGCTCTTTTCTTGAGTTCTTCCCTAGACATGCGATTAACTCTAAGAGCAGTACGACCTGCTTCTGCTTGGGCTGACAGAGACTTGGTTAATTTATCTTCAGTATCTCCACCAAATTGTTTTTTAAGAAATGCATATGCAGTTCCAAGAGCAGTTATAAGTGCTATGGCAATTCCAAGTGGCTTAATAGCCTTTCTTAGAGCAGAGAGCAAGGCTCTCATTCCTAATCCAAAACCACCAGTAGTAAATACTGATCCTACAGCAGCGGCTACCCCTCCAACACGAGAAAGTACTGGTATAAGTTTTGTTTTAAATCCTTTATAAAGAGCCTCAACAAACTTGACACCCATTCTTATAACTCCAGCAAGAACGAGAATTTGGCTACTAATAAGGCTAATAAAAGGAATAGCAGCAATAATTCCAATTAATACCTTGTATTTTTCAACAAATATCAAAATAGCCAAAAAGTTTTTAGCAAAAGAATCTAAAATGTCAATTATTGATTTAAAACTGTTTACTAACTTATCTTGATTTAACCTTACCCATTCCTCAATATTTGGAATAACATCAGTAATAATATAGTTTGAGTATTGCTCAACTATTGGCAATAACGCATAGCCTAATGAGTCTAATACTTGATTGAATCTAAGTCTTAATTTTTCTAGTGTACCCGCAAATGTATTTGATGCTGCTGCAGCCTGACCCTTGCTTATGTTTGCTAGTTGTGTTTGTATTTTTGCAAAATCTTTTGCTTTTATTGCTGCTTGATCAAGAGGAAGTCCAAGTTTATTTAAAGCAGTATAGTTCCCCATTACTGCTCTTGATAATGCTGCAGAAACAGTAGATAAATCTTTTCCAGATGCCGCCGCAACATCTGTGGCTAAATTTAATAGGTGTTGTCCTGCTGTAAGATCTCCTGTAGCAGTTACTAATTTTTGTAGCGCAGGAATTAATTCTTCATTATCAATAGCAACCTGTAGTTCAAGACTATCAAGATATTCTTGATTTGCCCTTATTGCTTCCTCGGTTGCTCCAGTAGTGTTGCGAAGGGCTATAGCCAAAGACGCTTGTTGTTTTTCATCTGCTGCAGCGCCCATTACTGCATCTTTTCCTATTTTAATTGCAAAGGCAGCGGCTGCTGCCGCAGCAACTGCATAAGACTTTACAATTCTTTTATTAAAATTATCAATCTTTGTTGCTGTTTTTTGAATATCTCTTTGAGCAGCCTTAGAGCCTTTGTCAGAGTACTGAGAAACAATTCTTGCATACACTGCACCTGCAATTGCCATACTCTACACGCTCCTATTTATTAAATTTCTTCTTAATGTTTCTTTAGCCTTTTCCAAGGCTTCAAAGATATTTTTTTGTATTCTATCTCTGTTTTTATCTACTGATTTCCAGATAAGACGAGAGGCATTTCCCTCTTTCTTATCTAGATTGCTAATAAAGTTACCAGTTCTGTTTCGTCTACCCGCCACCTCATAAATGGCTCCTGCTGCAGACTCATTAATCAATCCACCAGCGCTGGTTGTATAGTCTGCCCTAACTCTGCGTTCAGCCTTTGAGACTCTAATTCCAGCCTTAATAATACTTTGATCCCACGCAGGCCATCCAGCACCACCACGAGTGCGAGGGTTGCGAGCAGGCTGAGTAGCCCAACCACTTAGTGGTGGGTCTGCTTTGACAAAACCTTGTGCATCTTTTTTGGCAAGATTAAGTTCAGAGTTAAGAGTTCTGGTAAATTCTTTAACTGCATCTTTGTCAAATTGTTTTAATGCGCTAAGTGTTTCCTTTACTCCAGTTAACACTATTGCATCTGTTGCCACTGGTCTACTCATTACCTGCTCGCATTCTTGGATCGCTCCTTGAGATAAACAACAATTGCTTCAAGTACACCGTCAGGTGCATCAAGCAAGTCCATTGGAGAAAGCCCCGTCTCCACAGAGATCATTGCTACCGTATAGGTTAGGCTGTCTCTGTGGATTCGGAATTTGGGTCAGTCTCTAGTTCTACACTTTCTAGTGTATCAAGAAATCCTTCACCAAAAGGCTTTACAACCTTTCCAGAGTCTCTCATTGCTGACCAAGCCAAAAAGTAGATATGCTCTAGTCTTTGCTCTTCTGTCAGTAATTTAGCAAACCCTTTGTTGTATTTGTTTTCAAACGCAACAAGAGTCTTTGGACGAAGAGCATAGGTGCCCTCTAGTCCATCACTGGTTTTTACTTTTACTTTTAGTCCATCCATTTTATATTTCCCCCTTTAAAGGAATTAATTAAACTAAGGAGTTATATCCTTAGTGATTGCTCCAGATATCGGCCATGTCACAGAAATAGTACTTAATTGTCCTACCGCACCATTTAGCGGAGTCCACTCAGATACTAATGCTTCAAACTGATATTCTGGATTTGATGCAGAGATAGCCGCATTATTTGGTCTAACTGTGCATGATACTTTTGTTCCTACCTTGCTTGCTGATCCAACATCATTGAAAAATTCCTCAAGAGAGTTGTCAGCAAAATCTTGATAAAAATCAAAAGATACTGAGTTAGTTCCAACGCCTGCAATAACTTCCTTGTATATTTGTCCTTCTTGGACAGGTGTTACATCAAGGACATCGTGCACAGTAGAAAGCGTTATGCTTGAAATATGATCACTAAAATCATTAGTGGTTTCAAATATCACTACTGGGTTTGTTAGAACTATCTTGGCCATGTTATGGAGTTACATCCCTAACAATTGCGCCTGTGATTGGGAATGTCACAGATACCGTGCTGAGTTCTCCAACAGCACCTGCAAGAGGTGTGTATTCTGAAATCAAAGCGTTGAATTGGTATTCTGGATTGGTTGCTGAAATCGCACCAGTTGTAGGTCTAACCTTAACTGCTAAGGCTGTTCCTAATGCTGCATTTAGAACTGCGTCTACTTCGCCTGCAGCAAAGTCCTGGTGAAACTCAAATGTTACTGAGTTGTCAACAAGTCCTGCCTGTCTTGCCCTTGCTGCTGCTGGAACTGCTCCACCAGCAAATGCAGTGGTATCAAGCACATCGTAAGTGGACTGTAATGTAATTGACGCTATGTGATCGCTAAGATCGTCTGACGCACCAAACACTACTGATACATCTGTTAACACTATTCGTGCCATTGTTATTTATCTCCTTCATATTCATTATTAAAAACAAATGCTTCAGGTTCTTCCTTCTGCACTTGTGGTTCTGCTTTTGTTGCTTTTGGTTTTGGCTCTACAAATTCTGAGATTGCTCCTAAAGACAGAAGTAATTTAACATTTCCTCCTGCAGTAATGATATCACGCTCAGTTATTGCTTCACCAGGTCGTACACCACAGACCTTGCGATCTGAAGTAACTTTGTATGTCATATTATTTCTCCTTAGCCAAAAATTACTACGTTATAACGATAAGACAAGAAAGTTTGATCACCTGTTTGATAGGTGCCACTTTCAGCGCTCAGAACTCGCAGGGTATTCACAAGACCACCTAGTGTTCTGTCAGTTTCTAACGCTGTCTTAATAGACTTATTGCCAGTTCCTGCTAATAATAAATCAAGTTTGTCTTGTGCTGCCTGCTCAGAAAATCTCTGAACAATCACAAAGATATCTACAGATGCCTGGTCTAAGCCTCTGGCATTATCAACATCAAATGTGAAATCTAATTGTCCAACAACTGCACAAGGTGGAACTATAACATCAGGAATAAGGTCATAGATACGCAGGGTTGGTATGGTTTGCAAATTTGTTTTTAGGGCTTTTCTTACTCCACTGATATCAATCATTAGACTGCCAAACCAAAGTTTCTGCGGTATGTTTTTAGAAGCATCTCAACATCTGGATCAAGGCGGGAATTTAAACGAACTGTTCCTAGTTCTACTGATCCTGCAATACCAAATGGAGATTGCTTTCTAACAAATAATCTTGATGCTTGTATTTTACAAGCCAATTCTATTTCATATGGAACTTGTGGAAAACCAAATACTCCAGATATTCTGCATGTTTGTGGAAAGAAGTATGGCCAGACATATTCTCCTACCGCCAATAATCTTGTATATGGCCAACCTTTTTGGACATTATTGACAGGCTCTTTCATAATGTCTGAGTCTAAATCCCATACCTGATCATATTGCAGAGGTGTGTCAAAACCAGTATCTGTGGCTACCTCTGTTATTGTAACAATGTCGTCTATCTCTAATGACCATGGGTTTAGTGCTGTGTAGAATCTTATAGAAGGGTTTGCTTCCGTACCCTCTTGATAAAAAAATCTCTGGCAATACTCATCAATTTGACGGCTAGCAGTTAGGATTGCTGCCTCAATAGCAGTATCGTCATTAATATCTTCTATCTGAAGACCATTTTTAACATCTGCCAACGTCGTATAGACTGTTGTTGATTGACTCATTTATGCCTCTTCTCCAATTTAGGCAACATTGCTTTTTCTGTTTTAGGTAGCGCTGTTGCTGTTTCTTTTTTCTTTCTAAAAATCTTTTTAATTTTTTTCATGTTTCCCCTTTTAAAGAAGCAGGCCACAAATGGGGGAATAAGTGACCTGCTCCTCCTTAGATTACTCTAAGTTTTGCACAGGATTCAAACCCTATGCAAACTTAAGTTAGAATGTTGGTGTTACTAAACCAGTTCCACTAATAATGGATACTGCTCCTGGATAACGACCAGCGGTAAAGCATGTGTATCCATAAACAACAGACTTAACAGTGAGTGAACCTGCACCAGTTGCATCAAATGTTAATGCGAATGGTGATCCAGCCTGCTCCCAAAGATGTAGTTCTGGTGCTGTTACGCAATAGATTTCATCTTCGTTTGTACCTGCACCTGCGTTGGTAACGACATTGGCATCTGTAATGATAGGAAGACCCATCAATGTGTAGCCTGAGTTACCGTAAGATGAGGCACCTGCTCCAGTTGCAACTGCGTTCAATGGGCCGTTTAGGGCTGGAAGAACGAGTGGACGATCAGAACCATCAACACCAGCCATCAAAAATGCGAGGCGCCTTGGATGCATTATCCAGTGCGTAGGATTCATGAATGAGACTGTTTGAATTTCTTGGTAGGCTTCTGCCAACTTTGGATAAAGTAGGGCAACCGTAGGTGCACCTGATGTGAAAGTAGTTGTGTTAACACCAGCGGTGCTACGAATACCAAGAACTTGTCCTGATGCACCAGTTCCATTTAGAACTTGGTTATCAAGAGTTGTGTGCCAGGAACGAATTAGATCCTGTACGACGAATGCATCAACGCCAGAACCTCTTTCAATTACCTGCTTGGATAGATCTTGCTGACCTGCGATTGTACGCACATCAATAGTCAAGAGTGTATCATCGCTGTCTGTCTCAGAAACTGCAGAGTTTTCAGTTGCTTGAACTGCTGTGCTTGTTCCTGTAGTCATACGAGAGATGTTAAGTGTCATACCTGCTGCTGGCAACACATGCTTGTTTGTTGCAAAGTCGCAGGTCGGACGTCCCGCACGAGCGAACGGTGCTGCTAGGTCCACTAAATATTGCGGAATTACGAGGCCTGAAAATTGTCCAGTACCGACGTCACGACGCTCAATTGACTCTTCACGACTGTGACGAGCAAGACGATCTTGTGCAGCAAAGTCACTCTTGTACTGTGCATTGAATGCATCAGCAATGAATGAATTGCCAGAATCTGCTGTGTAAGTGCGTGGCTCGCTTACAACCTTAGTTGTAGCGGTTGCCTTTGGCATTGCTACATCTGAGACTGCTGAACGAATCTCTGCAAGTTTAGCATCAGACTCTGCTTGTGCTTTTTGAGTTTGAATTTTTGAATCTAATGAGCGTGATTCATCAACAAGAGCGTTTATCTTTGCTGACTCACCATCTGTAAGGTCTGTGCGATTCTCTGCAGCAACTGCATCAAGAATTGCATCCATTTCTACCTTAACTGCCTCACGACGATCCAATAGTTTGTCTAAATAAGACATTGCTATATTTCTCCTTTTGTGAGTTTATATAAGTTTGAGGTGGTGGCGATGGATTTCACGACGCTTACAGGGTGTGAATTTCGCTCCGACTTCGCCCTATCACTTTGTGACAGGAATATTATTTTGTTCCATCTACCTTTGCTTTTGCTAATCTTAGAGACATTCTAAGTGGTAGCGTCTGTGCATTAGGCTTTAGGTCCTGCTTTGCAAAAGGCATATCAGGTGTAACTGGTTCATCTCCAACAACACTTGTTCCTTTTCCTGGATAATCCTCTGTTTTGATAAGATTTTGATTATCTTCTTTTGGTTTTGGCAGAGGGTCAATAGAAGTTAGTGTGGACATTTTGTGTCCTACAAGAGTATCTGTTGGTCGCCATCCGCCGTTATGTTCTTCATATACACGGATAAGAACTGCAGGATCTCCTTCTTCTGCATTGATTGTAAAATCAGAATTAGGAACATTGATAGATCCTTCTCTCTTGATTTGTACAATTCTTCCTCTTGCTCTACCGCCTGCAGCATTCCAGGATACAAAGTCTCCAACTGCTGCATCTGTTAACCTTTGACTTAGATTTTCTGTAGGAGTGCCATCTGTATAGAAGTCATCGCCTTCTCCATCTAAATCTTCAGGGTACATCATTTGACTCATTACAGTAAGTGCTCTCATAATATATTCATTTCCTTCGGTTAAATCTCCAAACACTGATTCTAACAGTTGTACGGAGTCAGCAGATATCTGTCTGCCTTCTTTAATTTCGGCCATAGCCTTTTTTATTTGTTCCCTTGCTTCTACAGATGTAGCGGTATATGCTGGATATGTAACGATTGAGACATCTCCATCTGCCAAAGATACCTCATTTAAAGTTCTTTCAGTACGATCCATATTCCATTTTTGACGTATTACCCTAAATGCAAAGGACATTTGGTCAACGTCACCTCTATCAACGAGTGTGTATAAGTCTCTAGCCTCTGTTGTATCAGCAAGAGTTGCCTCAAAGTAAAGACCTTTTTCATCTTCGTATAGTCTCATTGTACCATTCTTAGTACGTGCCATTGGCAAACCTTCATGATTAACCAGTAATCTAACATCTGGTGTTTC
>Ga0194115_10006319_pt1 | contig 12043 bp, 8 predicted proteins | sample TA2MahsurfametaG_3_FD_148656 | JGI IMG/M metagenome (GOLD analysis project Ga0194115, IMG submission 148656) | Freshwater microbial communities from Lake Tanganyika, Tanzania - TA2015002 Mahale S4 surface | ecosystem: Environmental > Aquatic > Freshwater > Lake | place: Tanzania: Lake Tanganyika... | reverse complement strand
CTTTTCTGCCACCGGATGGTCTTCAAGCCATACAAGTCCATCATCGATCGTCTTAATCAACGTCGATCGATCTTCTTCCGGCAATTTACCAGCAAGGGTATCACTCATCGAATTTTTCAAATTGTAAAGATAGGTCTCCAAGCCGTTTCGGGCTTCAATCCGACCCTTTTCCTTCGAATCTTGTTCAGCGAATTCCTCAGCTTCTAGTACCATACGCTGGATTTCCTCATCGGATAGTCGACCCTTTTCACTCGTAATGGTCAATGACTCTTGTTTCCCCGTTCCCTTATCTTGTGCCGAGATACTTAAGATACCATTCGCATCGACATCAAAGCTGACTTCAATCTGAGGGACACCTCGTGGCGCAGGGGGGATACCCGTCATTTCAAATTGTCCCAATAGTCGGTTCGATTTCGTCATCCCCCGTTCTCCCTCGAAGACTTGAATATTCACACCGGGTTGATTATCTGCATAGGTTGAAAAGACTTGTGATTTCTTTACTGGGATTGTTGTCCCTCGTTTAATGAGTGGTGTCATGACTCCACCTGCTGTTTCGATACCCAAGGAAAGAGGTGCGACATCTAACAACAAAACATCCTTGGTCGCTTCGGCTGCATCTCCACTGAGAATCCCTCCCTGCACGGCGGCACCGTAGGCCTATATGCATGAGGCAAAACAAAAAATCGAAAATGGAAGTGAGAAAACAAGGAGTCTGGAATCCCAAAATTGAAGTAGTTTTTCATCCACAACCACCAACGACAACAAGAACATTAGGCTTCAGTTGAAGAGTTTGACTAGTTCGCATCAAGAGACACTTGGTAGATGGATCCGGTAACTACTCCGGCCACCAAGTGCTCATCAGAAGCCAAGCGTCAACCAATTTATCCTCACAAGCCCAGGAGGAGAAAAATCATGTATGGGTTTATGTGTTTGTAAAAGAACGTACCACAGCTTCATCAGGATTGATACTCTTATTGAGTTTCTTCCCCCCAAAGTATTCTGATAACATATCTTGGATTTTGGGAATCCGAGTCGATCCACCAACCAAGATAACTTGATGGACATCGTTTTTACTCATCCCACTATCCTTCAAAACTTGTGTCACGGGAGTTAATGTCTTCTTGAATAGATCGACATTTAATTCTTCAAATTTTGCTCTTGAAATCGTCGTACTGAAATCTTCTCCCTGAGCAAGTGCCTCACAATCAATCGTCGCTGAAGTTTGTGTCGATAATGTCCGTTTCGCATTCTCACATTGTTTCCTCAAACGTTGCATCGCCCGTTTATCACCCGTAATATCAATACCACTTTTTCGTTTGAATTGATTCATACAATATTCCATAAGACGTTGGTCAAAGTCCTACGGGCAACGCAGAAAAGCAAGGATGATGATAAAGTCAGACAGTAGAGAACAAAAAGAAAATCGATTAGCCGATTCAGTTGTCAAAAATTGCGCCCATAAAGGCACACAACGATTCTGTTCCTCCAACAAATAAAGGTTGGAGTTACGTACCTCTCCACCTAGATGAGTATTTCCAGACGTCGCACGGACTTCAAAGACACCATGATCGATAGAAAGTAAAGTGACATCAAAGGTTCCGCCGCCTAAATCAAAGACGAGGATATTTTCTTCTCGATCTTGTTTATCTAGACCGTAGGCAATAGCAGCGGCGGTAGGTTCATTAATGACGCGTTCAATTTTTAATCCTGCGATCGTCCCTGCATCTTTCGTCGCCTGACGTTGGGCATCGGTAAAGTAGGCAGGGACTGTGACGACTGCATGATGGACGGGTCGACCTAAATAGGTTTCAGCAATATCCTTCATTTTTCGTAATATCATCCCACTTACTTCTTCGGGTGTAAATTTCGTCTTTGTATGGGCAGAAGAGAATTCCTTATCCAATGCCACCATAGGATGACCATGTTCATCATCGGTAATATCATAGGGGAATAATTTCTTATCAGCTTGGACGGTCGGATCTTGAAAGTTTCGTCCAATTAAACGTTTGACATCAAAAAATGTTCCTGTCGGATTTTGTGTTGCTTGATTTTTTGCAGCATCACCCACTAGCCGTGTCCCATCCTTTAAAAAGGCGACATAGGATGGTGTAATCCGATGTCCCTGTTCATTTGGACATATATCGACACGATTATTCCTCCAAACTGCTACACAGGAATACGTCGTCCCTAAATCAATCCCAATGACCGGACCTTGAATATTCCCTGACGTTTCTTCCTTCCCACCCCCACGTACATCCAAGGTAGAAAGAAAGGTGGATTTCACATCAGATTCTTGTTTCTTTTGTTCTTGTTGTTGTTGCTGCTGCTTTGCATGATTTCGAAAGGGTAGAATAGAATATCGTCGTCCACCAAATAGAGACGCTTCGACGACCAGTTGTGGATAGATGAAACCACTACCAATAATGGAAAGGAGACATACCCGAATCAGGAAGGCCTTCATCGTCGTCGTTGTCGAAAATCGAAGGCTTTTTTTTGCTTTTTCTAGTCAGTTAGTTGGTAGGCTCGCTCACTAGTTCGTTAGCAATAACTGGATGTGGTTTGAGGATGAAGAATGGGAAAACCCAATGTCGTGGAGGGTTGGCGTCCAGTGAGAACAATGAAAGGACTTGTGGTGGGAGGAGGGAAAATCGACCACCATTGACTGTGAACAACAAAATGAAGACAGGGGGGGGGATGAACACAGAAAGAGTTCGATCCGATTCTATCATCATCATCTCTGTCATCTTGATTTATCTTCCACGTGTTCACAATCCGGCACAACAATCAAGATTTTTCCACGTGTTGATTTCGATTCCGCCTGTCAGGCGTACGAAGAGGAGAGGTGGATAGGAAATCTTTGTGTGTCAATACTTACACATAGTACCTTCGTACGTTACGAAGTTTGATACAGGAACTACGGAAGGAAGATCCTGGGAAGTAGGAAAGTAACATACCGGCAGATAAGTGACGTCGACTTTACGATTACACACGGAAATCAAATGAGTCTACGTGTGGTTACACACGCTCGCGAGACCGTTGATTAGATGGGAAATCCCTCTGTGACAGCGATATCATCCTTGACACTTGACACACACCCCGTGCTTCGCACACACAAATTACTTATAATCCCACAGACATCACGACTCAACGGCTGGCCAAAGAAGGGCACATATAGATCGAATCTTCATCCCACTAACAGTAAGTAAGATTCGTTTACACTCACCCCCAAAATTTTTTCACGGATACGTGAATTGTCAAGAAAGCGGATCGTGAAGAATCGTGTGTCTTGTGAAACGAAGAGATGTCAAGAAAAACTTTCGTCATCCTCTCACTTCCCCATTCGATGACACTACATAACCTTTCCTCATTAACTTCTCATTAAGTCTATCATGAGTGGGTTTGTAGGAACTGCCCAAAGTGGCGACGATGATGATCATATCGTTATCGCCAACGCTAACAACAACAACAACAATAACGAGAATCGAGAACAACGAAAACAATGTATTTGGATCGTCCGATATGGACTAACGAAATTCCCATTGGTAGAATATTTAGGTCCCTATAATAGTCCATTGGATGAAACGGAAGGGATGTCACATGCGAATGCGATTGCAAATGCTCTCCGTGAGGATGTCATGGCATCGACGAATAGTGCTTCGGCTAGTGACAGCTCGGAGGTAGTCCATGTCTATAGTTCACCCTTTACTCGGACGACACAAACGGCGAATCTTATCGCTCATACACTATCATCATCAACATCTACTTCAACATCTACTTCATTAAAGACCACTGTCCGGGTCGAAGAGGGATTAACAGAATGGCAACAAAAATCCTTATTGGTAGATCCCTCTGGGACGATTACCTATCCTCTCACTTCTAAAGAACTTGTCTCACAATTTCCTCATGTGGATGTTACCTATGAAAGTGTCCATCCACAAGACTCTTGTCATCCACCAACGCAACGAATTACCAACAACAGCAACAACAACGATGATGATGCTATGGTCCTCGTCGATGAAACGATGATGGAATTAAAGGAAGAATCTGAAGAAGACTTATTTGAACGTTGTAGGAAGACACTGGAGGGAATGATCTATGAAAGAGCGGAAGAGGGACAAAGTTTTATTATCGTAAGTCATGCACCCTGTGATCAAGCTATGGCAGTTTACTTTGAGGGACATTCCAAATTAGATAATTCGACCTTGGGACCATGGCCCTTGGGAGGGATTACCAAGGTATCAAGAGAGCTTCTTCCTCCTTCGGACGACAGTGACCCAACATTACCATCGTCATCATCCTGGGGACCATGGGAGATTGATTACTATGGATGTACGGATCATATGCCAGGTCCTTATCAGGGAGGACTCAAGGCATGGTCCTTACCCACCTTATCCAAAAGGGAGGTGCCAAAGGAAACCAATGGTAACGGGGATGGACTACCTACGGCGATTAATGCTAGTTCTATGGAGGCCTTGCGTCCGTAACCTTGAATTGAACATACGATGGAAAAAGGCCATACAACGGACAATATAACTTATATAGATTTAAACTAGAGGGTCACTGGCTGGTGAATTTGTTTCAAGCTTGTAGACAACACCGATTACGGGGGCTCTGGGCGTACGATTCACTTATTACTAGCCACCTAGTAGGTTAATTGGCGAAGCTACTCTAGACGTTACCTTCTAGATGAGATTCATCTTTCTTTTTCCTTTAAATTCATACGGGTAATGCCTCAAGACTAGTTTCGACCTTTTTGGCTTGATCTTCTAATTCTGCCAATTCTTCTCGTGCCTTCTCAACGACACTCATCGGTGCCTTATCAACAAATCCTTTCGAATTTAATCGACTTGATAATTTCATAATTTCAATACCTAACTTTTCTTGTTGTTTTTCCAAACGTTTCCGTTCCTTCACTGGGTCAATCAATCCAGATAGTGGTAGATAGGCTTCGACACCATCTTGGACGACCAATCGGACAGACTTTTCCGACATGGCCATTCTCCCTTCCTCACTATCAAAATCGACAATAGAAGATTTATCTGGATCTAATCTTGCCAATGCAATCAAAGATTTCAATTCCTTTTCCAATTCCATCTTTAAATTTCCCTTGGTCGCAACGATGACTGCACTAATCCGTTTTCCTGGTTCGACATTATATTCCGCACGAGCATTCCGAATACTTCGTGTCAATGCTTGAAAGCAACCAAAGATTCGGACAGCCTCCTCACTTGTTACCAAGGGAATATCATCCTCCATTTGTGGCCAATCTGCTAACATTAAGGCATGGGCGGCAGCATCAGGACCCTTCGTCGGTCGAGGAAGGTGATGCCAAAGTTGTTCTGTCACGTAGGGCATGTAGGGATGAAGTAGACGCATCGAGGTATCCAAAATATAAACCAAGACACGACGAGCCTGTTGGATTTCAGCAACTCCACCTCCACCAGCGCCCTCATAGAGTCGTGTCTTGGAGATTTCTACATACCAATCAGCAAACTTATCCCATAGGAATTCATATATCTTACTTCCGGCAGCACCCAATTGATACTTTTCAATATCCTCCGTGATACTCGCCACAAGTGAGTGACATTCCGAAACAATATACTTTTCAGGAAGAGACAATTGATCGAATTCCTCTTTTGAAATAGGTCCTGAAACTCCAAATTGATCGAATTCTTCCTTGTCGAGGTCCTTTAGGGCGTTACTCGTCACAAACTTACAGATATTCCATAACTTGTTGGCAAAGTTACGGTTCGCTTCAATCTTCTCCATATTCAATGGGATGTCTTGACCTGGTGTGACACCAGTGACAAGCGAATATCGTAGACTATCTGCTCCATATTCAGCAACCGTGTCCAACGGATCAATAACATTCCCCTTGGTCTTGGACATTTTACTCCCATCCGCCGCACGGACCAAGCCGTGAAGGTAAACGACATCAAAGGGACTCTTACCAGTCAATTCAATGCCCATCATGACCATCCGAGCTACCCAAAAGAAAAGGATATCGTACCCAGTCTCCAAACATGTACCGGGGTAGAATCGGTCCAAATCGGAATTCTTGACTCCCTCATTACTAGGCCATCCCAAGGTCGCAAACGGCCAAAGTCCTGAACTGAACCATGTATCCAAGACATCTTCTTCTTGACGCAAGATGACATCTTCGGGATGTCCAGCAGCAATTGCCTTCTCCCTGGCTTCCCCGGCGTTGCGGGCTACGACATATTCTGATTCTCCAGAGTCCCCCACATACCAGACGGGGATCCGATGTCCCCACCACAATTGACGTGACACACACCAATCACGAATATCGGTCAACCAATTGTACCAAATCTTATCAAATCGTTGAGGGACGATTTGGATATCACCATCTTGAACCGCCTTGAGCGCCTTAGCGCCCATCCCCTCCGTCTTGACAAACCATTGACTACTAACAAGAGGTTCAATGACTTCCCCTCCACGCTGTGATCGAGGGACACGTTGCATGTGTGGATCTGCCTTGATGGTCAAGTCTTCCGCTGTCATATCCGCCCAGAGTTTCTCACGACAGTCAAAACGATCTAAGCCATTGTAATCACCAGCGTTCGCATTCATTGTCCCATCCTTGTTCATGATATTGATCAGCGGAAGATCAAATTTCTTCCCGAGGGCATAATCGTTGGGATCGTGTCCAGGTGTGATCTTCAAGGCTCCTGTTCCGAATTCCATATCGACATATTCATCGGCAATGATTGGGATCGTTCGTCCACCACTCATGGGGACGACAGCCTGTTTGCCCACCAAACTCTTGTACCTCTCGTCGTCCGGGTGAACACAAACAGCAGTGTCTCCCATGATTGTTTCGGGTCTAGTAGTCGCAACGGGAAGGTACTCATCACTGCCTTCTACCATGTACTTGAAATAATACAACTTGCCCTGTTCCTCAGAATACTCGACTTCCAAGTCACTGACAGCTGTCTTGAGGAGGGGGGCCCAATTGACGAGGTATTCACCTCTGTAGACGAGGCCCTTTTCATGTAGTCGGACAAAGGCTTCCGATACGGCCTCTGAAAGACTAGGATCCATCGTAAATCGTTCTCGACTCCAATCGGCAGATGCACCCAAGGATCGCAATTGTCGGGTAATATGCCCACCCTGTTCTGCCTTATATTCCCAAACACGTTCCAAAAATGCCTCACGTCCTACCTCCTCTCTGGTCGTACCCTCGGATATCAACAACTTTTCAACCTGTAACTGGGTGGCAATCCCGGCATGGTCAGTTCCTGTGAAATTTGTTTTAAAACGCGAGTGAGGACGATCCGAAAAAAAAGTAATGGAATGACCGGTACTTCGCTCACGGGTTTTTACACTTACCAGGAAGCCAAAGAACGGGACGTCCTCTCATACGATGGAAACGTGCCAAGACATCTTGAAGTGCCACAAAGATAGCATGACCCATATGGAGTCTTCCTGTAACGTTCGGTGGTGGCATCGGTAGGACGTAGGGTTGTTTCTGACCTTCCGTCGGCTTTTGTTTTGCATCTGGTTCAAAGCAACCAGCATCTTCCCACCATTTGTAAATCGTACTCTCAAAGTCTTGGGGTGTATACGATTCTAGACCCTTTTCTTTATTCAAAATATCATACGCTGATACCTTTTCTACAGTCGCATACATGACTGGAAAGCCAAGTCGGGAGGTAGGAAGTCGTTTCTCAAGGGACCTACTACTAATACCAGTGGTCGGACTCTTCGACAGGACAGAAAACGCTCTAGATCTCGCTACAGAGTTTCTCACAAATGCATTACAACTTGGTAGTGCGTACGAGAAACAGAGGAAGGTGGTCGTAGTTGCCATTTTTCTGGATCTTCGGTTGGCAGCAGCAGCAGGTTGCCTGGATTTTTGGTATGTCAATTGATGGGCCATTCCCAATCTTGGTTTGTAATAAAGTTGTTATCGCAGCAACGTTGGTTGTGGACTATGATGTGTAGAAAAAGGGACTACAATCAAGTCCAACCCTCTAGCTTTCAATGTTCCTTGATTTGACCTCTCAAGGTTTGATGTTCTCTGGATGTGTACGTTTGGCTTGCAATCCATCGAACACATCATCCAGCGTCGTCGGTTGGCAACAGATTTGCAGCCGCACAGATCTCTAACCGAATCATGACAAACGTCAGACGGGAAAAAAGAACTTACTTAGGCCCACTCAATGGTTCGCCTACGGTATTCGCCCAGAAAATTGTCGATTTGAGGAGAAAATCTGAAGTTAGTCTTCCATAGATAGTTCAAAACAGATTTATTAGCTCTGATTATAGTTAGATATGAACAGCGATCGCTATTTTGACTGTGAACGATGACGACGGCTGTTGTTGTTTTGTCTTTTCCTGATTATGTGACCCCTATCGTCGTAATTCTCGTTGGAAGATACATAGAGTTTCGACATGATTACTTCCGGGAAATAATACATAGCCCGTCGCACTCTGTAATAACCAACCTCCAGGACTGGATAGGAGTCGTTCACAATCTCTTGCTAATGCATCAAATCCACAACTAACATAAATCAATGTCTCGATGTCATTTGCCCAATTCACCGATTGATCTGCCATAGTCAACATCGTCGAACTCTCTACTAAAGGTTGCATACGATTAAAGGGCTTGGACAATTCAAACAATACACCATCATCAAGACCCTTCCTAGGTGGATCGACAATCAAAACAGATGCACCCAATGCTTGACCTTCCTTCAATGCCGCCGAAGCATCTCGGACCATATAACTTATTCTTTGTCCCTGTCTCGGACTTTCACCCAAGTCACCTCCCTCCTTCATCCGTTTCATAAGATCTGCCAACGTAATGTCCTTCTGGACATTGTTTTCTGTTGCGTATTCAGTAATGGATGCCGGGCTGTAGATTATTGAGAATCGCTAGTTAGGTGACGCGTCAAAAGAACAATGTCGAGGTCCAACAGCGAACATTCAAGGCCAATACGTTGATCGTCACTTACAGAGAATTGATAGATCGATGAAAACATCTTGGATTGGCAGGATTTTCATCACTGCAACGGACCCATGTTAAGGGTGTCTTACCATATTTCGCATGATAGGCAAGGGCAGTAATACCCAACAGTCCGACACCGGCATATAATTCACAGACCTTACTTCCACTAGGAATGATCCGTGCGACATCATTTGCCAAGATATCAAATCCATCTAAATTCCCCTGTCGGAATGCTAGGGGTGAAAAGAATAGATATCCATAATCACCCACAGCAATCGGTTCCCGAAGGAATTCATTCCCGGAAAGTCGATGCCAATTTTGTGTATTCCGTGTAAAGATATTGTTTCCTGGACCATTATTACAATGTAACCACATACTATGCCATAAATCAGGATCCAATTTGGTAAGTTCCTTTGTAAGTCGTGATAGACCAGGTTGTGCTTCCTTTATATCTGTCGCTGCCCAAATCAATGTCAGACAGACCTTGCCTGTAATACGTTCGACGGTCAATTGGACGTAACGTAATCCTCCCTCCCGACTATCTTCATTATATGCTGCCGTCCCGACACGATTCGTTGCCTGTTGTAATAATTCAACTGCACGATTAATAGCTGGATGATGGACTTTACAATTCGGGATTGGCAATACATCATGTGATCTTTGTTTATACAAACCAAAATGACACCCATCTTTAGCCCATGAAGATGATTTCGGTGTGGCGACTAACTTGGCTTGTGTCCTCCATTGAATAATATCAGAGGGAATAATAACCTTATAAAATCCATCATCTGATTCTTCTACGACCCAATCTTCACCATTATCAATGACATCTTGACGTTTTCTTCGAATGGATGTACTAGAAAAGAATTTTTTTGCAGAATCAATAATTTCAATATCACCCACATTCTTATCCACGACACAACCTGGACATGTCCCAAAATGTTGACATGAAATACTATCCCTTAATCGTCCCTCATTAACAAACTCATTTCGATTTTCTCTATAGGAGATTAGAACAGGTCTCTTGGCGACCTCTTGAGGTGATCTTCGTCGGTTGCTACTACTATTGTTGTCTCCAGATTTTTTCTTATATAGTTTTTGTTCCTGTTTTTGTCGTTGTATTTTCCCTTTTGGTTTTTTACCAACATCAGTTGGCTTCCGAAGGACATGAAGTTTAAACTTGGATGACGACGATGACGGCACGAACGGACGAAAAGGTGTTGTTGTTTTGGAAGAAGGAATTGTAAATCCCAACACTCCGGTGTTCTTTCCTGTCAGTTTCGACACCCAGGTACATAGTAGAAGGAGGAGGGATACCTTGAGTCGAGACATCATCATGAAAGATGGAGCTACTCCTCCTTTTTCCGAAGACTCGCACAACGTTGACATGGTGTACCAAAGAACGAAGCACCATCCATCGTCTTCTTTTCCCAGAATACCCACCCATCAACTCGATGATGATGTTGTTGGATGGATCGATTGATCGATGGACCAGAACGGTATCTCGCGCGAAAATCGCGCGCCGATGGCGACACGAACACTGCTATCATACAAATTGCTAAACATCCGTAGTCTATAGCATCCATGACCCCTCTCGACATATACGCCGTTGCAATCACAATACCGTACAACTCGGTGCATCTCTTTCTGAAGGCTCTAGCTTTTTACGGTTATTGCGTTAGATCGTATCTGTATCTAGGGTGCCACCATGCCTCCCCCCCGTAGTGATTGTGGGAAGTCATTCCATTTTGAACTTGCTTGGCTCTCATTTACTCGTATTCTATCCTAGAAAATTGGGGATGACACACTGTCCTCGTTATGTTTGACAATTATAGTCTAGTGTGTGTGTGACTCACCGTCCACTACGAAATCTGAAAGTAAATCTCTTCCAAAACACGGGGGTTTCAAAGTCTTAATCTATCATAGAATTCTTTAATGTTCTGCTTCGACGACAATATTGAATTTGGCAGAAATTTCTTTCCGTAGACTGATTTTGGCTACAAAGGAACCTGTATTTTTAATATCTCCAGATACCTTCTGCTGATTTCCATCACCTTGCATGGATAATTCCAAGACCTTGACATTCTTTTGTCCCATGTAATCCTTGTATTCCGTACCCAAACTTTCTTGTAGTTCAGATACAATCATTTTAATATTAATTCCACCAAATAAATGTCCATCAGGTCCAGCCTTTTTCATTATATGAATCGTGGAATCATTAATTTTTTCTTGTAATATTTTGGCCATATCCATGGATTCCTTTTCCTTTTGGATTTCATCGTTTTGTTGTTTGGTCACTTCATCATCCGATATTACTTTCGCAGATTGGGATGGACGTAATTTATTATTAAAAAATGCAGGTGTTACCAAAACGACTTCCCCTGCCTGTCCAACACCTGCAACATGTTTCAATAGTTTCACTTGTACCTTCCCACCATGAGAGACTGCCGATCCACCACCACCGCTACCACCACCACCACTTTTTTTCTTGGTTGCATGTAGAGCTGTTGAAAGGAATGGATCATTAATCGTCAATCCATGAGTAATCATAGGACTAAGATTTCGACGATACTGTGTGAGAATCCCCTCCGATGTTGTCGTCGTTGTGGGTGTAAAGGCATGAGATGAAATCCAAACACTTTGAAAGACGGTGACAAAAAGGAGAATCAAGAAATGAGTTGGTCGTGATGTTGTGTGATGAATCATGGTTGTTGTTCTATCCAAGGTAGTTTGGTGAAGGATATGAAGTGAGTTGACAAGTGAGTGAGGAAAGACCAAGTGATATATTTGAGGAGAAGAAGGGTTATCATCACGTGATGCAAGAACAAGAAGCCGTCTCTGTTTCTCTCTCTCTCGCGGTGGTTGGTTGAATGATGACAGAGATCTTTCGACACTCTTTGTTCCACGTGGCATCGAAAAAGGCTTCCTCCATTTTGTTATGTCGAAGGAGTCGAACATGTTCATACACAAGATTCCTTCGGCACCTTTTTCAAAATGACACCTATCGATACTCAAAAAAAATTTTGGGTGTGTTTTGTCTTCTTCTTCGTCGTCGTCGTCGTCGTCGTCGTC
>Ga0194115_10006316_pt1 | contig 12047 bp, 8 predicted proteins | sample TA2MahsurfametaG_3_FD_148656 | JGI IMG/M metagenome (GOLD analysis project Ga0194115, IMG submission 148656) | Freshwater microbial communities from Lake Tanganyika, Tanzania - TA2015002 Mahale S4 surface | ecosystem: Environmental > Aquatic > Freshwater > Lake | place: Tanzania: Lake Tanganyika... | reverse complement strand
GCATGGGTCCCAATTCGGCGTCTCGGTGCACATAGGCTGACAGCAAAAGCCCGAACCCGATCATCACCGTCAGCATGGCCGAACCGCCATGGCTGATCAGCGGCAGCGGCACGCCGCCCACCGGAACCGCTCCGGTGACCATGGCGACATTCACAAACACATAGAGGAAGAAGTTGGTGCCAAGCCCAATCGCGAGAAGCCGACCGAATTGATCGCGCGACCGAAAAGCGACGATGTAGCAGAATACAATCACCGACAGCAGCATGAACAGCGTGGCGATGGCGCCGATGAAGCCGAATTCCTCGGCGATCAGGGTGAAGATGAAATCCGTGTGCTTTTCCGGCAGGAAGTTCAAATGCCCCTGTGTGCCTTGCAGGAAACCCTTGCCGGACATGCCGCCCGACCCAAGCGCGATCTTGGATTGGATGATGTTGTAGCCTGCACCCAGCGGGTCGCTTTCCGGATCGAGGAAGGTGGTGATGCGCGCGCGCTGATAATCGCGCAACTGATCGTAGGCGATGGGTGCCGCGATGGCAGCTGCGCCTGCCATCAGCGCGAATTTCCACCAGCGCATGCCGGCTGCCCAGAACACTGCGGCGCCTACCATACCAGTGATTAGCGCGGTGCCGAGATTGGGCTGCTTCAGAATCAATGCGACCGGCACCAGCACCATCAGCGCGGCCGGGATCAGGAAAAGCGGATTGCCCATGCGTTCCCAGGAAGCGCGATGAAACCAGGCCGCCAATCCCAGCGCCAGCATGATTTTCATCAACTCCGATGGTTGCAGTTGCACGGGGCCGAGATCAATCCAACGCTGTGCGCCCTTGCCGACATTGCCGTGAAACAGCACCAGCACCAGCAGGCTGAGTGCAATGGCATAACCCACCCAGGCGAAGCGCAGGATGAACCTGATATCAATGAAGGCGATGCTCAGCATGATCACCAGGCAAAACCCGAAGCGCAGCGCGTGTTTCTGCGCATAGGCATCAGGATTGCCGCTGCCTGCCGTGAGCAAAGCCACATAGCCAATGGCGGCAATGCCACCCAACAGCAGCACAAAAAGCCAGGGCACGCGCCAAAGCTTGGAAACCAGGCCAGCGCCGCGACTTTCCGTGAGCAGCCGGCGTTCAAAAATCATCGGCCACGCTCCGCCACGCGCGGGTCTCGGGGTGTGGGATTGGGGGGCAGGCGCTGGAAGGCTTCCACCAGAATATCCCGCGCAAGCGGTGCGGCAGCGCCCGATCCACTGGTGCCGTGTTCCACAATGACCGAAAGCGCGAAGACCGGATTGTCATACGGCGCATAGGCGACAAATAGCGCATGCGGCCGCCATTCGCGCGGCAGGGTCGCGACATTGAAACCCCTTTCGCGCTGTTCACGAGAGATACGCCTGACCTGCGTTGTGCCGGTCTTGCCTGCCATCACGCCATATTGCCCGGGTAGCCGTGCGGCGCCCGCCGTGCCGCCGCCATTCACCACTGCCCACATGGATTCACGGATAACGCGCAAATCGGCTTCCGGTATGCCGAGTGATGGCCAATCCTCGGGCTTGCCGCCGCGCAGCGGCTGGCCGGCAATGGCGCGTGTCAGATGCGGCTGCACGGCACGGCCTGTGGCAAGCCGCGCGGTCATGACGGCAAGGGATAGCGGTGTCAGCTGATAAAACCCCTGGCCGATCCCATGTACAATCGTATCGCCGATATTCCAGGGATGGCCCTGCGCCTGCCGCCAGCCGCGCGTTGGCACCAGCCCGCGCCGCGTCCCGGGCAATTCGATGTCAAGCTCCACGCCAAGCCCGAAGCGATTGGACATGGCGGCGATCTTGTCCATGCCGGTGCGGCGCGCCATTTCGTAGAAATAGACATCGCAGCTTTGTGCAATGGCGGTGCGCATATTCATCCCGCCATGGCCACTTTGTTTATGGCAATGGAAGCGATTATCGCCGAAATCGAAATGGCCGGGGCAATACACAATATCGCCAGGCCGACACACCTTGGCTTCCAGCGCTGCGAGTGCCACCACCATCTTGAAGGTGGACCCCGGCGCATAAAGCCCATTCGTTGCCTTGTTGATCAGCGGCGTGGAACGCGAAGCAGTCCATTGCCGCCATTGGGCGGCGCTGACACCTGAATTGAAGATATTCGGGTCAAAGGAAGGCTTGGTCGCCATGGCGAGTATTTCGCCATTGCGCGCATCCAACAGCACCGCGGTTGTGCCTTCCTCGATCTTATTGCGGATGGCCTTTTGCAGTCCGGTATCGACCGAAATCTGCACATCCTGTCCGGGAATCCCTTCGCGCCGATCCAATTCACGGATCACGCGGCCAACGGCATTCACTTCAACCTGCACCGCACCGGCGCGGCCGCGCAGCACGCGGTCATGGAAGCGTTCAAGCCCGGCACGGCCCACACGCATGCCGGGCAGGTTCACAATGCCCTCATCGCCCGCTTCCTGTTCGGTCGGTGTGCCAACATAGCCAAGCACATGCGCCAGATGTTCGGTTTCGGGATAGATGCGGGTTGTGCCCATATCCACGGAAACGCCGGGCAGGTCGGGCGCATTGACCTCAATCGCCGCCATTTCTTCCCAGCTCAGGAATTCGCGCAGGATGACGGGAACGAAGCGGCGATTGCGGCGGATATCGCGTTCTATCCTTGCCTTTTCATGATCCTGCAGGGGCACGATGCGGGCGAAGGTTTCAATCGTGGCCGTGACATCGGTGGTCTGTTCTGCCACCAGCAGGGCGCGCCAATTCAGGCGATTGCCCGCCACCACTTCACCGCGCCTGTCCAAAATACGCCCGCGCGGCGGCGCGAAAAGCCTGGCACTGACGCGATTTTCTTCTGCCAAGGTCGCGTAGCGCCGGCCTTCTTCAATCTGCAAGCGATAAAGCCGATGCCCCAAAAACCCGAGCGCGCCCAACTGCACCACACCAAGGAAAGCGGCACGGCGGGTGAAAATGCTGCGGCGGCGTTCTTCTTCCCGCTTGATGTTTGTATTGGCGCCAAGCCCAGCCACACGCCGCCCGGGCCAGAACTTCATGGCGCATTCTCCGCCCGGCGCATCGCTTCATGCGCGCGCGACAGCAGAATGGCGATGGGTGGATAAAACCCTGTTGCCAGCAACAATGTATGGAAAATCGGCGGCCATGGCGGCAGACTGAGCAGCAGCAAGGCCGTGAAACCCCAGGTAAGCAGCGTCGCGCCCAAGGCGCCCACGCAAAAGCAAAGCCACACGACAATAAAACCCTGCCGCGCCAACCAAAAACGCAGCCGCATCGCCGCGCCATGCAAGGCAAGTAAGGCGATGATGTGGACCCCAAGCGGCGCCATGGTCAGGAAATCCAGCAAGAGCCCAAGCACAAAGACCATTGGCGGCGCCATGCCGGCAGGGCGAAACACGGTCCAGAAGGCAATCGATGGCATGGCCAGCGCGAAGGCCAGCGCCGGCAGGCCGCTCGGCGTCGCGGATAGGATCAGCACCAGCGCGGTGGAGACCAGCGGAAAAGCCAGGCGCAGCAGCGCCTCAAGCCGACGCGGCAAATCCTGCGGCGGTTCCGGGCGCCCGGGCGGTGGCGCGCGGAGTTTTGGCGCAAGGCTCATAGGCTGGGCTCAGCGCCGAGACGCGCGCGGTTCCGGGCGCGCCACCGCTTCCGGCGGCAGAATGCCCGAAAGGCCAAAATCAAATAGCCGCACCATTTCCAGATGATCGAGCCGCGCGAATAGCTCCACTTCCAGCGATCCTTGCGCGTTACGTCGAACCACGCCGACCGGCAGGCCGGCCGGGAAGGCATTGGCCTGCGCGCTGGTGACCACCCTTTCACCTTCCTGCGGAATGACGCCTTCCGGCCAATGCGCCAGGCGCGGGCGGGCCCCATTGGTGCCGGCCATCACCGCGCGCGCGCGGCTGCCTTCCAGCGTGACTGGCACGCGGCTGTTCATGTCGGTCGCCAGCAATACGCGGGCGGAACGGGACCCCACTTCAGTCACCCGGCCCACAAAGCCACGTTCATCCAAAGCTACCTGGCCCTTGCGGATGCCATGCTGGGGCGGGATGGAAAGCAGCACGGCGCGGGCATAGGTGCCGCCACCATCTGCCACGACCCGCGCGGCGTGAAAATTGGGCGCACCTTCAGGCATGAAGCCAAGCTGGCGGCGGAGTAGCGCATTTTCCGATTCAAGCCCCAAGGCCGCCGCATGCCAGCGGCGCAGACGCTCATTTTCCTCACGCAGCCTTGCATTGTCACTGCGCAGCGTCGCCAGGCCACGGATTTCCGCCACCGCTTCTTCAACCGCATTCACTGGCTGGGATATCGCCGCGTAAATCGGCGCCAGCGCATCAGAAAGCGTGGAGCGCATCCGTTCCACCAGCAGCGTATCTGCCTTGCCCAACAGCATCACCCCAAAGGCAAAAGCAATCATGATCGGCAGCGAAAGCCGCGCCAATACCTGCCGTAGCGGGATGCTGAGCCTGATCACGCGGGGCTACCTTGGTCCCTTTCAATACATGGATGTCAGCACATGTCGCAGCCGCTTGATATCCTCAAGCGCGCGCCCGGTGCCGAGCGCCACACAGGAAAGCGCATCTTCGGCTGCGACAACCGGCAGGCCGGTCGCATCGCGCAGCACCTGATCCAGCCGGCCAAGCAAAGCCCCGCCGCCGGTCAGCACAATGCCCTTATCCACGATATCGGCGGCAAGCTCAGGCGGGGTGTTTTCCAAAGCGGTCTTCACCGCATCCACAATCTGCCCCACGGGTTCGGCCAGCGCTTCCGCCACCTGACGCTGACTGATAATGACCTCCCGCGGGACGCCGTTCATCAAATCGCGGCCTTTCACCTCGGCGGTGGGGCCATCCTCGCCGTCCTCGGGCTGGGCGGCGCCGATTTCAAGCTTGATGCGTTCCGCGGTGCTTTCACCGATCAGCAGATTGAATTGCCGGCGGATGTAGGAAATGATCGCCTCATCCAGCTTGTCGCCCCCCACACGGACACTGCGCGCATAGACAATGCCGCCCAGGCTGATGACCGCCACTTCCGTGGTGCCGCCGCCAATATCCACCACCATCGAACCTGATGGTTCCGTCACCGGCAGGCCGGCCCCGATCGCCGCCGCCATGGGTTCTTCAATCAGCATTACCTTGCGCGCCCCGGCGCTTTCCGCACTTTCCTGAATGGCGCGCCGTTCCACCGCCGTGGACCCCGAAGGCACACACACAATGATCATGGGGGAGGCAAAGCCGCGCCGATTATGCACCTTGCGGATGAAATGCTTAATCATTTCTTCCGCCACTTCGAAATCCGCGATCACGCCATCCCGCAAGGGCCGAATGGCCGAGATATTTCCCGGCGTGCGCCCCAGCATGAGCTTCGCTTCTTCACCCACCGCCAGCACCTGCTTACGGCCACGCTGATCGGAAATGGCGACCACGCTCGGCTCATTCAAAACGATGCCCCGGCCCTTCACATAGACCAGCGTATTCGCAGTGCCGAGGTCAATGGCCATATCGGCGGACAGGAAGCCGAATAGGCGTCCGAACATGCTGAAACCCTTTGCAAACAGAATAAGCCCCGGCGCAAGGGCGTCGAGGTGGCGGAAATGGCTTTCCGACAAGCCAGAAGAACCAGGGATTTACCCCCCCTGGCCCTGATCCTCAAGCCGTAATCCGGGGGGCTGGCCCCCGGGGCGCTTCAGGCCCGCAGCACCGCCGGCGGTTCGGTGCGTTCGCGCTTGACCAAAAGCTTGTTCAGCGCATGCACATAGGCGCGGGCCGAGGCGACAATGGTATCCGTATCCGCCCCCTGGCCATCCACCAGCTTGCCGGCTTCTTCCAGCCGCACGGTGACCCGCGCCTGCGCATCCGTGCCGCCCGTGACGGATTGCACGGCATAGAGCTTCAGGTTGACTTCATGCGGGAAGGCCTGGCGCAGCGCATTGAAGGTGGCATCCACCGCGCCATCGCCCGCCGCCACCCCTTCGCGCCTTTCGCCATCCACTTCGAGCGCGATAGAGGCCGTGGGGCGGGTATTCATCCCCGTCGCGACCGTGAGTGCCAGCAGCTTCAGCCTATCATTCTGGCGGACCACCTCATCATCCACCAGCGCCACAATATCTTCATCATAGACCACCTTCTTGCGGTCCGCGAGGTCCTTGAAGCGGCGGAAGGCGTCGTTCAGCTGATTGTCGCCAATCTCATACCCCATGGCCTTCAGCTTGTCGCGGAAGGCAGCGCGGCCGGAATGCTTGCCCATCACCAGCGAAGATGTGGACCAGCCGACAGATTCCGGCGTCATGATTTCATAGGTGGATTTGTCCTTCAGCACGCCATCCTGATGGATGCCAGATTCATGGGCGAAGGCATTGCGGCCCACAATCGCCTTATTGGGCTGTACATCAAAGCCCGTAATCGTGGCGAGTAAGCGGCTGGTCTTCAGGATATTCTGCGTGACAATGCCATTGGCCACCGGGATCGCATCGGCGCGCGTGCGCAGCGCCATCACCACTTCTTCGATCGAGGCATTGCCCGCGCGTTCGCCAATGCCATTGATGGTGGCTTCAATCTGGCGCACGCCGGCACGAATGGCAGCAAGCGTATTCGCCACCGCCAGGCCAAGGTCATTATGATTATGCGCGGACAGGATCACCTGATCCGCCCCCGGCACGCGTTCCCGCACCATGGTGAAAATGCGCGTCATATCCTCAGGCAGAGCATAACCGACCGTGTCAGGGATATTGATGGTAGTAGCCCCCGCCTTGATGGCGGCTTCCACACAACGGCAAAGGAAATCCGGGTCCGTCCGCGTGCCATCTTCCGCCGACCATTCCACATCATCCGTGTGCTGGCGGGCGAGGCCCACGCTGCTGGTCACCAATTCCAGCACCTGTTCCGGTTCCAGCCGCAGCTTGACCCGCATATGCAAGGGACTGGTCGAAACAAAGGTATGGATGCGCTTGCGTGCCGCCGGCTTCACCGCCTCAGCCGCGCGCAGAATATCCGCCGGCGCGGTGCGCGACAGGCCGCAAATCACCGGGCCATCCTTGGCAAAACGCTGCGCGATGGACAGCACGCTTTCAAAATCCCCCGGCGAGGCAATGGGGAAGCCCGCTTCCATCACATCAATGCCCAATTCCGCCAAAGCTTCCGCCATGCGGAGCTTTTCCTGGAGGTTCATGGAAAAACCGGGGGACTGCTCACCATCGCGCAGCGTGGTGTCGAACATGATGATGCGGTTATCGGCCAGCTTGCCGAAAGAAGGATGATTTATGGCCATGATAGGGGTTTCTCTGGGCATTCAATGGGTTGCGTGGAATGAAAGGCTTCCCCTGAGCGATGCCCGCCGCGCGCGGCAAGCCTTCACGCCCAGGGGCGGATAAGTCGAAGCCCAAGTAGCGCGCAGGCGGGGACAGGGGCGGAAACCCCATGATCCAGGCCGAAGCGACGCGAAACTTCACGCATGAAGCGGAGAATAGGGGGGGAGGGGGCGGGAAGGCAAGGGGTTTTGCTGAGGGGATAGATCAGGGAGGGCTTTGCCCTCCCTGAAACCCACCCACCAAAGGCCCGAGGCCTTTGGAAACCATGACTTGGGCGCTCAACCCCCTCAGGGCTGCTCAAACTCCCGCGCCACCGCAACGCGCCTCACCCTTTCGCGCACCGAGATATAGACCGCGCAGGCAATCAGAATACCCACACCAAAAAACGTCCAACCATCAGGCATTTCGCCAAAGAACCACCAGCCGGCCAGCGTCGCCATGATCATCTCGGTATAGGCCAAGGGCGCCAGCAGCGATGCCTCGGCCATGGTATAGGCGCGCGCAATCAGGAAGTGCCCGGCCACCGCAATAGCTGCCAGCAGCAGCAACAAGCCCCATTCCCCGCTATCGGGCGCCTCCCATAAAAAGGGCAGCGTCAGGCTCATCATCGCGGCCCCCATCAGGCTGGTGTGGAAGGTTGTCATCAGCGGGTCTTCATCCCGCGCGAGCCGCCGCGTGATCAGCATGTAAAGCGCCATGCAGGTGCCGGATGCAAAGGCCAAAGCCATGCCTGGATTGAAGTCCTGCAAACCGGGCCGGATAATGATCAGCGTGCCGCAAAAGCCAATCGCAACCGCCGCCCAGCGCCGAGGGCCGACCTTTTCCTTCAGCAAAAGCGGCGAAAGCGCCGTAATCAGCAAGGGCTGCACGAAGAAAATGGCTAGGCTATCGGCAATCGGCATGAAGCCGATGGCGCCGAAGAAAAAGCCGGTGGACCCCAGCAGAAACGCTGCGCGCGCCGCATGAAAGCCGGGCCTTTCCGGCACCAGGCAGCGCGGCCCGGCCATCCGCCAGGCAAAGGGCAGGATGAAAACGGCCCCAAAAAACATCCGCGCCCAGACAATTTGCAGAATGGGAATGCCGCCCTGGCCCAAAAATTTGGCGCAAACATCCAATAGCGGCAGCACCCCCATGGCCACCACCATCAGCGCCACGCCGCGCAGCATTGAATTTTGTACCAAGCGATTGTCTTTCCCGAATCCCGGCGGAGCGCACCCTACGCCATGTTGCGGCTTTGGGCGCGGGCGGCACCCCAGCCAGCGGAAACCCCCGCCATTATTTTTTTCTGACATCTTCCCGGACGCAACCAAAGCGCGGGTCACGCCTCCCCCCTCATCGTGGCGCATTCGCTTCTGGAAGGGAGGCACATCATGGCAATCGCCACCAAGCCGGCGAACCGTCCGGCGAACCCGCGTTTTTCATCCAGCCCTTGCGCCCTGCCGCAGCCGGCTTCAACAAGAACGCCTTCTGCGCGTCGAGGCGATCGGGCTTTCCGGCATCAGCCCTGCATCAGCTTGTCATCAGGCTGGGCAGCCAGGTGATGATCCCAGGAAAGATCATACACAGCCCAAGCCCAAGGAGCATGAGCAATACGAAGGGAGTCTGCGATTTATAGATATCCATCATCGTGATGCTGGGGGGTGCCACTGCCTTCATGTAGAACAGGTTGAAGCCGAAGGGGGGCGTCAGGTAGGCCAATTCCATATTGATCACGAACAGAATGGCAAACCACAGAGGGTCAAACCCAAGCGAGATCACAATCGGGAAAAAGATTGGCGCCGTCAAAAGCACAATGCCCGAAGGGTCGAAGAACATGCCAAGGACGAACAGGATAGCCATCATGGTAATGATCACCATCCAGGGATCGCCGACTTCCTTGATCAATGTGCCGACCAGAGACGAAGCGCCCGTGACCGCGTAAAGTGAGGTGAAGGCGGAGGCGGCAAACACAATCCAGATCACCATGGCGCTCAGTTTGAGGGTGATGAAAAGCGCCGAGGTGAAATTCGCCCGGGTCAATGTTCGCTTAAGCGCTGCACTCACAATCGCCCCCAGGGCGCCGATCGCCGAAGCCTCGCTTGGTGTTGCGATGCCAAAGAACATCGAGCCCATGACGGCAAAAATCAGGCCAATGGGAAGCAGCAAAGCTCCTAAAAGTTTCAGTCTGTCGCGCAGAGGTAGCCTTGCCTCGAAGGGTACGGCTGGCCCCAAATCCTTCTGGAAGTGGGAACGAATGAGGATATAGGCGACGAACAGGCCGCTCAGTAGCAACCCAGGCAGGATGCCTGCGATGAACATCTGGCCCACCGAAACCCGCGATGTCAGGGCCAGAATGATCATCAGGACACTGGGCGGAATCAGAATACCAAGCGATCCGCCTGCCGAAATACAGCCTATGGCGATTCGTTTGCTGTAGCCTCGCTTGAGCATGGATGGAAGCGCGATCAATCCCATGGATGTTGTGGCGGCGCCGCTAATGCCGACCATCGCTGCAAACATGGTGCAGATAAGAACTGTGCCAGCCGCCAAGCCTCCACGAAGCCCGCCCATCCAGTGATACATCAGCTCATACATGTCTTCGGCAATGCCGCATCGTTGCAGCATTGCGCCCATGAATATGAACATCGGCACAGCCACAAGCAGAAACATATCCATGGCCATGTATGTTCGATTGGCCAGGATGGGCAGCGCGTGCGGGCCCCAAAGGATGATGATAAAAACCGTGGCCACGCCGCCAATGGCGAATACCAGGGGAAGCCCCGCGACCAGAAGCAGCACCAGGCTACCGAACAGGATAATCGTGAGCCATTCAGGGCCTAGCGCGAGCATCTGAATCCTCCAGAAAGGATGTTTCCGTTTTGTGTCAGGGAGAGCATGGCGCGCTTATCCGACAGGCGTAGAGTCGGAGGTGCCGCCCGGAACATAGGTTCGGACGGGAAAAACATCGTGCCCCTTGGCCAGGATGCCGATATTGCGGATCAGTTGCGCAAGAACCTGCATCAGAAAAAGAAAACAGCCGACCGGCAATGTGGTGCGAAGCGGGTAATAGATCGGCTTCCAGTGGGACATTGTGGTTTCACCGATCTGCCAGGAATTGATCGTGATCTCGAGCGATACCCAGAAAAGCACCCCGAGATAAAGAAAGGCGAAAGCACTGGTTATGACATCAAGCAGGGCGCGCCCGCGCGGCGGCAGCCTTCCCCAGACGATGTCAACATTGATGTGGCCGCCGGCCAGATAAGTATAGGCTCCACCCAGAACGATGTAGGCCCCAAAGATAAAAAGCGATACTTCATAGGCCCAATGACTTGGTGAATTCAGGAAATAGCGCATCACGATTTCCCAAACCATGATGAAAAGCATCGGGCAGATCATGAAGGCGACGATCCAGGCGAATTTGGCGTTCAGCCAATCCGTGAAGCGAAGATAGGCTTCAATGACTGCCATCTTTAGGTCCTCATTTCCTTGAATTGCCGCATAGGGCGCTTCCCTCATCGTGTGCCATGCGCTGGGCCATGGCGGCGGTCACAAGGGTCGCGTTTGGATCTGGCAAATGTTCAATCACGCTGTCCTGATGAAGCCGAAATGGTGTGACCAAACGGCTTCATCAGGCACGTGGCGTCAAACAGGCAGGCGCTTCGGGCCGTAATAATCCCTATAGACCTGCCGCGCATTGGTGTAGATATCGATCACCTTGTCGATATGGGGCATCTTGCCCTTCATGCTCAAGAACCGATTCCAGCACCAATCGGCGGCCTTCACCAATTCATCATCAGGTATCATGATGGTTTGCATGCCACCATCGGCGAGCCTTTTGCGACCACGCACATCGGTCGGGATCGTGAGCGCTGAGATATCACAATTCATGACCCGTGACGCGGAGATCATGACTTCCTGCAGGTCAGCCGGCATGGAATTGAAGGTTCGCTGATTCATGATGACCTCAGTAACGTCATAGGGAACGACTGAGGGGTTGATGTAGTATTTGCAAACCTCGTGCATTTTCATGCCGGCCCAGGCATCCGGGGAACCGAAGGCCGCCGCATCCAGGATGCGCGTTTGGATCGCGGTGTAGACTTCACCGCCGGGCACTGTGACGATCGATGCGCCATTATGCACCAGCCAATCCGCCCAGATGCCGAAGGCACGAACCTTCATGCCGCGGAAATCGGCATATTTCGCAACGGGCCTGGTGGATACCATGGCGCCCCATTCATCAGAACACTGGTAGGTAAGATGCGCCACGTTATGGGGGCGATAGGCTTCCTGGAAAATTTCCTTGATGCCCATGTATTGATAGATCAGTTCATAGAACTCAAGATTTGTGAACGGGAAGAAAGGTACCGCCCACAGATATTCGGCGACAGGCACAATGCCGCGATGATAGATCGGCGCGGTCACGGCGAGATCCGCCACGCCGGAGCCAACACCACGGAATGTCTCTCCAATCCCGAGCAGCACTTCGGCATTGAAATTCGTGATTTCAATGCGCCCACCTGACATTCTATTGACGCGCTCCACGAATAGCCGCGTGGCGCGGTCCTGCGATTCGATACCGATTCCAGTCCAGTTGCTCTGAAGCTTCAGGCGGAAGGTCCGGTTCTGCGCATGGGCGATGCTTGGCGCCGCAAGCGCCGCAGACCCAACGCCCGCTGCGCCCACTGCGGCAGATTTAAGGTAGCTGCGGCGGTCCAGCGCCGTATTCGCCTGGGCGCTTTCTTTCCCCGCAACATCATC
>Ga0194115_10006312_pt1 | contig 12050 bp, 9 predicted proteins | sample TA2MahsurfametaG_3_FD_148656 | JGI IMG/M metagenome (GOLD analysis project Ga0194115, IMG submission 148656) | Freshwater microbial communities from Lake Tanganyika, Tanzania - TA2015002 Mahale S4 surface | ecosystem: Environmental > Aquatic > Freshwater > Lake | place: Tanzania: Lake Tanganyika... | reverse complement strand
AAAAACACCCTCATTTGTTCTCCGTCTATTCATTTCTTTTGACGCATCAACTTCAAATACGGCATATAGTACTTTGGATGGAACCCAGGCAAGTCACCCATCTTCATTCTCTCCCACGCACACGCACACATTTACATACACTCTTACCGTTTCTTTCTTGTGTGCGAAGGATATATGTTGTTTGTTTGCGTATGTATTTGATAAAGAAAACAAGAGAAAAACGATGACGACGACACACCCCTTTCCCCACCAACAAATGACGCTCCCTGTCAAAATGACAACAAGAACGATTTCACAAAGAAGAAAACCACCATAGAACGATTGAAAGGAGAAGTGGATGGTTCTATTTCGTTTGCAACGATCGGATGAGTCGGAGATGGACCGTCCAAATGCCGTCACCCTCACCACGAATGAACATATCCTATCGTATACACATAAAATTAAGATACCCATTATATCTATGTGTATTCATATCTATTCCGTCGTCATCCTAATGCTTCCCTTCCTCCTACAGTATCTCTCTTGGGAGTCGTAGAACTCTCTTTCGTTTTTGGTGTAGTATGACATGCATCTACCATGATATATAGGACGACAACCTGTAATGAATTCATTCCATACTCTGCCTTCCTATCGTATTAGGGAACTGGAATAGCAAGCGTGGAAGCCATAGAAGAAAGAGAGAAGGAAAACCAAAAACAGAACAATCATGTTCTCTATATTTCTTCTCCCTCTTCTTGTTCGTCCACACTGTGATCCTTCTTACCCTCCCACATGTCTGTATCGTCTTCTTCTCCTTCTTCGTCGGCGTCCTCCTCTTCCTCCTCCTCCTCTTTTGGTGGCGGAGGATGGTTGCCACCATCTTGAGGAATGCCACCGCCACCGCCAGCAGCAACAACACCCTCATTGACATTCGCAGCTTCTTGTTCTATTCGAAGATTTTCTTCCACAATAGCAGCAGCCTTGGCCTCTTGTTTGGCTATTGCTTCGTTTTTCTTAGTAGTCGTCGTCTTCTTCGACATTGGTTTGTTGTCAATCCAAAGTTTAGAATCATCATCTTGAGCATCGGTACACATCTCAAGTCTTGAATGATCGGCAACTTCGGTTTCCAGCCATCTTCGAAAGGTCACAAAGAGTTCATCCACTTGACCACGTTTGAAAGAATGGAAATTTAGATTCCCATCCGATTTTTCGGGTTGTCTCATTCGAACGACGCTGTTATGTTTTTGATGGACTTCTAACTCTTTCGGTCCTTCATTCCATTTGACCCGAGCCGTAGATTCCAAATGAGGATAATGAACGACAAAGGCACCACCGACTTGACTTAGAGTATACCCATTCCGAATGACATGCATCATCCAAGCCAATTTATTCTTCCCATATCCTGTAAAGGGTGCGGGGAAGGGTGGTAGGTCGGAACATAATCGGACAACGACAAAGGGTTCATACCGATGAGACTTTAGACATGGGATTTCCATCAGGGATGCTGTCTCTTGGCGGATCCATTGCTTGTATAGAGTACTACCATGTCCACCTCGATTCGTCGGGTCGAAGATATGTCCACGCTGGTCTACCATCATTTGTAACAGATCCTTCCTCGTTTTGGGCATGAGGGGGATGTTGTGGTCGCGACAGTCCTCTACTTCGAGACATTGACGAAACAGCATAAAGGCAGGAAGGACTAAAGCCAACCTAGAATCGGCAATCAACGCCTTGACGACATTCTCTTGATGTAAGATGTCATAAAGGCCTTCCGACAACCAAAAGTCGACATCGACATAGATGATATGAGTCGTCTGGACTCGTTCTAATGCAGCATTCCGTAATATATTGACAGGATAATCTTCCGCTGATCCCACTGTCCGTGAATCAATGATTGTCACTGTGACGAATTGTAAATCACATCCCATTTTCTGAAGTTGATCCTCTGTTTCCTTCAATGTCGCATTCGAATAGATAGCAATCGAAATAGGATGTGGATATCGTTCACAATGATGTTTTATCATCCATAATCGATCTTGTGATAATTGCGTAACCAAAGTAAAGTCGACATCTTCCGATGTTAATTCACGACATGTCGGTGCGAATTCTGACACGAGTTGAAAGGAAGTACTCGAAAGGATTTGGTTGGGATCGTTGTTGTTGTTGTTGTTGTTATTATTATTACTGTTCTCGTGCTTCCCCACAACGTTCTGGTCAATGAGTTGTCGAGGCGATCCTCTTCCTGTTTTTTTCGTTGTTGTTGGTCCGAACATTGTGGCGACGAGACTCCGTCCTAAATCCACCAATTTCCATCCTACTATTGCAGCCATGATGAATATTGCAACATAGTATACATACTGAATCCATGGAGATGAAAATTCTCCTGTTCGTCGTCGTTGTCGTCTTGACTTTCGTGAACGTTGTGCGGCAGTATTGTTGCTACTGCTACTGATGTTATTGTGGTTGTTGATTATGTTGTTGTTCATTATCATATTTCCATCCGAAAGAAGAAGGTCTTGCTGCTGTTGATGGTGTAATGGATGATCCGATGCCTGTGGAGATGAGGAAGCGGACGACGTGTTCGTCCGACGTTTTTGAATCGATCCTTGCATCATGGTGGCGTGGCAGTACGTAACGAAGGCTGGTACCCCAAAGTTTTCGCACGTTCTCTCTACAAAAATAGTCTCTATTCTCTGTTTCGCCCCGGTCCCCCCCACGCAGAGCCAGGGTGTACTGACTTGTGATGTTGTTGTTGTGGTCTTCAAGAGATGGAACACTCCAATGGAACTGTAAATGAAAACCTATGTGTGTAAACAAGTCTTGGGTAGTGGACGATGTCTATGGGCGTAAAGCGGAATGGTTTTGAAACGTCCGTTGGTCGGTGGCAGAGAATTTCCTCTTCGACCCCAACACTTCGTCCACGCACAAAACAACACAACAACACACACCTTGTCCAACCTCTCCTGACCAAAAAAAAACGCGCGACGTTGGGTGCGGACTTTTTCGGTTCGTCATTGCTCTACGGCATATGTATGCATAAACATCCCATCGACTCCATCTAGTCCATGGAGTCGTCTCAACGGGACAGGCGAGATAATGGATTCGATCCCACGGGAGGAGGATCGACGACTATATACGGGCGAGAGGGTGACTACCGACGACTCATCACTTCGCTTAAATACCATTTGTGTATTTAGGAATACACATGGTGGGGACGGCGACATTGGCGGTTTCGCGCCGGTCGACCTTCGATGTCGTTCTGCTGTATCCTTCACACATGGTTCCTTTCTCTTTAGCAGCGGTTTTTTTTCAGCTGGGATTTTCTGGCGCGAACACGACGAGAGATTTCTTCATCTTTTTTTTTAGCGAGGTGTTTTTGTGTGTGTGACGACGATTTGTTGTAATACACTCACCCAAGGAGATCGTCGGGTCAGTTGAGAGATTCATTGATTGATTTAATTGCCCCTTTCTTTGCGTGTTCCATTGAGGAAGTTGGATTTTCCTTTTACTACACTTCGTTGGGTGTTTTCATTTGTTGTCGTTTTGGATCTTGGTACACCTCCTCGACCTTTATCTTATGGCCATTCTTCAACATCATTACATAAACTTTTCGTCCTCCATTCTCTTCGTCCATCGCAGCTAGCTATCTTATCTATCTTCTTACCTTCATATTATTGCATTATGGTGTATTTGAACTCTCAACAATCATATCCAATGACTTCGAGTCAATACCAGTATCAACAACATCAACATCATTATCAACAACAACAACGCCCGCAACAACAACAACTCCATCATCGGAAATCGATCTCCCATCAACTTCCCATGGGAGATGTCGATGAGGATGTTGTATATCAATATCGTCATCAACCAGTCTACAAGAATAAGCAATCACAATATCGTTCGGTCACGTCTGTCTTTTCCCTCCATAAGGTCCTACTGCCGTTACTCTATCTTACTGCCATGTGGAATTTGACATCGTCTATGAAGAACAAGTCTCGACAAAGGGATGTCTTAGCCTCTGTCATTTCTCAAGTGGATTTATACCGTCTTCAGTATGCTGAATCATCATTACTTTTGGAGGATATTACTCAAAAGGAATTGGATCTCAATGGCAAATTGAAGGACTTACGATCGACGAATATGAAACTTCGACATGAACAACGGATCAAGGAGGAAATGGAAGAACGTGTCGCGGCAGGTCTTCCTGCTGGACGACGTGGGGAGGGAGAGGGGAAGAATGCAGTCATCCATCATGTCGTTCATCAACATAAACGTACAGCACAGACGTGGATTGATCAACGACAGACAGCATTAGTCGAAAAGATTCAAACTCTTCAGACCTACATCCAAAGTCAAAGTAGGGAATATGTCCTAGCAGAATATGGTCCTGGTCCCTATCGGGTCGAATTCCAAGTCAAGTTACCCAAGAAGACGACCGAAAGCAAATTCGTCGTCGAATTGGCCCCCCTTGATCTTATGCCTCATTCATTAGAACTCTTCCTGGATATGGTCACCCAAGAAGCCTGGGATAATACTGTATTTTATCATCATGTGAAACACATGCATGTCTTGGCCGCCGCTCCCGTTAACTTCGGGACCTATCAACGTAAGGACCATCATTGGAAGGCCTTGGGCTTTACTGGACTAAGTTTTCCTGAATATTCGACTGAATGGCCCCATGAGGAATATACGTTGGGCTTCAGTGGACGGGGTCCTAACTTTTACATTAATGGGAAGGATAATTCGGTTAGTCACGGTCCAGGTGGACAAGATCGACACAAATTAACAGGTGATGCAGATCCATGTTTTGGTAAGGTTGTTTGGGGGAAACAGGTCATTAAGGATATGATGCCCATGAAGAGTCCTCCTCCATCAACGACAGGAAATGAAAAGAAGGATGGCGGTGATGAACCTCAAAACTGGAAGAATGTCGAAGTGACACATATTGTCCGTGTCAAACTTCAACAACCATCATCATCATCACCATCTAGACCCAAAACAATTTCCGTGGCGCAATAAAGGAGACAAGAAACGAAATCGACGTAGTAGGAACAGCACAACAGCTACGACTATTACTACCAGTCTATGAACGAAACGATTGATCGATCGAAACATTCCAAAGATATCGATATTGACATCACCTGGCTGGGAAGAGAGGAGGAAAAAAGATTAAGTGTGTGTATGGTGCACAATGATTTGTTGGGATTCCTTCATTTCCATTCATGCCATTGCCATAACTTAATAATCTATATATGGTAGAAGACAAAGGCAAAATTCATAAAGACCTACTGTACACCATTCTTCTATGCAACAATACTATCATATCAATCAAACACTTCTGTTGTCTGACGGAATTGGTTTAGTGGTTGTTGGTGTAATTGTACCGTAATGACTGTGGCACATCAGGGGCAACGGCTGACCCTTATCGTCGAGGAGTGAACGCCTTCTTTTTGTTGGTGTTGCTGTCGTTGTTGTTCCTGTTTTTGTTGTTTGGGTTCGTGTTCCTATTGTTGTTGTTCGTTTTGGTTGTTGTGGCTGTTGTTGTCGATGCAGCACTGTTTCCGATGGTCAATGCGGCAAGACCTAATTGACTTGATCCTTCCGAACGGATAAACGTCCCATCCTCCACATTCAATCCATGGGAGGACGACGACGAGGAGGATGATACAGTCGTAGAAGAAGATGATGATAATAATAAATGTTGTGCCAATTGATATCCACTGGTATACGCACCGACAATGGATGGTTCGACTAACCAATCTCCACAAACACCGACATTATAGTTTGAATCCCATAAGAAATCTTCTGGCCATACATTTAATGGGACAGCAGCTCCCCATAATTGGACACGAGCTTCCAAATACAATTTCTTCTTCGTGGTTGCTGTATCCGATGAGACATTGTTGTCGTCCTTCGTCGTTCCGTCTTCTAGACCTAATGCTTCCATGGTAGCTTGTAATAAGAGTGTCGTCACTCGTTCTACCGTTTCGGGTGGTAATGCTTCTTGTGGTCCCTTGTAGGTTTTACCAAATTTTGCACTGGATAGAATATTCCATACTTCATACTTGTCAGATAGATTCTGTCCACCATCTGTCGAACTCGTCGTGGATGGATATTTTCTTGTTTGACAGGAAATCATTCGAAGTTGAGGATGATTTGTAAATCCACATTGAAAGGGTTCTGGTAATGCCTTGGAAAGGAAAGAATCTTTTTTGGGAATGACAATGGTTAAACTATATAATGAATTCAATGTCATTTTTGTTCCACCATTGGCGGGTACTGTTGGATTAAAATTCACACGTAACAGTTGATGTAAATCAGTCGCAGGTGTCTGTGACATGATCCGATCGGCACATTTCCCATTATGTGCAATAATTAAATCATCATAATATCCTAATGTTTTCCCTTTTGCTTGAAGTTTCCATAAGCCCGTATTCTTCTGATATCGGACACCTGAACTTGGTGAGACCCATACATCTTGTTCTAAATGAAAATTCTTTTGATTTTGTTTGACGATATTCGTTGCAAGACTTCCCATTCCCTGTGTCGCATGATAAAAGGTCTGTTGCGTCGTTGTAGGGATAATAGGTACAACTTTACCACCTCTCATTATTTGACAGATACTATTTGGTGGGAATTCCTTGACAATCCCCTGTTCGATCCATTCCTTGAGTTGTCGTGTAAAGGCAGGATATTTGTCATTCTCAGTTGACGATGGTATAGAGATTAATTGAGCCGCATGATCAAATCGAAATTGAGATAACAATGGGAATTCATTTTTCATCATCATATCGTCATTGTCATTGTCCGTATCTTTGGGTTTATCACCTGGTTGTCGTGAGGAACATCGACCACCTGGTCGTAACCGTCCTGTATCGTAGACCGTCACATCGAAGGATGATGATGATCCCGATGTAGAAGTATGACGAGATAGTTCTTGTGCACAAGACAAACCAGCAATCCCTCCACCGATGATTGCCACCTTTCGAGGATTCGTATTGGAACGTCGAGATGGATTGACGACCATCGCCATAGCAGTAGCAGGAACGTGAGTAGTACTGTATCGACTAGAAGAAGAAGAACCACCACCCAAGGAATTGTATAGTAAAAGAACGGAACAACAAACGTAATAATAATGACAGTATTGTGGACGACGGGAAGAGTAAGATGTCCCGTACGAACCACCCAACAATGATGAAGAGAACCTTGGATTCAAATTGTTAACCGTCGGATATCTTGAATTGTGAAGGAGATTTCGTCGCATTTTTTTTCTTTCCGACTCTTTTTACCCCAGGACGATGTTGAGGGCACCAAATAGGATGTATTGAAGAACGGTAACGAGTGTTTTGTGATTTTGATAGTTTTGGTATCACAAATCGATGTCACAATCCACACTGACTTGTTTACAATGACACCAAAGAAAGGAAACAAACAAACCACATGGTTCGTCATACGTCATCATCGTCAAGTCGACTCAAGTGACTCAATGGATATCTGTCCGGCGCTCCGATTTGAGACTGCCACGTGGCCATTTTTTGGTCGTGCACACGTCATGCAGGATTGGGGGTCATTTATTCACAGTCCAGACGGAAGTTTTTCGATTCCTTTCGAACAAATTCTCGTTGTTCGACTCCTCCTCGTCCCTACCTTCCTCCGCGCTTCTTCTACTGTACTCGACTACCGTACTACTACCGTGTGTCAGGCGAGAGTTTTCCTCTTCCACCATCCGTCGACAACTCCGTCATTTTCCACCAAACGCGACCAGTTCTCGACCTCCAACGAGAGAGAGCACCCCCCCAAAGATTAAACAGAAGGATGATGAAACATCCATCAAATCGATTGTCGATGATGATTGTTTCCCCACTACTACGACTACTACTGCTTGTGCTTGTCGGACTTCCTTTGGTGGAAGGACGACCGGTCGTTCGAAGTATTCGGTCGGCACATGGTACGTTCCACCTCTGAAGACACATCTTCGTTGAAATACAGCTTGTCGCCAGACCAAAAACAACACTTTCCCCAGTGACACAGGAAAGAAGCGGTTGTCCCCAGTTTTCTACAGGTTCTACTCGGAAAGAAGTCGAAAATCCTGGAAAATGACCGACAAAATTTGGCATTTGTTTTTCAATGACTGACATTTAGAGAAATCAGAGTCTCTCATGTGGTTGTGTGTATCGACTGACAATTGCGTTCTCATCCTATACTATCCTCCTCTCCATCCTCCCCCTTCCTTTATATAGAATTTGATCGAGTTTTAGAAAAACATGGAAGTGAAACGGGTTTACCTGTCGTGGTAGATTTTTATTCGGATTCCTGTGGTCCATGTCGGATGATGGCACCAATCTTTAAAAAGGTGGCAGGTGAAATGGAGGGAAAAGCAGTCTTTGTCAAAGTCGATACGAATGCACAACATGAATTAAGTTCACGATATCAGATTCGTTCCTTACCAACCTTTCAATGGTTCGTCGGTGGTACAAAATCCGATGAAGCCAAGGGTGGGATTGGGGAAGGTCCTCTCCGACAAATGACAGAAAAGGCTATCCGACAGGCAGAAATTGAAAATGTGAAATTGGAATTATCATCATTGATTGATTTTTATCAACAAGTCGATCCGACAAAGGCAGAATCAGACATTAAGAATGTATATCAGAAATGTGTCGGTACGAATAGTAGAAAGAATGGTGGTCCATGTGTTGGGAATACTGCCAATACATTGATACGAAAATTAAAGAAAAAATATCAACAAGCCCCCGTATCGGACAAACGTTGGACGGGAGATGGTGAAAAACTGAAAGACGACGATAACACGGATAAAGAGGAAACCTCCAAAAAGACAACGTCGAAGGATGGGACTTCCTCCAAACCTGACAGTAATACGAAAACGAAATCTCAATCGGGAGGACCGAATCTTCATTTAGCGTCATTGGATGAATTAAAGGCAGAATTAGAACGAAGGAATGATGCAATACGTGAGGCACAATTGGAAAATGAAAGTGATGAAGATGAAGAATCATTAGATGATCATTATCGTTGGTCAGGACCGGGTGAATATCCAGAACGTGTAACGATTATTGGGGGTGGACCAGCAGGATTAGCAGCCGCCGTTTATGCCGCACGGGCAGGCCTATCACCCTTGGTCTTGGCACCTAGTATGGGTGGCCAGTTACAGGGTAAGGGTGTCGATGTTGAAAATTATCCCGGACTAGCCAATATGACTGGTCCAGCTGTCATTGCCGCGATGAGACAACAGGCTGCACATTTTGGTGCTGTCTTTGAAGAAGATTGGGTTGTTGGGATTGATGCATCGGAACGACCATTAAAGGTATTGACGAATTCTACTGGAGCGATTAAGACCCATTCTATTATCATCGCCACCGGTGCCGATTCGAAATGGTTAGATGTAGAGGGGGAATATGAACTTCGTGGTGGCGGAGTGAGTTCCTGTGCGACCTGTGATGGTTTCCTCTATACGAAGAAACATGTCGTCGTCGTCGGTGGGGGTGATACCGCCATGGAAGATGCCTTAGTCTTGGCACGAACAAGTTCCAAGGTGACTGTCATCCATCGACGTGATGCCTTCCGTGCCAGTAAGGTTTTGGCTGATCGTGTTCAGAATCATCCATCTATCGTCGTCGAATGGAATACCGTCGTTGATAAGATTCTTGGTCAAGTCTTGGAGCCAACGAATGATGATAGTGACAATATGGACCTTGATAAGGCTCCGAAGGTCGTAAAGGGTGTATTGCTACGTGATTCCGTCACTGGCGTCCAACGTGAGATGGCATGTGATGCAGTCTTTGTGGCTATTGGACATTCTCCCAATACGAAATTTATGGAGGGCGTCGTTGATTTCGATCCGAATCATGTAGGATATTTGAAGACGGATGGTCGTTCGACGAAGACTTCTGTTGCGGGGATCTTTGCGGCGGGGGATGTATCTGATGCTATTTATCGTCAAGCGATTACGTCGGCTGGAAGTGGTGCCGCAGCAGCCCTCGATGCCGAACGTTGGTTAAGTGAAGAAGGATTAGGAAATGAGGCTGCTGAATTAGAAGCTGAATTATTGGCAGAATTAATGTCAGACAATCTATCATCATCGACGACAAAGATGAATGGCAATGATAATGCCGAAGATACCATGTACTACAATGCCTATGCGGAGGCTGGTGGACGCATGCAAGGGATGCGGGAAAGTCTTTCGGGTGAATTATAAAAAAGTTGTCGCGGGATATCCACCATTATTCTTCTATAAACTTGTACTGTTAGTTGATTGATTGATTGATTGATTGATTGATAGTATGGGTACTAGAGGAAGAGTGTATGTATGATTGTGATGAGAATACCGTAGTCCCGTAACACGTTCAAGTCCGAGTAGGTCTAGTCAATTTTGTAGCAACATAATTCAACTCTCGATGGATAGTGGTATGCGAGCCCGGGGACATGTGGGATCATCGCTGGAACTAGAGTATGCATTGAGATCCTTTGGTATTGACTTTTCAAACATGGACGACGATGATTATGTGAACAAAATGATCGAGGCTGACATTTGCAAGAGACAACGCCTAGAAGACGAATGGCGGAAATCGGAAGCACCCTATCGTGAACCAAGCTCGCCCTTCGCTCTTTTCCCGAATCCACAAGATATCATTATGGGGAAGAACAGGTTGGTAGCCAGGACATGGTCAGGTAATGTCATGTTTCAAAGGCTGATTCAGGACAACGTTCATCGGTACATGGAAGCACAGATGGAAGGTTGGGCTAAGATTGACAAAACGTTGCTTGCCATCGAGATTCTTCAGATTTTGCAAAATGAACACAAGGCTCGTTTTCTATCTCGAGAAAAGACGAGATGGGTTACAGTGAGTGATGCGGAAGCACAAAAGAAAATCACACAATCTCTTCGTTCTCTGGCGAGAGAGAGAAATGGCCGCTGGCGAGATTAATGCGACCACCGACCGCTCAGTGTCATCTACCGTCTAAGCCAGGTTTCCTTCCTCCAGATACAATACTTTCCCATCAGTCCCAGACACGAATGCTGGATTCGCTCCAAGATAAAGTGCATCCGATTTTCGCCGATCGATCTGAACGTTTCGAGCACTATTTCACTATTTCTAAGGATATCTTCTGATTAGCAATGGTGTCCCAACTTCAACAACCCATGGACGGCAATCCACTGGGAAAAAATATATCCTTTTTCACGTTTGTCCTTTTGGAATCTGTTGACTGAAGCTCATGCTACGATTATGACAGTTTAGCTGAGTGGTCGAGAATGAATCCCAAGAATGCTGAAACTGATTACCTATGATCCTCCACGGATATAACATGGCCCCTCCACTGGTTGTGTTTTTCTTTGGCCATGTTCCTAATGATTCTTTTTGATTGGATTTCAGGGGCATCTTTTGACTTTTGAGGGCATGGCCCTGGTTGTCGTCGGTCGAGTCGGTGAGAAAAATGAAAATCTCCATCGTCTAAAATATCCCATCTCTCTCGTCTTCCGGTTGATTGATGTTTCGGCAAGATGTCTCGTCACCCTACATTCATTATTTGAGTTCTTCGTGCTTTTTTCTTCGAAATAGCGATAGTCGTCGTCTGGTGCACGCATCTTCTCCGTCGATGTCTAACTGGGGTGGCTCCCGTTGGTTTGGTTTCTACTACTACAGTCGAATCCTTGGGCATCGTGGTGATTGATTACGTTTTGGTTTTGTTCCAACTATGGTTGCATTCGTGACAGCGTATTTGAAGGGGTCTTCCTTGTTTGAGGGACGACAACTCGTTTGGGGGCCCCTTCGTATCAATGCTCCGAAGGAACACTCGATGTCGCGCAACAGAATCGACCGTCCACTACGAACTGCGGACATGACGAAGTGTCGATTGGTGGCGTTCTCACCCCTTTGTGGCGGATCTTCAAATTCAATTTACGGACTGACATAAAAGTGACGACAGGTGGGACTGCATTCGCAGTACAAATGTACAGAACGGAAGGGGGGGGTGGTTCGCGGATGTGGGGGGTTCCCGATCCGCAAAATACGGTATTGACAGTGAAATGGAGCCAAAACATCCCGTCAGTC
>Ga0194115_10006311_pt1 | contig 12052 bp, 6 predicted proteins | sample TA2MahsurfametaG_3_FD_148656 | JGI IMG/M metagenome (GOLD analysis project Ga0194115, IMG submission 148656) | Freshwater microbial communities from Lake Tanganyika, Tanzania - TA2015002 Mahale S4 surface | ecosystem: Environmental > Aquatic > Freshwater > Lake | place: Tanzania: Lake Tanganyika... | reverse complement strand
TCGTGCAGGGCGGCGGCGCGATGCCCGAGACGGAGAAACAACCCAACCTCGCCCAGTTCCACCTCGAGCGGCACCCGCGCCCGCGACCCGCCCTCGCCACCATCACCGTCGTCGGTCCGTTCCAACCGGCAGGCGCGGCAGACTCCCCGAGCCGCCGCCGCATCTTCGGCGACGCGCCATCGGGGCCAACCGACGAAACCGCGACCGCCCGCCGCGCGATCGAAACCCTCGCGCGCCGCGCCTTCCGCCGGCCCGTCACGCCGGAGGATCTCGCCGGGCCGTGGCGGCTCTACGCGGAGACGCGCCGCACCGAGGGCTTCGACGCCGGGATCGAGGCCGCCTTGCGCGCCATCCTCGCCAGCCCGCATTTCATCTTCCGCATCGAGCGCGATCCGCCGGCGGTGGCCGGCGCCGCCTTCCATCCCGTGTCCGACTTCGAGCTCGCGTCGCGCCTGTCGTTCTTCCTCTGGGGCGCCATCCCGGACGACCGCCTCCTCGCCGCCGCCGGCCGCGGCGACCTGCGCACCCCGGCCGTTTTCGACGCCGAGGTGCGCCGGCTGCTCGACGACGAACGCTCCGCGAGTCTCGCGCGCAACTTCGCCGCGCAATGGCTCCACCTCGTCAACCTCGACACCGTCGCGCCCGACAGCCGCCTCTTCCTCGAGTTCGATCACAACCTCCGCCAGTCGATGCGCCGCGAGACCGAGCTGCTGTTCGCCGACGTGCTGCGCTCCGGCGCGAGCGTGCTCGACCTGCTGCGGTCCTCCCACACGTTTCTCGACGAACGCCTCGCCCGCCACTACCGCATCCCCGGCGTGCACGGCGCGCGCTTCCGCCGCGTCGAGCTTCCCCCCGGCAGCCACCGCCGCGGCCTGCTCACCCACGCGAGCATCCTCACCGTCACGTCGTTCAACAACCGCACCTCGCCGGTCGTCCGCGGCAACTGGATCGTGCAGAACATCCTCGGCGCCCCGCTCCGCCCGCCCCCGCCCAACGTCGGCGATCTGCAGGAGCGGACGCCCGACGGCCGGCTGCGCTCGATCAAGGATCAGGTCGCCGAACACCGGAAGGCGCCCGCCTGCGCGGGCTGCCACGCCCTCCTCGACCCGCCCGGCTTCGCCCTCGAGCACTTCGACGCCATCGGCCAGTGGCGCAACCACGACGGCGAGCACCCGATCGAGAGCGCCGGCGCCCTGCCCGACGGCGGTACTTTCGAGGATGCGACTTCCCTCCAGGAGGCGATTCTGCGCCGGCCCGAGATCTTCGCGCAGACCGCGCTGGAGAAGCTCCTCGTCTACGCGCTCGGCCGCGGCCTCTCCGCCCACGACATGCCCGAGGTCCGCCGGATCTTGCGCGCGACCCGCCCGGGCGACTACCGTCTGCGCGACCTCGTCGTCGAGGTCACCCGCAGCCTGCCCTTCCAACACCGCTCACGACCATGATCATCACGAAGAAGGCTCTCAGTCGCCGCACGTTCCTGCGCGGCGCCGGCGCGGCCGTCGCCCTGCCGCTCCTCGATTCGATGCTGCCGGCGATGACGCCCCTCGCCCGCACCGCTGCGAAACCCGTGCCGCGCCTCAGCTACGTCTACCTGCCGATGGGCACGAACCTGCCGCTGTGGCTCCCCGCCGAACAGGGCCGGCTCACGCGGTTCTCCCCCATCCTCGAGAGCCTGACGCCGCATCTCCGCGCGATCACCGTCATCTCCAACCTCGATCTCAAGAACGCCTACTCGGCCGGCAATCACGCCACCGCCAACTCCGCCTTCCTCAGCGCCGCCCGCGCCAAGATGACCGAGGGCAGCGATTTCGAGCTCGCCACCACCATCGATCAAGTCGCCGCCCGCCACCTCGGCGGCGACTCGCTGCTGCCGTCGCTCGAAGTCGCGATGGACCTCAACTCGATCACCGGCAACTGCGACAACGGCTACGCCTGCGTGTACCAGAACAACCTCTCCTGGGCCAACGCCCGCACCCCGCTCCCGCCCGAGGCGCACCCGCGCGTCGTCTTCGAGCGTCTCTTCGGCACGGGCGAGAGCCCCGCCGCGCGCCGTGCCGAGTTTCGCAAGGACGCCAGCATCCTCGACTGGGTGCGCGAGGATCTCCGGCGCTTGGAACGCGATCTCGGCGTGGCGGATCGCTCGACCGTCTCGGACTACCTCGAGTCGGTCCGCGAGGTCGAACGGCGCGTCCAGAACGCCGAGCGCCGCATCTCCGATTCCCCCGCGCCCGACTCCGACCGGCCCGACGGCGTGCCCGCCGCGTTCGGCGACCACGCGAAGCTGATGTTCGATCTGCAGGTCCTCGCGCTGCGCGGCGACGTCACCCGCGTGATGACCTTCCAGCTCGCCCGCGAACTGAGCAATCGCAGCTACCCCGAAATCGGCGTCGCCGAGGGCCACCACACGAGCTCCCACCACGCCAACAACCCGGTCAAGGTCGCGAATCTCACCCGCATCAACACGTTTCACGTGTCGCTCTTCGGCCACTACCTCGACCGCCTCGCCGCCACGCCCGACGGCGCCGGCACGCTGCTGGACCACACGCTGATCCTCTGCGGCAGCGGCATGGGCAATCCCGACGTCCACAACCACACCGATCTGCCCATCCTGCTCGCCGGCGGCGCCGCCGGCGCCCACCGCGGCGGGCGGCACATCCGCTACGCCCAGCCCACGCCGCTCGCCAACCTGCACCTCACGATGATGCGCCAGCTCGGCGTTCCCCTCGGCTCCTTCTCCGACAGCACCGGCGTCCTCGGCGAGCTGAATGAAAAGGTACTCTGAGCGCAGCCGCCGGCGCCGCGTCGCTGGCGCGTGCATCAGCCTGTGCGTTCTGTCCGCCGGACTGGACGCCTCCGCGACCGATCTCCTCGACGCCGCGCGTCGCAACGACGGGCCCGCGGCAACCCGCCTCCTTCGCGCCGGCGCGAATCCGGGCGCGCGCGCGCCGTCCGGCGAGTCGGCCCTCCAATGGGCCGCGCATCACGACAACGCCGCGCTCGTCCGCGCCCTCCTCGCCGCCGGCGCCCGGCCCGGCGCCAACCACTACGGCGAGACGGATCTCCAGTCGGCGTGCGTCCACGGCGGCGCCGAGACCATCGGGCTCCTCCTCGCCGCAGGCGCCGACCCGCAAGCCGCCGGGCCCGGCGGAGTTCCGCTGCTGCTGCTCGCCGCCAAATCCGGCCGCGCCGACGCCGTGCGGCTGCTCCTCGAGCGCGGCGCCTCGGTCGCTTCGACCGAATCCGATCAAGGGCAGACCGCGCTGATGTGGGCCGCCGCCGAGGGGAACGCCGACGCGATGCAGGTGCTCCTGCGCGCGGGTGCCGAGGTCGACGCGAAGTCCCGGGGCGGTTTCAACGCGCTGCATTTCGCCGCGCGCCAGGGTCAGCTCGTCGCCGCGAAGCTGCTGCTCGCGCACTCCGCGAAAGTCGACGCTCCGGCGGGCGAGGAAGGCGACGGTCCCACCGCGCTCGGGCTCGCCGTGACCAACGCCCACTTCGAGCTCGCCGCCATGCTCCTCACCTCCGGCGCGAATCCGAACCACCGTTGGCGCGGCCACGCCGCGCTTCACGTCCTCACCTGGGTGATGCGCCCCGGCGTCGGCACCAACGATCCGCCGCCAAAGGGCTCCGGCCGGCTCGACCGGCTCGACCTGCTCCGGGAACTCGTCCGCCACGGCGCGGACGTCAACCTCCGCATGGAGTCCCGCCGCGCCAACGGGCTCCGCACCCAGCTCAACCTGAAGGGCGGCACGCCGTTCCTTCTCGCCGCGCGGACGGCCGACGTGGAGATGATGCGCCTCCTCGTCGAACTCGGCGCCGATCCGCGCGCGGCCAACGAGGACGGCACGACGCCCCTGCTGGCCGCCGCCGGCGTCGGCGTGCACTCGCCCGAGGAGGACCCCGGCACGATCCCCGAGGTCGTCGAGGCGGTCCGGCTCGCCGTCGAGCTCGGCAACGACGTCAACGCCGTCGATCGCCGCGGCGAGACCGCCCTCCACGGCGCCGCCTACAAGTACGCCGCCCCGATCGTCCCGTACCTCCTAGGCACCGGCGCCCGCATCGAGGTCTGGAACCGCAAGAACGCGAACGGCTGGACTCCCCTGCGCATTGCCACCGGCGTGCATCGCACGATGAACCTGCGGAGTTCGCCCGAGACCGCGGAGGCCCTGCGCCAGATCATGCAGGCCGCCGGCGTTTCGACGGAGCTGGAGCCAGAGACCAACATCAGCGGCGCCACGAATTGAAGGCGCCCCCCGCGTGGTAGCGGCTTGAATCGCAGAATTCACCCGTGAATTCAGCTAGGGATATGAACTGAAAGGAAACTGGATTTTCAGGGGGATCGAATTCGGGAGGGGTTTACTCGAGGATCTGTTCTCTCTTAGGAAAAGGCCTTGCGCGGCGTTGCGGAAGAACTCGGCTATGCTCTCCAACCCATCCAAGCAGTCGCTGTTTCCTAGGGGAGAGAGCCACCAACGTCGGCATCGGCTACCAACTCCGCCCCGCCCTCACCTTCACCCTCGACGTCGACAACCTTTTCAATGAGTCTCAGGCCTACGACCGCGGGATCCCCCACCAATTGCCGAGCACCAGCCTCACCGGGACCACCGTCACCGTCGGCCTCAACGGCCGCTTCTGAACGCACCGCCAAGCCACCCACTTTCCCCAAGCCCACAACCCACCCCGCCTATGCCCACTGCGACACCCCCGTTCCACCTTTCCCCCTCCTTTGTTCGCGACATCTCTCCGTCTCTTCGTTTCCGTCCCGCCCGCCCGCTGTTCATCGTCGCCGCCCTCACCGCCGCGCCCATCGCCGCTCTCTCCGCTACCCTGGGTGGCAACGTCTCGAATCTCGCCACCGGCAATCTCCTCGAGGGTGCCCGCGTCGAGATTCCGGCGCTCAGCCGCGCGGCGCTCACCGACCAAACCGGCCGCTACGTCCTCGCCGATCTGCCCGCCGGAACGCACGAGCTGGTCGTCACCTACCTCGGCCTTGACCCGCAGCGCGCCGTCGTCGCCGTCGCCACCGGCCAACCCGCCACCCGCAACTTCGATCTCACAAGCGGCATCTACAAGCTCGACGCATTCAGGGTCACCGGCGAGCGCGAGGGCGACGCCGCCGCCATCACCGCGTATCGGAATTCCGAGAACCTCAAGAATATCGCCGCCACCGACTCCTTCGGTAACCTCCCTAACATGAACGCCGGCGAGGTCGCCATCCGCCTGCCCGGCATCTACGGTGAGCTCGATCCCGGCGGCAACCTCAGCGGTTTCAACGTCCGCGGTATGGCGAGCGGCCTCAACTCCGTCACGATGGACGGCGGCCTCATGACCGGTCAGGCCGGCCAGAACCGCTCCATCTTCGTCAACAACATCACCGGCGCGATGTTCGACCAGGTGGAGCTGATCAAGGGCCACACGCCCGACAAGGGCGCCGATTCGCTCGGCGGTACGATCAACTTCAAGAGCCGCTCGCCGCTCTCCATGCGCGAGAAGCGCCGCGTCACCTACACGCTCAGCGCCCGCATTGCGCCGTCGTTCACCCAGCAGATTCCCATCCGCGAGCAGCGTCGCCTCCACGGCCTCGCTAACCTCGGCTACCAGGAGGTCTTCGACACCTTTGGCGACAGCCGCAACCTCGGCGTCTCCGTCACGCTCTTCAACAGCGAGACCGCCATCGGGTCGTTTTTCACTACCCGCGATTTCGAGAACACCACCGCTACACCCGCCTTCGCTTGGAACTACCTCACCAGCGATCTCTACAACCACCGCCGGCAGAAAAACGTCACCGCCAAGGCCGACTACCGCCTCACCCCCTCGACCAAAGTCTCGTTCCTCGCGACCTACATCGACCACAGCGAGGTCTACCGCCGCCAATACAACGTCAACGCCACCACCAACCAGGTCGTCTTCAATCCCGTGCTCAACACCGCCGCCAACACCGGCGCAGGCATCGCGCCGGGCTACACCTCGCGCATCACCACGGTTCGCCCCGTCCCGAATTCCATCATCGATGTCACGATGACGGGCCCGAACAACTTCTTCAACCGCCTCCGCCGCGTCGATGTCGGCCTCGAGCATCAGAAGGGTCCGTTGCAGATCGAGGCCAACCTCCGCCGCACCCAGACGCACATCAACATCGGCAACGGTGAGGGCGGTATCCTCGTCAACCGCATCACCGGCTCGGGCTGGATTTTCGATCGCACGCAGTCCGACCTCTTCCCCAAATTCCTTCCGAACGGCGGTCCCGATTTCACGAACCCCGCCAACTACCGCCCCACCGCCAATGGCCTCACCAACGGCAACAACAAGGAAATCCACGAGGTCGACGAGGGCCGCCTCGACGTGCGCTTCAACCTGCCGATCTCCGCGCCGATCTTCGCCAAAGCCGGCGTGCACTGGCGTGAGCAGACGGTGGGCGGCCGCAGCGCCTCGCGCCGCTGGAACTACACCGGCACGGGCCCGCTCCCGCACGACCCCAATCTCCTCACCATGGATTTGCGCGAGACCCGCCGCGGCATCCCGCAGTGGGAGGCGTCGTGGTTCATCCGCGCCCGCGAGGTCATCGACCCGACGATCTGGCGCGAGGATTTCTATTTCCGCGAGACCACGAAATTCACGGGCTACCGTCAGGCCGTGGAGACCGTCACTGCGCCCTACGTGATGGCGCAGGGTAAGCTCGGCCGCGAAGGCTGGTTGAACCGCTCCGGTTTCCTTGGCGGCGTGCGCTGGGAAAAGACCGAGAATGAGTCCGACGGTTGGGTGCGCGCCCGCCGTCTCAGCGGCACACCCGCCACCGCCACTGAGGCGCAGGCCATCGCCGCGGCCAAGACCGACTACGCTGACAACCGTCGCACCGTCGAAGGCGGCTACACCAAGGCCTTCCCGAGCATCCACGCGTGGCACGACCTCACCACCAACCTGAAGGCCCGTCTCAGTTGGTCCACGAGCTTCGGCCGCCCCGGTTTCGGCCAGCTCATCCCCGGCGAGACACCCAACGAGGCCAACGCCAACTTCGGCAACCGCCCCACCCTCACCATCAACAATCCCTCGCTGCTGCCGCAGGTAGCGAAAAACTGGGACGCCACTCTCGAATATTACTTCGAGCCCGTCGGAAATCTCACGGTCGGCTGGTTTCACAAGGAAATCCGCGACTACATCGTGACCGGCCAGGAGTCCGGCACCATCGGCACCGGCACGGACAACGGCTACAACGGCGAATACCCGGGTTGGACCATCCTCACCTCCGCCAACGCCGGCACGGCCGTCGTGCAGGGCTGGGAGTTCAGCTACCAGCAGAAGTTCACGTTTCTCCCCGGCCTGCTCAAGGGCCTCAGCGCTATCGTGAACTACACGCTGCTCAACACTCACGGCAATTTCGGCGGTACCGGCCGGCGCGAAAAAGGCCAGGTGCCCAACTTTGTCCCGCGCACCGCCAACGCCGGTCTCACGTGGCAATACCGCGGTTTCAGCACGCGCCTGCTCGTGAACTACGCGGGCGAGTTCCTCACCGCCTACAACGCCACGTCGCCCGCGCGGAACCTCTACCGCATGGAGCGCAAGCTCATCAACCTCGGCTTCGGCTACCAGCTCCGCCCCGCGCTGAATCTCACGCTCGACATCGACAACCTCACCAACGTCCCCCAGCGCCGCTACCGCGGCGTCCTCGACAACATGGAGCACTTCAACTACCCCGGGACCACGATCACCGTGGGCATCAACGGGCGGTTCTGACCTGTGGGTGACAAAAACTCCATCCGAAGGGTGCGATGACACACTTGGTGGGATTTCCCACGTGGATGGTGGTTCCGGCTTCTGTCCGTCGGGGTTCGCCGTAGTCGGGATCGCAAGATCGGTGCGGCAGCACGCCCCGTATTCGATGGTCGGATGGGCCGGACGGCGGAGAGGGCAGGGGAGCGTCCACGCGACCCCTTGGCTCTCTTTCGGTAGAACCCCTTTCGGCTCGATCACCAAGCGACTGACCTTCAGGCTGCCTGCCGCGCGTAGAGATGGTGCAGTCCGCCTACCTGAGGGAATTCGACCACTCTGCCTTGTTCTGGAGTCTGCACTGGTCGCGGAACCGGGCTGTCCTGCGTCAATGACCGATGTGGACGAGAGTGGTGATAATATTCGAAATAGTCCTTGAGAACGTTCTGGAGGTGGAGTTCGCCGATGACGATGACGTGATCGAGGCATTCGCGGCGGATGGTTCTGATGAGTCTCTCGACGCACGGATTTTGCCACGGCGCACGCGGCGCAATGGGCTTCTCCTCGATCCCAAGGACCGTCACGCGTTGGGAAAACGCCGAACCATACGTGCCATCGCGGTCGCGCAGCAGGTATTTGGGCGGCGTCTCGAACGGGAAGGCGTTGACGATTTGCTGCCCGGCCCAAGCCGCCGACGGAGCCTCGGTGACGGCGAAATGCAGCAACTTCCTGCGGTCGTGCGCCAGAATTACGAAGACAAAGAGAACTCGGAAAGTGACCGTCGGCACCGTGAAGAAGTCGACGGCGATGAGTTGTTTCGTGTGGTTGGCGAGAGACGACCGCCACGACTGCGAAGGCGGCCTGCGCTCACCCTTCGGGCGATACTTTCGGACGGTCGCCGCGGACACCTGAAGCCCGAGCTTCGCTAGTTCTGCGCGAATCCGGGGACTGCCCCAAGTGGGATTGGCCTGCCACATCCGGCGAATCAGATCGATCAACTCACGATCCTTTGGCGTGCGACCCACGCGGTGGCGTGATCGCCAGCGCCAATAGAGCCGGAATCGGGCCTGATGCCAACGCACGACGGTCTGCGGTTGGACGATTACTAACACCTTTGTCCACCGCGACCAGATCGCGCTCAGGGTTGCCCAAAACAGCCGGTCGGAGGTTCGAAGGGTAGGGGACTTGCCCCTGCGGTTCAGTACCAGCACTTGGTGCCGCAGCGCGAGGTTCTCCAGGACGAGGTTGCGACGGGCGCGAAACCCCGCGATCACGCTGCGCAAGACCGCAGAAAGTAGTGAAAACATGTCAAACCAGCCTGAGTCGATTCGGCCAGCCATCAACGACTTCCAGTCCGGATGGACTTTTTGTCACCCACACCCATCGGCCGTACTTCGACCGAGGAAATTTCGATCTCGAAGTCGTCAATGAGGATATCTTCTCGGGAGGGGAAGTCCTTCTGCTGCGGAGGTTCGGATTTTGGATGGAAGCGTTGGCCAAAGGAGTGATTCAGCCTGAGACAGACGCGCAACAAGCCTTCGTGCAGGTTTGCCGAGGTGAACGAGAGCCAGAGACGACGTACGAGTTGCTCTGGCAAAAGCTCAAGCTTCGGCGGGAGTTTGAACGGGAAGGATTGGTTGGCAGCGGCAAGAGCGATGATAACAGACGCCGCGCCATCGAAAACTCCATCAACCTGCGTGATGATTGGTGGTCGAGTTCGGAGCGGGAGTGAGCGGATCGGCGTATACCGAAACGAGGGCGCTGTCCGCGGGCTCTTGGGACGTCGCGGCGGGGTGCCCCGTTTGCGGAATTTTTTTGAACCCCGTTGACCCGATTGGAATCGAACCGAAGCGCCATTCAGACCCTCCCCCCCCGGGGGGGCTGCATCGTGGTATCGGGCACAAGAATTGACCGTTTCATCGGCGAATCGGCTTCTGGCTGGATGTGAGCCAGCGTCTCGGTTCCAGCGCCTGAGGAGGCGGACCGCGGGTGGCGTGCGCGACAAGTAGACGACAAGTCAAAGTTTCCAGCGTCGAGCGGTTCTTTTGTAAATACCTAAACCGCAATTGGCTGCCCGGGCTGGCATCGAACCACTCGTGCGTTTTCTGGAGGCATGTTCCGTGGTAATTTCTTCGGAGAGCGCCAAAACCGTCGACGCACAACTGCGCGCACAAGGACTCTCAAGCCTCACCAAAATCATATCCGCGTGGCCGAAATTGTCAGGGGAATTCCGCGCGGCGGTGCAGGTGATGACACAGAGTGCCACGGCGCGACGAGACTAAGGTTTCGTGGAAGGAGGATCACGGTAGCATCGCCGGTCTCACTGCCTGCCGGGCGTGGCCGAACGTGAACACACGGCCATCGGCTTCGCCGGCGCCGTCACTCCATCTCGTTCCGGAGAATTGTCATTACGGCGGAGAGAATGGGCGACGCGTCCGGCGGAGCGGAGATCTTGTCCTCGAGCCATTGGTACCGGACGCGTCCAATCCAACGCGCTCTCTCTTCGTCGCTAGAGACGGTCTGCGGCACGGGAAACGCGCGAGAGAGAGCGTGCGCGCACACTCGTTGACGGTGGCCAAACCGAAACCAGCCGAGCACGTCCAGCGACCATCGTTAAGGCCGGCGAACAGATTGCCTTCACTTTTCAATAACATTGGCCCGACGATTGCCCGTCTTCCAGCAGCGCGCTAGCGCCCCGCCCATGTCGCTTAACCAACCGTTGCGCCCCGTGCCGCTGGCCTTGCAGCTTTGGTCGGTAAAGGAGTCCGTCGCCAAGGACTTCGCCGCTACCACCGCCAAAGTCGCCGCGCTTGGATTCAAGGGCGTCGAGCTCGCGGGCTACGGTGGATTGGACGCACGCGGAGCCAAAGCCGCGTTGGATTCAGCCGGCCTTCGCGTGGCGGGCATGCACATGAATCCCGCCAAACTTTGCGAAATAAATCAGATCATCGATGACGCGCTGACCGTGGGTTCGAAGCATGTGACATGCGCCTTCTGGCCCCGCACGCACTATGTATCCGCCGCGGCCTGCGAACGCATCGGCGTGCGCTTGGCAGAATTTGGCGCCAATCTCCGGGCGGTGGGACTGCAGTTCAGTTTCCATAATCACGACGCGGAACTGGCAATGCACGAGGGCCAGTCGGTGCTGAACTGGATTCTCGGCGCCGCCCCCCCTCGCCTGCTGGCGATGGAGCCTGACGTCTATTGGCTGCACCGTGCCGGCTACGACCCCGCCCGTTTTCTTTTAGAGCAAGGAGCACGATGCCCGCTCATTCATCTGCGGGATGAGGCCGAAATCGGAGCAGGTCCCGTCGATTACCCCAAGGTGTTTGCCGCGATCGACACCGTGGCTACGGCTGAATGGCTGATTATGGAGCAAGACCGCTTCAACTATGACCCGTTCGAGTCCCTGCGCCGCGGTGTGGCGCAGTTGAAGGAGTGGGGGCGCGCCTGAGCTGAACGGTGGACGCCGTCATCCTGTACCAACCGCTTAGGGTGGCCAGCGCCCCACCCTAGCGGCCGAGGCTCACCACAAACATCAACAATAGCACCACGCTCAGTGCGGCGACGATCGAACCGATCACGCCGACCCAGTCTTCGCGGTTCCAGCGACGAAATTCCCAATTCGAATTTGGAAAAATCTTCAGGTGATTGAAACGGTTTGGATCGGCCCAGGTGAACTCCATTGCCTGATCATCCTCCAGCGTTGAGTGTCCGAGCACCGGGGTGCGCATTTTACCATAGAACTGGTCCAGCAGTTCCTTGGTTTCGGGCCTCGTCAGGGTGGCGACCAGCATGAGAATCAGGAAGGGCGGGATGATGCGAAAAACGAAGGTCAGTGTCTCGTTCAGCGAATACGAATTATGCCCTAGATCCCAGCCGAGGCGATCCAACACGACTAGCTCGACTTTGAGATACCCTTGTCCGGCCGCCTTACCTTCAGAGAAACGTAGCCCATCGCTCCAGAAAACCGACTTCGTGGGCAACAGGACGGTTTTCTCATACTTTTCCCCAGCGCGAAGAAGGGCAGGCCGTTCGCCCGTCGCCTGACCGCTGGCCTTGGCCTTATCCCATGACGCAATGGCGCGTTCACGTTCGCTGACATCCATGGCGCGGGCCGTATAGGTGCGAGTGACGGTCACGGACTGCGTGGTCTTGCTCAGGTATGCCGAATCGCGGATTCCCGGCAGCAAAGGCAGGCCGAAAGGCAGAACGACTGTCGCGACAAACATGAACACCATCGAGGCCCAAGCACCCGCCCGGTTGGACCGACGCCAGAGCATACCCATCCAAAAAGCCGCCGCGAGAATACTATTGAACATCATCGTCATCTTGAAGAGCTCGAACA
>Ga0194115_10006310_pt1 | contig 12053 bp, 12 predicted proteins | sample TA2MahsurfametaG_3_FD_148656 | JGI IMG/M metagenome (GOLD analysis project Ga0194115, IMG submission 148656) | Freshwater microbial communities from Lake Tanganyika, Tanzania - TA2015002 Mahale S4 surface | ecosystem: Environmental > Aquatic > Freshwater > Lake | place: Tanzania: Lake... | reverse complement strand
GAAGACCGTATGAGCATGGCGCATGGCCTAGAGAGTCGCGTCCCTTTGCTTGATCATCCGCTTGTAGAGTTTGCTGCAACGGTACCTGCCGAGATGAAATTTAAAGGAGGCAACATGAAGCACCTATTGAAGCAGGTCTTCAAGGAGGAGATCCCGGCCGAAATTTTAAACCGACGCGATAAAATGGGATTCCCTGTACCGCTGAAGGAGTGGTTTGAAGGAGATTTGAAAGAATTTGTCCTGGATATTTTTAGTACAATGGCCGGGAAACACAGACCTTTTATAAATGCTGATGCCGTATTGTGTAATATTGGCAATGAGGCCAAATTCTCTAGGAAAACCTGGGGATTATTGAGCCTTGAATTGTGGCACCAGCAGTTTCATGATCAGGCAAGCAAATGGAAAGCAAGTAAATTTGAAACCAAAAATTAGATAAATGAAAGTAGTTGTTACCGGAGGCCTCGGCCAAATAGGCTCTCATGTTGCAGAAATGTTGCTTGAACGTGGCGACGAAGTGGTTGTAATCGACAACTTGGCCACTGGCAGAATCGAGCATTTGGAGCCACATGCCAACTTGAAAATCATTATTGACAGCATTGCCAATAAGGATTTGGTATACAGTCTCATGGCCGATTTTAAGCCCGATGCGGTGGTACACACAGCGGTTTCTTACAAGGATCCTGACGATTGGTACAACGATACCTTAACCAATTGTGTGGGAGGTTCTATCTTGGTTGATACAGCCAAGCGAAATGGAGTGAAACGCTTTATTTACTTCCAAACGGCACTTTGTTATGGACTTAAGCCCATGGAGCAGCCCATCACCTTGAATCACCCGCGAAAACCCGAAGGAAGCAGTTATGCCATTTCAAAGACGGCCAATGAACTGTACATCGAGTTGTCGGGGATAGACTATGTGACTTTCCGTTTGGCCAATGTGGTTGGTCCACGCAACGTGGCTGGCCCATTGCCCATTTTTTATCAGCGTTTGAAGGATGGCAAACAGTGCTTCATTACCAAATCGCGTCGCGACTTTGTTTTTGTGAAGGATTTGGCGCGTACCGTTGTCAAAGCTTGTGATGGTGTAGGGCACGGCGCGTATCATTTTTCATCTGGCTCGGATGTGGCCATAACCGAATTGTACGATGCAGTGGTGAAAGCCATGGGTTTTAAAACATACCCACAGCCCGAAGTGAGAGACCTTGCTCCAGATGACGTTGCCTCGATTTTGCTTGATCCTTCGCGTACGTTCCAAGATTTCGGGCCAATCACCTTTACGCCCATTGAAACAACGGTAACAGAAGCCATTCGGTATTATCAGAAGCATGGAACTTTGGGTGAATATACCCATTTGAGGCTTGAGAATAAGCAGCATTAACCTTTCTTTAATACTTCTAAAACAATGAAAAACCAAACTATTACCCTTACTACCTACAAGCACAAGTGGGCGTTAGACCTTCAAAACGGTGTGGCAACAATCTACCCGAGGAAGCGATATCCTTTGGGATTTTTAAGGGCCTTCTCAAAGAAATTTTCTTTTTTACAGAAAGACAGAAAAATTGAGAATAATCCGAGTATTATATATGAAGACGATCCGGACATTGCTGTTGGTGCCCAAAAATTCACTACCCCAATTGACATTGAGGTGCAGGAAAATAGAGCGGATATTTTTGCCGCTTTGTTGAAGCGTTACGGGATTGATGTGAGTGGCAAATCGGTATTGGATATAAGTGGTGGAAGTGGGGTTTTTGTAAAGCGGCTGAAGCATCATGGAGCTATTGAGGCAAGTAATACCGAATTCAGCTTGGGGTCAGTAAAGTATGGGAAAGAGGTCCTAGGAATACCTGCATATCATTATGATCTAAATAAGGACAAACTTTCGCAGGTAATAACTGCTGACATGAAATATGACGTGGTCATGTTGAGAGGATGTATTGAATTTTGTGATAATTTGGATCAGTTAATCGATGAGCTCAAAATTATTACGCACAAGGAGTCTATCCTGGTACTGACCTTTATTGACCCAACGCTTGGTGTGGCCTTGCGTACGCAATTTGATCAGTACAATGTGAAAATTTGTCGACCTGCCGCAGTGGTAAATGAAGCATTCCGGAAAAAAGGATATACCAATTTAATTGATTCAGAAATGTTTTTATTTGAGCGTAACTATGCCTACATGCATCTTAGAGGGCCATTTTCGCTATTTTATGTTTGGTACCTCATTTTTGGTTTACTCAAATTACGCAAGTACAAATACCCAAGAGATTTTCATGCCCTTGATGCAAAATGTGCTTTAGTGGCCTACAAACTTAAATCATAACAATAAAGATGAGGATGTTAATTACCGGCGGAGCCGGTTGTTTAGGGTCTAACCTGATTGAAAGGTATTTTCCAAAAGGATATGAAATTTGCGTCATCGATAATTTCGCCACAGGTAAAAGAGAGGTAGTGCCCGTACAAGCCGGACTTCATTTGGTAGAAGGGTCGATCGCGGATGAAAAATTAGTGCAGGAAACCTTTGCCTTCTTTAAACCTACCCACGTCATCCACAGTGCCGCTGCTTATAAAGACCCTCATGATTGGGCAGAAGATACGGCTACCAATGTTTTAGGTACCGTATATGTTGCCAAGGCAGCACTTCAGGCCGGCGTAAAAAGGTTTATCAATTTTCAGACAGCACTTTGTTATGGTCGTCCGAATGAGTTGCCTATTCCGGCAAATCATCCTACAGCTCCTTTCACCAGTTATGGCATTTCCAAAACTGCGGGAGAAGCCTATTTGTTGCAATCAGGCCTTCCTGTGGTCTCTTTGCGTTTGGCCAACATTTGTGGTCCCCGTTTGGCGATTGGGCCGATTCCCACTTTTTACAAAAGATTAAAAGCGGGTCAGAACTGTTTTTGCAGCGATACCATGCGCGATTTCCTTGATATGAGCGATTTTTTTGAACTCATGGACTTGGTATTAGAGGAAAATGCACCAACCGGTGTATTCAATGTATCTACGGGTGAAGGGAAATCTATTTTGGATGTATTTAACGCCGTGGCCAATTATTTCGGCATGGCAGTTCCTGAAGTACCGGTGGTACCGGCTGGTGCCGATGATGTGGTCAAGGTGGTATTGGATCCTTCAGAAACCGAACGTGTATTTGGTTGGAAAGCCAAATGCAACTTTGAAGAAACCATCAACAACCAATTGCGCTGGTATGATAGCTACGGCGTAAATGATATTTTTAGTCATCTTTCCTCAACCTCATCTCATGATAAAAAATAGGATTTATCTTTTTGGAGACTCAATTACTTATGGTCAATTAGTTTCCAATCATCTTACTTGGGCTACCACATTGGCTATAATGCTTGATGAACATTCGCCTGACGATTTGAAATTTACAATACAGAATACAGGTGTAAATGGTAACACTACCAGACAAGCACTTGAAAGGTTGCGATACGACGTCACATCACACAAGCCAGATTTTGTATCAGTACAGTTTGGAATGAATGATTGTAACTACTGGGAAACAGATTTTATTCACCCTCGGGTTAGTCATGGAGCTTTTGCAGCTAATTTGGAGGAAATTGTATTAAAGGTATTAGCATCAGGTGCAAAACATTGTTTCATTGGGACAAATCACCCGTCAAATAAAGGGGCTTTTAAGCATATTGATACCATTACTTATGATGAAAGCAATGCTGCCTACAACGAATTGATTAGAATGGTTTACAAGAAGTTAAAGCATGAGGATTTACCTGTCACCCTTATAGATAATGAGCGTAATTGGATTGAATATTTATCACAAAATGAGCAAGTAGGACTCAAAGACTTATTGTTAGAAGATGGAATTCACTTGAGCACTAAAGGACATGAGTTGTACAGTGATTATGCGGTAAATATTATGTTTTCTAAGATAATCGCCAGTGAAAAATGAAATTTGTATTATTAGCGTCCGGAATAATTGCGGAAAAATTTGTTACGGATAACAGGTTTGTTGAATTAATTAGTAATCATCTGAAGGCAGTTATTGCGACAGAAGAAATACTAGATTTAATACAACGTAAATTAGAAAATGGAAGACGGAGTACTTATAAAATTATATCTGATAAAAAGCAAAATGAGAATGACCTCCATACGATTATTTCAGAATGTGCACCGGATTTCATTTTGTCAATACAGTATCCATGGATAATACCAGGTACAATCCTGAATCAAGTTGCTGGGAAGGTTTTAAATTTACACAATGCTAAAATTCCTGAATATCGTGGCCATAACTCAATTAGCCATGAAATTTTAAATGAGGAAAAGGTACATACTACTACATTACATTGGGTAGCGGAAGAAGTCGATAGGGGCACGATTGTTAAAACGAGGGATATTCCTATAGAAAAAAATGATACAGCTTTCAGTTTATGGAGTAAATCTGTTGATTCCGCACTAGTTTTATTGGACGAAGTTTTTAGTCAATTTGCCATGGATCAGAAGTTTCCTTCGGGTTTGCCTGTTGGGCAAGGTGGAAGATATTATTCTAAGAATATTGCACCCTTTAAAAAAGTGCCTTCAGCAAATCATCCAGAAATAATCAGTAAATGGTCGCGTGCATTTTATTTCCCACCTCATGAACCAGCATATATTGAACACGATGGGCTGAAGTTATATGTATTACCTGATAACTGGAATTATCATATACCGATATGAAAAATAAGTACGGAATGCTGAGGGATTTACAAAACAATAAATATGAAGGATAAGAATATTTTAGTAGTAGGAGGGGCAGGGTTTGTAGGTAGTAATTTATGCCACTATTTACTGGAAACACAATCGCCTGCAAAACTGTATATCGTCGATAATTTATTGTCTTCTGATATCTCAAATGTACCAGTAGACCCTCGCGTACATTTCATTTTCGGCTCAATTGCCGAAGACAAAATATTGAACCAGTTGCCCGAGGATCTGCAAGTGGTGTTTCATTTGGCCTGTTATCATGGCAATCAATCTTCTATTGCAGATCCGCTGGCTGACCACGACAACAACACAATTACCACATTGAAGTTGTTTGAGCACATCAATGGGTTCAAAAAATTGGAGAAGGTGGTGTATGCTGCGGCTGGATGCGCTGTAGCTGAAAAAACCTTTGACGATGCAACCGCTACACCCGAAGACGCACCGGTATCACTCTTCCACGACAGTCCATATTCGATTTCCAAGTTGGTAGGCGAGATGTATGGAAACTATTATTTGATGCGTTATGGTTTGCCTTTTGTAAAAGCACGTTTCCAAAATGTGTATGGCCCAAGAGAAATTTTAGGCGCTGGCAGGTGGAGAGGTACCGTACATACCGTTTGGCGGAATGTGATTCCTACCTTTGTTTGGAAGTCCCTGCAGGGTGAGGCATTGCCATTAGACAACGGTGGAAATGCCAGTCGTGATTTTATATTTGTTGAAGACATGGCCAGGGGGTTGGTAGCCTGTGCAGAAAAAGGACTACCTGGAGAAGCCTATAACCTGGCCTCGGGCGTTGAAACTTCAATTGGCGATTTAGCAAGACACATCAATGAAATTACCGGAAACAGTACCCCGGTTGATTTGCGTCCGGCACGTGATTGGGACCGTTCCGGAAAACGTTTTGGTGCCACGGAAAAGTCAAGAGAAAAGCTTGGTTTTACAGCTCAGGTAGGCATTGAAGAAGGTCTCCGCAGGACCATTTCTTGGACAAAAGAAAATCAAACATTGATAGCGCGCACCATGGCCAATCATGACGTATTGATGAAACAGGCGGTTAATACGCCGGCAAAAGCATGAAAAAAATAGTTACGATTGTTGGGGCGCGTCCACAATTTATTAAGGCAGCTGCAGTGAGCAGGGTGATTGCCGGAAGTGATGGAGTTCAGGAAGTTTTGGTTCACACTGGACAACACTTCGACAGCAATATGTCGGATGTTTTTTTTGAAGAATTGGATATTCGGCGACCCGACTTTCACTTGGGCGTAGGCGGCGGTTCGCATGGTCAAAATACTGGTCGCATGTTAGAGTCCATCGAAAAGACCTTGCTGCAGGAAAAACCTGATTGGGTACTTGTTTACGGGGATACGGATTCTACGCTTGCGGGCGCTTTAGCCGCTGTCAAATTGCATATTCCCATTGCACATGTGGAAGCAGGATTGCGGTCTTTTAACAGAAGGATGCCTGAAGAAATTAATCGCATCTTAACCGATCACGCGTCTAGTTTATTATTTGCCCCAACACAAGTAGCTGTAGACAATTTAAAGGTTGAGGGCATTGATGGTCCAAAAGTAAAAATGGTTGGGGATGTGATGTTGGATGCTACTTTATTTTATAAGGATCGAGCAAAAAGACCAGAGGAAGTACCCTTCCAATTGGGAAATTATTTGTTGTGTACCATACACAGGGCAGAAAATACAGATGACCCTAAGCGCCTAAGCGACATATTGAAATTATTGAACGAACTGGCAGCAGAAGTGCCGGTAGTACTGCCACTACATCCTCGAACGCAAAAAGCAATTGAGAAGCTTACGGGATTTACTTTTCATGAACAAGTAATCGTAATTAAACCTGTAAGCTTTTTAGAAATGACTTGGTTATTGGCACATTCTTCTATGGTGGTAACCGACAGCGGAGGTGTTCAAAAAGAGGCCTATTTTCACCAAAAACCATGTGCAACCTTAAGAGATCAAACAGAATGGGTTGAATTGGTTGAGGCTGGTTGGAATAAGCTGATATTTCCTGAATATGCTAATGTATTTGACGTATTAAATTTTAAAGAAGAAGCACCATCAAGGCAAGTTGGAAGACTTTATGGAGATGGAAAAGCAGCAAGCTTAATTATTAACAATCTACTCTATTATCTGAAATGAATATTTTAGTGCTTCACGGTTTAGGTGAAGAGAAAAACTGGATAGCGTCATGGGAAGACATTGAATTAATGTTTCCGAAATATGACAAAAGCAACAATTATTTGATTCATAATTGTTATTTGCAACTTCCTGAATGTGTAAAGTCATTCAATTTTGACGGTGTCATTATGATGTCGACCTTCCTGGACTGGGTAAAAAGATACCAGCCAGATGATATATGGATGAAACAGTATGATTTTTTAAAAAGACTAAAAGCCTTAAAGGTTGTTTTTGCCCAGGATGACTATTGGCTTTCGGAAGTTAGAGATAATTTCTGCGTAACAACTGGAGTGGATATTCTGTTTCCTTTTTGCTCTGAAAGCAGTTGGTCAGAATTATATCCAAATTACACAAAAAGCCCGGGAATTATTAAACAAGGATACACCATTTACTTAACAGATAAAATGTTAAGCCTGTCCTCGCAGGAGATTCCGTGGGAGAGTCGAAATTTTGATGTAGTATACCGTGCCTCTGGCGTGCCAACCTATCCCAACAAACTTGGAAATATTAAGGCAACAATAGGAGATACTTTTGAAAATGCGCTTGGGACGGCGAACGGTCTTCGCTTAGACTTTTCAACTCGTGCGAAGAGCTTCATTAGTGGAAATGAATGGTATAATTTCGTGGGTAAATCTAAAGCTATATTGGGATGCAATAGCGGAAGTAGTATCAATGTGAGAAATCACGAAATCGTAGAAAGAATATTAAGCTATATACACAATAATCCGGATTCCACCTATAGAGAGATCGAAGAGCAGGTGCTTGACAAAAGAGATGCAAACAAAAGGTACACCGGATTGTCGCCAAGGAATATCGAGGCGTCAATGCTAGGTACATTACAAATATTGGTTCATGGTGAATATGGCGGTATTTTGAAGCCCTATGAGCATTATATACCCCTGGAAGAAGATGCATCTAACATCAAAGAAGTACTTGAACTTCTAAACGATTCTGAAAAGTGTAAGCAAATGATTGATGCCTGTAAAAAGGCATTTTTAGCAACAGGGCACTTGTTTGCTGAGAATGTAATTAATTATGTTTTGGATGAAATGAGAACCAAAACAAACAAGTATCCATCAGTGGATGATTTTGAATTTGAGCAGTTGTCAAAAAAGTACCATGCCGGACTTGAGTGGCCAAAGGTTAAGTATTCGCTTAAACAATCCGTTCTAAAGTTGCTAAATAAGTTTAAGTAAATCTTGTGAAAGTTGTTTGAAATGAATAACGACATGAATACATCAATTATGAATAAAATCATTTGCACTCGTTGCGTCATGGATACAACGGCCGAAGGAATAGAATTCGATGCACATGGGATTTGCAACTATTGCAAATCGTATGAATCTTTAAGAGCGAGCATTGATGTAGATGAAGATATTAAGCGGGCCAAGTTAGAAAAATTGTTGTCTGACATAAAAACCCAAGGCAAAGGCAAAAAGTATGATTGTATTGTAGGTGTTTCAGGGGGTGTAGACAGTTCTTGGGTATTGCTAAGGACTGTGGAGTTGGGTTTACGGCCTTTGGCGGTGCATATGGATAATGGATGGAACTCGGAGCTTGCCCAACAAAATATTGAGCATCTGGTAAAAAGGCTTAACGTTGATTTATACACTCATGTGTTGGATTGGAACGAATTCAGAGACTTACAAGAGAGTTTTTTCAATGCCGATGTACTCGACTTGGAATTATTAACTGATAACTTCTTGGTCGGTTTGAATTTTGAACAAGCAGCGAAATGGAACACAAAGTTCATTTTGTCAGGTTCAAATACAGTCACAGAGGGTATTCCTATGCCTTCCAATTGGGCTGCAGTTAACAAATTTGACAAAAAGAATATTCTGAATATTTGGAAGCAAAAGGGAAAGGGATTTAAGCTAAGGACCATTTCTGTGTTTTCCTTTAATGCCTACTACTACAATTGGCATATAAAGGGTATAAAGTGGCATCGGTTCCTTGATTTAATGGAATACAGAAAAAGCGATGCCGTCAAAAGACTAAGTCAGGATTTTGGTTATGTGCCTTACCCATACAAGCATTATGAGTCTGTTTTTACCAGGCTCTATCAAGGCGTAATTTTGCCGCGAAAATTTGGCGTTGATAAAAGGAAGAATCACTTATCTGCCTTAATCATGGATGGTGATGTGAGCAGAGAGGCTGCTATGGAAAAGTTAAATCAATTGCCTTATCCAAATGAAGCCGATATGCAAGCGGACATCAGTTACTTTTTGAAAAAATTCAACTGGACAGCAGAACAATTCGAAACGTATTTGAATCGACCTGAAATTCCCCATGCGTTATATGGTGAGGATGCTGATTTAATGGCGCCTATTCGCCGACTTATAAAGGCTCTAAAGGGCAAATGAGTTTATTTAAGCAACCAAATGGAAACGCAATCTGAGATGACCAAAAAGAAAGCGCTTATCATGCTCCTTGGAGATGCTTCAGGTGATCCCCGCCCAAGAAGGTTTATTGACTTGTTGATATCCAGCGGGTATCAAGTGGATGTGCTGGGAGAAAAACCAGCAAGGCAGCTTTCTGTTAATAACTATTTTACTATCAAGAAGCCAAAAGGCAGGTTAGCGATATTGTTAAACAAAGCAGTTATTTACCTGAAGCGAATACTCACCTTTTTCGGTCCCATAGGATTTGTAAATGATTATTTGAACAACGTTGCGAACGGTTTAAATGGTTTACGCGCACAATTAGAGGCGACCAATTATGACCTAATCATTGTGGAGGATTTGTATCTTTTATCAAGCGCAAAAAAAATAGCCAGAGGGGCAAAACTCATTTTTGATGCACGTGAGTACTACCCTCTTCAAAATGAAGAACGGTTTTTATGGCGACTTTTGGAAAAGCCCGATCGCATCAGGGTATGTAAAGAGCTCCTACCGAAGTGTGATTATGTGTTGACAGTTTCTCCAGGATTGGCTGAAAGGTACGATCAGGAGTTTGGCACTTCTTGTCAGGTTTTTAGAAGTGTTCCATTTTATAGAGATAACAAACCCAAGGACACATCAAATAATCACATCAGAATAGTGCATCATGGTATCGCTAATCCGAACAGAGAGCTTGAAAAAATGATTGATGTTGTTAGGCTATTAGACCAAAGGTTTAGCTTTGATATGTATTTAACGGGTACGGCTAGTTACATCGAGATCTTAAAAAACTATGCACAAAACCTAAACAACGTGCGCATTTGTGATCCGGTACCGTATGATCAGTTGGACAGCATGCTCACATCAGGCTACGATATTGGCTTTTTCTACAATGAACCTTTGACTTTTAATTTAAGACATTCATTACCAAATAAAATATTTGAGTTTATTCAAGCCCGTTTGGCAGTGGCTATAGGCCCTTCACCTGACATGGCCGAGGTAGTAAATACCTATGGTTGTGGCGTGGTGTCAAAATCCTTTTCAATAACGGCTATGGCCGAAACGTTGAACGCTTTGCATGCAGAAGGAATTGATAAGATGAAAGCTAAGTCCGATCTGGCCGCAAGAGAATTGAACTATGAAAAAGAATCGTTACGATTTATTACGCTTTTAAATACAATAGACAAAAATGACAAATAGTCCAGTTTATATCATTGATACCGGACTGGCGAATATTGGGTCGGTTGCACGAATGATTCAAAAGATTGGAGGTGCTGCGCACATATGCAATAATCCTAATGCCATCGGGTCGAATGGAAAAATCGTTTTGCCCGGTGTTGGGCATTATGATCATGGCATGGAAGCATTAAACAAGCATGGTTTTGATGCTGAATTCTGGGATGAGGTCATAAAAAGAGATGTGCCGGTTTTGGGAATATGCTTGGGCATGCAGCTTTTGTGTCGTTCAAGCGAAGAAGGTACGTCACACGGGTTAGGGCTTATTAAAGCGGATGTGAAGAAATTTAGATTTGCGCAAGAGGAAAACCTTAAAGTGCCACATATGGGTTGGAATATTGTTGAGCCAGGCGTTGAAAACCCGTTAATTCCAAATTTGGAAACGGAGCAAAGATTTTATTTCGTTCATACGTACAAAGTGGTGCCCGACGACGACAATATCGTTATTGGATGGGCCAATTATGGGGGGGTATTTTGTGCGGCATTTCAACAAAAGAACATATTCGGAGCACAATTTCATCCTGAAAAGAGTCATCAGTTTGGGATTGAATTATTCTCACGATTTATTGCATTATAAGACATGCTTAAAAACAGAGTTATCCCCGCGCTTCTTCTCAAAGGTGGTGGATTGGTTAAGACCACTAAATTTAAAGATCCCAAATATGTTGGTGATCCAATAAATGCAATCAAAATTTTCAATGAGAAGCAAGTTGATGAGCTGATGGTATTAGATATCACGGCGAGTAAGGAAGGTCGTGAACCGAATTACGGCTTAATTGAACAATTTGCCGGCGAGTGTTTTATGCCTTTGGCGTATGGGGGTGGAATCAAGACAGTAGAACAGGCCAAACGTTTGTTTGCCAGTGGGGTTGAAAAGGTATGCTTGCAAACAGCGGCCTTAGACAATCCGGCATTGGTTACAGCATTGGCGGACCGGTTTGGTAGTCAGAGTGTCATGGTTTCTATTGATATTAAGAAAGATTGGCTACGTAATCCGCAGGTTTACAGTGCTTCACGAGCAAAGGTTATCGGTACAAATTGGCTCGACTTGCTTCATCAGCTCATTGAAGCTGGTGCCGGCGAAGTGCTGCTAAATGCCGTGGATAAGGATGGAACCCTCTCTGGGCCAGATTTGGATTTAATTCAAAAGGCGAGTAAGGCGGTAGAAGTTCCATTAATCGCTGTTGGCGGCATTTCAAGCCTTGAAGATATCAAAGCAGCCATCAATGTTGGAGCAAGTGGTGTGGCAGCAGGGGCATTTTTTGTTTATTTCGGGCCGCACCGCGCTGTGCTCATTACCTACCCCAAGTACGAGGAACTTGAAAAGTTGCTCAAAACCGAATAAATGAATACGAAAATGAAAGAACAGCAGCACTACCAGGTTTGTACAAAATGTGTCATGGATACAAGTGACGCCAGTATTACATTCGACGAATCAGGTGTATGCAATCATTGTCATCGGTATGAGGATCAACTGGCCCGTATACCCAAAGGCGAACTAGCTGAAAGCGAATTACATGCGCTTGTTAACAAG
>Ga0194115_10006309_pt1 | contig 12053 bp, 10 predicted proteins | sample TA2MahsurfametaG_3_FD_148656 | JGI IMG/M metagenome (GOLD analysis project Ga0194115, IMG submission 148656) | Freshwater microbial communities from Lake Tanganyika, Tanzania - TA2015002 Mahale S4 surface | ecosystem: Environmental > Aquatic > Freshwater > Lake | place: Tanzania: Lake... | reverse complement strand
TGAATTGGATTGTAAACAATTTACTAGATATATGGCGATAGGATTTAATATGGAAAAATATGATGGGCTAAGTGCCGAGGCATCGAGCAATTTGTCTCAGAAAATCGAAAATATGCTGAATAGGACTTCGTATGAGTTATGAATTAGACCGAATAAAGAAAATTCTTCCTGTAACAAATGAGTTGAGTCCAACCTTTTGTTTGGCTAAATGGCATCATGTCACCATTTATCTACAAACAGGTGAAACTCACAGCTGCTATCATCCTGCACCCCATAAGATTCCAGTTGAAGAACTAAAAGACAACCCTTCAGCATTACACAACACACCTCACAAGAAGCAAGAACGTTTGCAAATGTTGAAGGGTGAGAAACCTGATGGGTGTCAGTATTGCTGGAATGTAGAAGCACTAGGACCAGATTACATATCCGACCGACACATTCGAACCGCTTCCATCTACACAGAAGAGCGTTTCGAAGAAATTAAAAGCAATCCGTGGGACATGAACATCAATCCCGAATACATTGAATTGAGTTTTGGTAATGAATGTAACTTCAAGTGTGGATATTGCCACCCCAAGGCTTCATCACGATATTATCGTGAAATTCAACAACATGGTCCTTACACCATGGTGAACAATCACAGAAATGATATTGACTGGTTCACCATGTATGAAGAAGAAACTAACCCCTATGTGGAAGCCTGGTGGCGGTGGTGGCCTGATGTTCGTAAGACCTTGAACATTTTGCGGTTAACCGGCGGTGAGCCTTTGATGCATAAGAGCACATGGAGATTGTTGGATTCTCTGCGTGATGATCCGATGCCGAAACTAGAATTGAACATCAATAGCAATCTAGGTGGAAAGAATGAATGGGTGGTTCGTTTGTCAGAGAATGTCAAGCATCTTCTGGACACCAATTCCATCAAGAAGTTCAAACTGTTCAGCAGCATTGATACCTGGGGACCAAGAGCTGAATACATTCGGACTGGCTTGGATTTAAAAACCTGGGAAAACAATCTAGACACCTATGTTCGTATGACCAACAGCCATGTTACATTCATGATTACCTTCAACATCTTGTCTGTCACCACATTCAAAAGTCTGTTAGAAAAGATTTTGGAGTGGCGTATTCGTTACAATGATGTGATTCCTGATGACACAGTTCGTCCACTGGAACGAAAGATTCGTTTTGACACGCCATACTTGAAGGAACCGCTACAATATGATATGAACATTCTTCCCAAGGAAGAATTCATGCCGTTCATGTACGACGCATTGAAATTCATGGAAGAGAACACTAATGAACAAGATGTCACAAAGTTTTCTGAGTTGGAACTAGAGCGGTTTAAGCGTGTTGTGAAATACATGGAAACTACACAATATTCATCAGATAAATTGATAGAAGGAAGAAAAGATTTCTACAATTGGTTCACCGAATGCGATAAACGTAGAGATACAAATTTTCTTGCGACTTTCCCTGAATACAAAAACTTCTTCTTGAGTGGTAGAAATGCCTCAGACGCCGGCCTTATCAAACTTATTAAAATCTAACAAAACATTTTGCATGTTCCCATGGATCCACCTGTACGTGAATACAGATGGAGCAGCATACCCTTGTTGTACAACCAAGTATGAAAATCCAATTGGCAATGTTCGTGAGAGTTCACTGGTGGAACTGTGGAACAATGACAAGATGAAGGAAGTTAGAAAGAAGTTGTTGGCAGGCGAGTATGTAGAGGGGTGTCAAAATTGTTACAAACATGAATCTACTGGATCTGGTGGATTCTCTTTCAGAAATTTTGCCAACAATGAATTTGGACATCACTTTGATTTAATACCAGACACCACGGAAGATGGATATCTGCCAGGGATGAATTTGAAATATTTTGATGTAAGATTCAGCAACTTGTGTAACTTCAAGTGCAGAACCTGTGGAGATATGTTTTCTTCCACGTGGGCAGCTGAATCGTACAAGCAGGGTTATGGAGAAATAAATGGTTTGATGCACGCATCCAACGGTGACCCCAACTTGTTGGGTCAATTCAAGCCACATCTGGGTAATTTGGAGATGTTGTATTTTGCAGGAGGAGAACCTTTAATCACACCAGAGCATTATGAAATTCTGGAATATCTTATTGACAATGACAGCACAAATGTTACATTACGGTATAACACAAATTGTAGTCGTTTAGACTTCAAAGACAAAAATGTGATTGACCTGTGGAACAAGTTCAAGAAGGTAGAAGTGTACGGTAGTTTAGATAGTTTTGGTGAACGCGCTGAGTACATGAGAAATGGAACTGTTTGGAACAACATCTTGAGCAACTTGAAACGTGTTCAGGAAAATTGTCCTTCAGTGTCCATATCATTCAATTGTGTGGTGGGTGTGTTCAATGTCATGACCATCACAGAGTTTTTGAATCATCTTCATGATGAAGGTCTGGTGAATTGGGAACATACAACATGCAGTTTTTACAAGCTCATCAATCCGGATTATTACAATTTGAACAACTTGTTGTCTGTGGAGTTGAAAACTGAAGCCAAAAGAAAAATCAGGCACTGGATGGATACACATCCTGATGGCCCAATCAGAACTGGATTAACTGACATCTATCATTTCATAGAAGAAAATGCACCACCGCAAGAAACCTGGCAGAAAAAATTCAAAGAGTTCACACAACACTTTGATAACATTCGTGAAGAAAGTCTTGTAACAAGTTTCCCAGAACTACGAGAGTGGTATGAAAGTATTACATAATGTAGAAGAAACCAAAGGATTCTGTATTTTACCTTGGATACATTTTCACGCTTGGCCTGATAAGCGTGTTCTTCCATGTTGTATTGCAGATTCCAATATGCCAGTGTCCAACACTGACAAAGACACTGTGTTGGACATCATGAACAGTGATAGATTCAAAGAAATACGGTTGGAGATGTTACAGGATAATAAAATTCCTGAATGTCAACGTTGTTATTCGTTGGAAGATTACGGTATCTGGTCATTACGTCAATCCAACAATAGAAGAAGATTTGAATCAGTACGAAATCTTGTGGAAAGCACCAATGAAGATGGTTCCATCCATGAGTTCAAGATGAAATACTTGGACATTCGATTCAGCAATCTTTGTAACATGAAATGTAGAACTTGTGGTCCAGCTTGTAGTAGTCGTTGGGCGGAAGAGTTTTCACAGATGTATGGAAAAAAACATCTCAATGTTTTCAACATGAAAAAAATTGTAACCTCTAACAATGAAGGTGATGAGCTATTGAAAAAGCTGCAACCCTATTTGCTAGATGTAGAGGAGGTGTATTTTGCTGGTGGTGAAGCTATGATTACCAGTGAACATTACGATATTTTAGATTATTGGGTTGAGAACGAACATACCAATGTAGAACTTACGTACACTACGAATTTTCTAACTCTACGCTATAAAAACAATAACGCATTAGACTATTGGAAAAAATTCAAAGATGTTCGAGTATGGGCTAGTTTAGATGCCATGGGACCAACTTTGGAACTGATGCGTCATGGAGCTGTGTGGGATGACATCTATGAAAATCTTTTACGAGTGAAAAAAGAAACACCTCATGTGAAATTGGGTATCACACCCACCATTTCTATCTGGAATGTTTTCCATTTTCCGAAATTTCATAGGTTCTTGCTAGACAACAATCTGATAGGTCTGGAAGATTTACGATTGAATATTTTAACACACCCATGGCACATGGGTCTAGACATACTACCAACTCACATTGCAGAAAAAGCAGCTGACTTGTGGTGGGAACACTATCATTATTTGAAGTTCAAACATCCATATGAGGAAGACCATTTAGGACAACTACGGACCGTGTGTACGGCATTGGATAATGCTAAATCTAATGTGGAAGGGGTGAAGGAATTTTTCAAGGTGAATGCAGAAATAAGTGCAGTTAGAAATGAAAATATTTTTGAAGTTATACCCGAAATGGCGGAACTTGAACAATGGATGAAAGAAAACTCTTAAGCATATATCCTAAAAAGAAGTATCTTGCTATTACGTGGCAGGTAAGTGATAATTGTAATTACCGATGTCCTTATTGCAATGAGGGGAATTGGGGTGGCCAACACAAGAATGATGATAACACAGAGTTGTATCTAAAAAACATCAAAGAAATCATAGACCGATATAAAGACCAGGGATATGAAGCATTCAAAATCTATTTCAGTGGCGGAGAACCAACCATCTGGAAAAATTTGATTCCAGTAGCAGAATTTTTCAAGGAATACGCGCCTAACAACACAGTGGCTATTAATACTAATTTAAGTAGAGCCACGGATTGGTGGGAAAAGTATTATCATATTTTTGATGATGTAGTGGCATCATTTCATATTGAACATGCTAATCAGGAAAGATATTTCAACAACAGTTTGTTGTTGTGTGATAAAATCAATTACTGTTGTAACAAGATGTTGATGCATGATGAACGATTCTGGGAAGTTGTGGAATTTGGTGAGATGTTGAAAGAGAAATTACCTGGCTATACTATTGAATGGACACCGTTGTTTGATGAAATGACAGGTAATGCAAAGCCTTGGGAATATCAGGATTCAGCAAAAACTGAATGGCTAAACCAACATCAAAATCTTGAAATGAAGCATAGTCCTAACAAGCCTTTCAAAGACTCACCTGCGGTTTCTATCGCAAGATGGAACGATGGAACCGATACTTTTGTGAATAGCAATGAAATTATTATAAAACGACAGAATTTTTTCACAGGTTGGGAATGTGATATAGGTGACGCTGTGTTTATCAATCCTCGAGGTATGATATCCATGGCAAGTTGTGGTATTTCTGACAGCATAGGTCATATACTTCATGATATAAGAAACATCAAGCCACAAACCATCACATGCAACAAGTATCACTGTGTTTGTGGCACAGACATCATCATACCTAAAAGATTATCATGAACCTTTTTCAACCCACCTATAACAGTAAAGATTTTTTCAACTACACACTCCAGGGACACCAAGGAAAGAAAAAATTTCACGGTACCTATGATGAGCAGTTGTATTACAAGATGGTATCCAACACCTCGGCTCTCGGAATCGCAGAGGATGTGTGGCCTTATTATCAAATTGAAGAGGATTTTTACGAGTTCAATAAGCTTGGCTATAGAACTTATGAATTTGAAGATTTAGAGGAAAATAATTTTGATTTGGTGTTAGGGTGTTCATTTGTGGAAGGGGTGGGTCTGAGAAAAAATGAATTATGGGTCTCTCATTTTGAAAAAATGACCGGTACTAAATTGGTAAATTTAGGTAAAGGTGGGGCTTCTTGTACACATACCAAAATGATTTTGTTATCTTGGATAATGAATGTTATGCCTAAACCTAGAAATGTTATCGTTGTTTGGACAGAACCTGCAAGAGAAACATTTGTAAGAGAAGGTAATTCTTATCAGAATTTAAATCCTGGCTACACTGTAATTGACACTATTTTATCTGATGTAGATTGCTCAATAAATAGTGTATACAAAAGTATCCTACCCCATAGCTCGATATGGAGCAATAAATTCATTGATACATTTTCAACAACTAATGTGTTTATGAAATTATGGGGAGTTCCAGTACATAATTTTTTTCTAGAGATGTTTTGGTCAGATGACAACATTGACATGATAAGACAGATGACTGGAATATCTGGTACTCGATTGATTTACAATAATGTAGAAGGGGGATGGAAAAAATATGGTCCTCCGGGACAAAGTTTATTTTATCCTGCTTGTGATGGAATACACTACGGTCCACAACATCAAAAACCTTTGGCTGAGCAAATTTATAAAGTAATTTATGAAAAAGATTAAGATTGTCTATGAGTGGATTGGGCCGCGAGGCCCGCTAACAAACAACAAAGTACCGGATCTATTTCAATTATCATGTGCTTCTCATGATGTCCGTGTAGAATCTAAACACGCACACGTTCCATATCTTTGGAGTAGTCTTTTTGGATTTTTTCCAGATGTGTTTGAGCTTACTCCTGCATTTGTTATAAAAGATGATGATTTCTTTGTGTATGATTTTCAATTACATCACCGAGTGCCTTTCGAGGCCTTTTTCACTTATAATGCCAATTTTGGTTTGATAGAAAATGTGATGATGTCTGGAAATGTTCTACATGGAATTAAAAACAGAAATGGGTATTTATTTTTAGACATGGCATTGGAATCATTCGTGGATGATAGAATTTTCTATCTGATGCATAATTATTTTAGATTGCATGGCATCCCACTTCGTAAAGTAATATATCAGACAGGCTGTCCTAATGTAGCTGAAGTGTATAAGAACTATTGTGACCGTCAAAATATGTCCAGTGACGATAGAATGCGCATGGCATTTTTTGGTGTGTTTGAATGGAATATGTCTCAACGGCATCAGAGAGACACATATGAATCTAGACGCCATATAGATATTCTGGAAAAAGATTTCATATCTTTGAACTATCGGTATCGTCCACACAGAATAGATTTGGCTTGCATTTTTGAAAAGTTTGGTTTAATGGACAAGACCTACTTCACAATGCCAAGTCATAATCCTGAAAATCCTAATTCATTGAACACCTTTGCCGCTAACATAGACTTTAATCTGTGTAACAGAATAGCATTTTCTAAAGATGAAGTGGATCAATTGCAAAGAAAACTACCACTTACTGTAGATAATTTATCTAAGTCTGAACACCATGCGGAGATGACCATGGGTGTCCGTGGAAGCCTAAATTCCTTTTATGATAAAAGTTTAATATCTGTGGTGACTGAAACTACTGCATATCAAGAAGCAATTGCTGAAACCGAAAAGACCTTCAAACCTATTGTGCAAAAGCAACCATTCATTATAGTTGGCGCACAGCATTCTTTGAAATATCTACAAAAGAAAGGATACAAGACTTTTTCAACTTGGTTTGACGAAGGATATGATGATATTTCTGACCCTCATGACCGAATGATTGTTATAGGCAATCTTTGTAAAGATATAAGTAATTGGGACCGTCAGAAGAAGTCAGATTTCATTCAAGATACTAGAGAAGTATTAGATTATAATTATCAACATTTTCAAAACACTTATGGAAAGATTCTGCCAAAAATTTGGCAAGAATTATTCGCTGAAGTTAATGGAGTTACGACATGACAAAAGTGGCTATGATTGGTTGTGGAAAACTTGGCGCACCGTGTGCCAATGAGATGAAACGTGCAGGACATGATGTCTTAGGATATGATGTTGTGAAGTCAGACCTCCCAGAATTTCCTCTAGTTGATAGTATTCAAGAAGTAGTAAAGGACAGAGAATTGATTTTCATTGCTGTTCCCACACCACATGATAAGTCATATGGCGGTGAAGCTCCAACGGCACATCTAGAACCCAAGGATTTTGATTATTCCATCGTGATAGATGTGTTGAAAGAAGTGAATCGGCATTGCACAAAAGACCAGCTAGTGGTTCTCATCAGCACCGTTTTGCCAGGCACTGTTCGTCGTGAATTCATTCAACACACCACCAACTATCGTTTCATTTACAATCCCTATCTGATTGCCATGGGTTCTGTGAACTGGGACATGGTGAATCCTGAAATGGTCATTATTGGTACTGAAGATGGGTCTTTGACTGGTGACGCCAGAATTCTCAGAAACTTCTACGAAACCATGATGATGAATTTTCCTAGATACGTGATAGGCACCTGGGATGAAGCAGAATGCATCAAGATTTTCTATAACACCTTCATTTCTGCCAAGATTGGTTTGGTGAACATGATACAGGATGTGGCAGAAGCATCTGGCAACATCAATGTAGATGTGGTGACACAGGCATTGGCAGAAAGTGACCGTCGCATCACGGGCCCAGCCTACATGAGAGCGGGCATGGGTGATGCCGGTGCCTGCCATCCCAGAGACAACATTGCTCTGCGATACATGGCCAATAAATTGAATTTGGGTTATGATTTGTTCAGTGCCATCATGGGAAGCAGAGAACTTCAAGCTAAAAGAGTAGCTAACAAGTTGATTGATTTAGCCAACAAACATCATTTAGAAATTTACATCCACGGCAAAGCATACAAACCAGGTGTTCCATATACGGAAGGTAGTTACAGCTTGTTGATAGGTCATTATGTGAAACAACAAGGATATGGTGTCACTTATGTGGATCCACTTACTGATAACATTGTTCATGAAGTGAAGGGAGTAGTTCTTCTAGCTCATCATGCACCAACTACATACAGCCATAGTCATGTGATTGGTAGTGATAAACAACATTTCTATTGCAACATTCTTCCTGGCAGTGTAATTGTAGACATCTGGAGATATTTAAAAGTTAGTGATGTACCTGGATGTCGTGTGATTAGATATGGCGACACACGATGAAACTAAAAATTATACAACCTAAGGTGGAAAATCTACAGGAGAAAAAAGATTTTCTTCTCAATAAAAGTAAAACTTTTTGCATGTATCCTTGGATTAGTCTGCATCTCAATCCATTAGGGAGGTCATTTCCTTGCTGCATATCTAGCAGCCATCTTGATTTCGGGACCGCAGACACACAAAATATAAAGGAGTTGGTCAACAACACCCGTATGAAACAACTTCGTGTGGATTTGTTGAATGAAATACGTCATGACAATTGCATGTCTTGTTACAATCATGAAGATAGTGGTATCTATAGTGCACGCCATGATGCGAATAATAAATTCAGTCATTTTTTTGAATCAGATGTAGCTACTACTAAACCTGATGGTCATTTAGATAATTTTCAAATGCGTTACTATGACATACGCTTTGGAAACCTATGCAACTTCAAATGTAGAACATGTGGACCCGCATTCAGTAGTCAATGGGAAACTGAGATGGTGAAAAATGGTAGTTTAGGTCCCATACCATTTTCACACCAGGTCCAGCTTCCGCTCAAAACACCACCCACCATTCTCCCAGAGGTGTTGGAGCATGTTCCCAACATGATGGAAGCCTACTTTGCAGGCGGTGAACCTTTGATTAGTGAAGAGCATTATCGGATATTAGAAGATATGATACGACAAGGTAGAACTGATATTAAACTTAAGTACAATAGCAACATCAGTAATTTGAAATACAAAGACAAAGATTTACTGGATTTATGGAAACATTTCAAAAAACCAGTGGACATCTTTGCCAGTGTGGACCATGTGAAGGAACGTGCTGAGTACATTCGTCATGGCACGGATTGGGGTGTGATTGAAAACAACATAGAAAAATTACGAACCTCAACCAATGTTCAGTTATCCATGAACACAGTGTTCAGCATTTTCAATGCCATGACCATCACAGATTTCTATGCCTACATCTACAGCAAAGGTTGGTTGAACAACAACTATCAGATGTATGCCATGAGTAATCCACCGCAACTAGCCTCCACTGTTCTTCCTGGGGCTAAAAAACAAATTGCCGGAGAAACATTTAGCCAATACATAGATTATTTACAAAAAATATTACCCCATGGTCCTTTTGATACTACAGCAAGCACTGGTGTTTTATACTGGATGCGTTCATCTGAAAAATGGATGTTCACCCGCGACGACTGGGAACTACGAAAAGAAGATTTCAGATATACTATTCAAGCAATTGATAACATACGCGGTGAATCCTTTGTGAAGGTGTTTCCTGAACTAGCTGACCTAATGGAAGATTGATATGCTCATCTGGGGAATTTCTGCCAACAGTCATGATGCCGCCATCACCGTGGTGGAAGACAAAGAAATACTATTTGCCTCGCAATCTGAACGGTATTCAGGTGTGAAAAATGATGCCCATTTGAATGCTGGTATTGTTTCTGATGCCTACCGATATGGTGAGCCTGATATGGTGATTTGGTATGAGCGTCCTTGGATGAAATCCTTACGCCAGTTACGCGCAGGCCAAGGATGGGTGAACAACAGCGCCAAGCAGTATGTTCGTAACCACAACATTCAGGCACCTGTGGTCACTGTGGATCATCATCACAGTCATGCTGCAGGAGGATACTACACCAGTAATTTTGACGAAGCAGCTGTGTTGGTGATTGATGCCATTGGCGAGTTTGACACCACAAGCATCTGGCATGGTAAAGGTACCAAGTTGGAAAAGAAATTTTCTTTGTCCTACCCAGACAGTTTAGGATTGTGGTATTCTGCCATGACACAGCGTGTGGGATTGAAACCCAATGAAGAAGAATACATCTTGATGGGCATGGCTGCTTATGGTGACCCGCTGAAATATACACCAATGATATTGGAAGATTTCTTTGACAGTCGGCATATGCTGAAGTTGACTCATAATCTACATCGTGGATGCATGTGGTGGCGTCCTGAACTGAACACCACGCAGGATATGTATGATATTGCTGCTGCCACACAATTCATCTATGAATTGTGTTTTCATGATTTGTTGGATGAAGCCAAGAAATTGACAGGAAGCAAGAACTTGGTTCTTGGTGGAGGATGTGCCTTGAATTGTGTAGCCAACAGTATTGCCTTTCAGTATTTTGAACGGGTATGGATCATGCCCAACCCAGGTGACGCAGGCAATAGCCTAGGCGCCATCACTGCCTATCAACAAGAATTCTTGAACTGGCATGGTCCTTATCTGGGGCTGGACATTGGCATGAAATATCCTACTGACCAATTGATATCCACATTGAAAACTGATAAGATTGCAGGCGTGGCCTCTGGGAGAGCTGAGTTTGGGCCCAGAGCACTAGGTCACAGAAGTTTGTTGGCTGACCCACGTGGGGATGACATCAAAGACAAGGTGAACAGCATCAAGAAACGACAAAAGTTTCGACCATTTGCACCTGCCATTCTAGCTGAACACGCCAATGAATACTTTCATATGCCCGCTGCGGAAAGTCCCTACATGCAATACACAGCAACTTGCAAGAAACCTTTGAAATTTCCTGCCATCATACATGCTGATGGCACTTCCAGAGTGCAAACAGTATCCAAGACGGATTCTCCTGAATTCTATAATTTTCTTCAGGAATGGTATCGTGAGACTGGATGCCCCATGGTGTTGAACACCAGCCTGAATATAAGAGGAAAACCCATGGTGAATACCAGACAAGATGCTATGGAATTTCAACAGATGTACAATGTCTCAGTATTATGAGAAATACAATTCAGGATATTCCACTAACACATGAATACCACCTGAAGATACAGCATTAGAATAAGAATGCTCCACATCTTCAGGTGTCCTTAAATTATGAAACGTGATGTGTGTGCATAGTTCTTTAAATTGATTTAGATAGTCACCTTTGTGCTGTGGACCCGGATCCAGAGGCTTGTCTGATCCTTTACCTAAACGAATCAAAATATTCACGTTCTCACCTGTCATGGTGTGAAATTTATCTAAGTGGTTCACTAGTTGATTGGCAGCTAGAATGATGAAATCCCATCGTGGATAGAAAGATATCACAGTTTTTCCTGCCATGGCAAGACCTAAAGACATTCCCATTTGTGTTTCTTCCATTACGGGCAATTCAATCATTTTTTCTTTAGGCACGTTTCCTAATGTAGTGCTCATGGGATTTCCGGCATATACAATTTGCTGTCCTATGAACACTACGTCATCTAAAGTTGCTAGATGACTCATAGCATTGGTTAATGCTTCTTTGTAGGGAGCTTTTTTCTCAGTCATGTTATATGGAATCGTAAATTATTAAGGTTATTTAAATGATTACACAAACTTATTATTTCTTGTTCCGATAAATCAGTATGATTTCCTACATATAAAGAATGAGAATGAACATACTGTATATTTTTCATGGATTCATCTGTGAAGTATTCATATGTTTTCATGTACGGTTGTATAGTTTGGTCTCCCCCGCCAGCTGTTCCTAAACGATACTCCACACTATGTTGTTCTAGCAAGTCACAGATGGATAGCATGGAAATTTCAGAATTTTTCAATATGAGAGGTAGTGCAAAACTGCTATTACCCTCCACCTCAAAATGTGTGTGATACAAACTAGAATCTAGATGATGTAACCAAATTTCTAGATTCTTTTTTCTTTTT
>Ga0194115_10006307_pt1 | contig 12054 bp, 9 predicted proteins | sample TA2MahsurfametaG_3_FD_148656 | JGI IMG/M metagenome (GOLD analysis project Ga0194115, IMG submission 148656) | Freshwater microbial communities from Lake Tanganyika, Tanzania - TA2015002 Mahale S4 surface | ecosystem: Environmental > Aquatic > Freshwater > Lake | place: Tanzania: Lake Tanganyika... | reverse complement strand
CCCTTTCGCCCGGGAACCTCCTGCGTGAGTCATTTCGCTCGGTTCTTTTTACAGCAATTCGTTTTCTCACCCGCCTCTGTGGAGCTACGCCTGTGAAAGTGTTAACGCACAATATTGTTTGCCAGGCTCGATGAACGGTTCAATTAGTCCGAGAAAAGTATGAAGATTAATGGATTAGGTATTTTAGACCACGAACAGGGGCGGTACTTCGTTTACAGAATCGTGGCTGTTGCATTTGCAATGATTGCTATTTCATTCGTTCTTTTCAAGGGCAGTCTTAATTTTGTAGTCTCCGATGGCCGGGGGTACTACGTGTATATGCCCTCTTTGATGATTGATGGCGACCTCGATTTTTCAAATCAAATTCAAAACAACTGGGATGTTGATTTCAAACCAGAACTGCTTGAGGATAGAACGCCGCTCGGCTTCGTTCGCAACAAATACCCACTAGGCCTCGCTCTTTCTGTTTTTCCCTCTTTCACAGTTGCTCATGGTTTTTCGCTCGGTTTGCATAGCCTCATGGATTCAAATTCCTTTTTGCCAAACGGCTATTCTGCTCTGTATCAACTTTCCACGCTATTCACTGTTCTTACCTTTGGATATCTCATGATGGTGATGATCGATCGCATCATGATGACGTATTTTGCCCTCCGTGGTGCGGCAATTGGATGCGCTGTTCTCTCATTTTGGACTCTGAGTCATTATGCTTATTATTATTTTCGCGAACCTATCATGGTTCATGTAACCTCTGCTTTTTGGGTGACCTCATGTTTGTATTTTGGATTGCGAACACTGAGCAGAACCTCAGCATTGAATTCGTCAAGCACGGTTGAGGCTCGCAATCTGCAATATAATTCCCGCCGAATTCTTGTAAATCTTGGTCTGATGTTTATGTCATTTGCCTTTGCAATTGTCTGCAGACCAACGAATGTATTCATTGGCTTTTTTGTTGCTACTGCGACTCTCATTTCTCTAAGTCAGGCTGAGAGACCTTCGTTGTGGCTGAAGACCTTTGGGATTGGGCTGATTTCCACCTTTCCAATTATTATTCAGGTGACTGTTTGGAAGGTGATGACAGGTTCCTGGATTTCTTATTCCTACAATTCTGAAGGATTTGTTCACGCAGCTCGGCCATTTCTCTTCTCGACTCTCTTTTCCTCGCTGCACGGACTCTTTTTCTGGGCTCCTGTTCTGTTCTTGTCCCTGGCCGGCCTAATACTTCGCTTCAGAGCGGCGCAACCGCTCAGGGATCCTCTCCTTGCTCCACTTATGCTCGGAGCCCTTGTCCTCTGGTATTTCAACAGCTCTTGGCATCAATGGTGGTTTGGGGATGCATTTGGAGCGAGATCCTTTCTTGAATTGGCGCCGCTTTTCGTTTTCGGACTCGGATTCTTTTTTAGCGCAGTCCTCCAGCAGCAAAAGCATTCTCAACGTGTTCTCGTAACAGGCGCAGTCGGTGCATGCGGGCTTTACACGTACGGTCTTATGGCTCTGTATATTGCGCGCAAGATTCCGCGGGCAGGTTACCTGTTTTGATTGCTTTTCGCGGCACTAAAAGGCGTGCATGGTAGGCTGGTTATGTGGTTTAAGCATTCCGCTGATTCCGGCATCTTAGGTTGATTTAGTCCGGGTGGATTTTTTCTTCTTCTTGGCATAAAAGCCCTCAGTTCTCCTACTTTTAGCCGAAAAAGGTTCGCCCTATGAGAATTCTGGTGACCGGCGCTGCCGGATTTGTCGCGTACCATTTAATTCACTCGTTGCTCAGAGAGGGACACTCTGTTGTGGGCATCGACAACATGATGTCTGGCCAGCAGCGCAACATTGACGACCTTTCCGCGGAGTTCAAAAACCACTTTTCGTTCATTAGAGCAGACGTCAACGATCTCTCGTCGGCAGCTATTGCTGCAAAGGCCGACTGGGCAGCCGCTTTGTCGGCTCACGGAGGCTCTTCCAATACGCCCAACTTCGAGCGGATTTACCATCTTGCGTGTCCGGCATCGCCCCCGATTTATCAGAGAGACATGCTGCACACGCTCGAAACTTGCTATGTAGGGTCACGGAATCTATTTGACCTTGCCGTTAGCCACAAAGCGCGCATTTTGATTGCTTCAACCAGTGAAATTTATGGCGATCCGGAAGTACATCCGCAGCCTGAATCGTATCGTGGCAATGTCAACACCATGGGCATTCGCAGCTGCTACGACGAAGGCAAGCGCGCCATGGAAACCATGGGCTTCATTTACGCAGAGCAAAAAGGCGTTGAGGTGCGTACAGCGCGTATATTCAATACCTATGGCCCACGCATGAGCCCAGAGGATGGGCGCGTACTCACCAATTTCATCTCACAAGCACTGGCCGGCGAACAGCTCACCGTGTTTGGCGATGGTCAGCAGACCCGTTCATTCTGTTACGTTGAAGACCTCGTCCGTGGGCTGTGCCTGTTGATGGAATCTAAGGTCACCGAGCCTGTGAATCTCGGTTCGCAGTTTGAATTCACGATCCTCGAAATGGCGCAGAAAGTTATCCAGTGGATAAACCCAAAACTCTCCATCAGCCACTTGCCGCTCCCCAAAGACGACCCGAAGTTGCGTCGTCCAAACACCGGTCGTGCAAAGGAACTCTTGGGTTGGGATACTCGGGTGTCACTCGAAGATGGTGTGGGTCGAATGATCAATGCCTTCAGGGACGAACTCGCGCGCAAGGGTTGATGCTCAATGCTGGATAAAGTTTGGGTCGTTCAGCTGCTGGCGATTCTGCTTGTGCTGCCGCTGGTCGGCGGGCTTGTGGGTTTCTGTCATCGCGCCACCGGCAAGCTTTGGCCCTATGTGTATTTGGTTTTTCTTTTTTCGGCTTCGAGCATCCTCACCTGGCAGGCACCTTTTGAGGCGCGCTGGCTCGCGCATGCTGTATTGCTTTGCATTTTGTCATTCACCTTCGTTGGGCTGCCTCATCTCCTTCGCTCGGTGCGCACGTTTGCCCGGAATGAGATATCTCCTTCGCTAGAAGCATTGCCGCGATTCCCGCGTTTTGTGTTTTACGTGTTGCTGGTGTCGCTTGCTCTCGAAGTACTTTTTGCAGCGTTTCCCGGATATCGTTACGACCAGTACAACTATCACTTAATTACTCCCAAACTCGTTGCACTTTATGGCAAACTCCCGCCCTACATGGGTACAGACCACACCCATTTTACAGGCGCCTGGGAATATTTCTTTACAAGTTTTCGCTCTGCTCTGAGCAATGACCTGTTTATACAAACCTGTACTACGACTTTTACATTTTTAAGTTATGTGATTCCTGCCTCGGCGTTTTTGTGGCAACTGGCAAAGCCACAACGCTGGCTTCCGCTCTGGTTTGTTGGAATACCCGCCCTGGTGATTTATGCGCATACCGAACTTGAACCCATCATCAGTGCGAAACCTGATTTTGTATTGGTTGCATCGGCATTGGCTATTGTTGCGGCTCAAAGACTCTCTCTGCGGCCGCGCTTGTTTTTTTCATTTTTCTTCCTTCTTGCAGGTATTTCGTTCAAGGTCACTTGGTTTCATGCCGGAGCAGCTCTCGGTGTTGGTGTTCTCCTCTGCGTTTGGCGGGACAGACTCAAGCACTCAGTACACGATTGGATTCGCGGAGGGGCTATTCCAGCTCTGGGTGGGGTGTTGTCTGCGGCTGTTTGCATCGCTCCGGTTTTTTATAAAAACACTCTGATTTTTGGGAACCCTATTCATCCCACACAGGCTGGCCCGTTCAAATCGGCAGTCGCAACCGAATCATTCCTCACTTACTGGGAAGGTATTTCACGGCGTCCTGCGGGACTTTCACAAACGCTCATCAACGTTGCTAAAGTCTTTCCGCGCGACATTGTGCTTATTGGTTCGCTTTGGCCTTTAATTTTGCTCTGCGCCTACTGGGCATTTCAAGCTCTAAAGAAAACCAATCTCGTGGCGCCTCGCCGTTCCATCACTCCGCTGTTGCACCACATGCCCTGGCTTTTGGCCTGGGTAAGTTATCTGGTGATTTGGGGTGTTATTCTGCGTTTTGACATCTTTAACCGTTTTGTTGCCGTGGTCTGTATATTCCCGCTGTTGTTGATTGTCCGTTTTGCACGCTACATTCCAAGTTCCACCGTTTTCGCTGCCGGACTCCTCACTCCCTTCGCTTTGAATGCGTCAACGGAAGTGAAGGTGCGCCGCATGTGGAACGCAGCAAATCAGAACTACGCGGAATATTCGCGAGAAATCTTTTCACCCTCATTGCAGGATTTCCGCGAGGCGCGGCTTATTGAAAAGCATGCCGAGGCGAAGTTCGGCAAAGCCTGGCGGGATTCTTGCAATGTTTTCTCCAACAAACCTAACCATTATTTTTACAACACCCGCTTCATCGCCTTCGACGATCAAAACTTCGAGTACCACATCAAAGCTTTTGGGCAGAAGACCTTTGAAAATTGCCCGTGGGCGTACTTTAAGAGCATCAACGCATGTTATCTAATTGCCACGCATGAATATGAATTTGCCAAGTGGCCAAAACCGATGGCTGATCTGGTCAGCGCGGCCGACGAAAGCCTAGCTGTTGGTGAAAATTCAGATCTGCGACTCGTTTTTATTTCGCCCGCAATGCTCGCCCGCAAACTCCAAACGACTGCCGGTTGCTCGGATAGGGCAGTATCGGATGACTCTTTTGTGCCAACCGAAGAAAAGATGCGAGCAGCACCATGAACACCAATGTGAACACCAACGTGAACGTCATTGTGATTTGGCAAAGTTTGGTGGTTTCCGCCTATCGCAGTTTTTGGATTCATTTTGCCCGCACCCTGCAGGGGCGCGTGACTGCCGTGGTGCCGCATGAGTTTTGGGAACTGGGTGGGCAGATGGTTGCGTGTGCTCCGTTTTCGGATGAGTGGAAGAGCCGCATCCAAACCCACGTGCTGCGCGTGCGTGCACCACACATTCAAATGGTGTGGTTTCATGGGCTCGCGCGGGTGTTCCGCCTGACGCGCCGCAATCAGACAACCTCTGCTCCAAATGATGCATCCGCTGCCACTGTGCTGGTGGCTTTGATGGAGCCTTACTCGCTCAGTGCGCTTTTTGTGTATGCGTTGGCGCGGATTTTTCTTCCCGCACGCACGCAGATTTTGTTTTATTCCTTGCAAAATATTTACAAAGAATTTCCGTTGCCTTTGAGATTGATCCAAAATTTCCTGTTCAAGCGTTCGCCAAATATTCTTGCCTTGAGCGAAGAGGTCACTGGTGTGTTGCGCAAACAAGGCTACCGGGGTCACATGATTCGTTTTCCGCTGTGGGCCGATTCCTCACTCTTTCGTCCGCTGGCCTCGAGCGAATTCAGTGCGGCGCAGGGTGCCTCCCAGTGCGTGCGCATTGCATTTTGTGGTGCTGTCACCGCCTCCAAAGGCATTCCCGATCTCTTAGCTGCTATTGAAATGCTCTCGCCTCAAGAGCTTTCGAACCTTCACTTCGAGATGGCGGGCGGCGGCCCGTTGCTTGAAGAAACCCGCGCGCGCATGGCACCGCTGCAGGCACTTGGTTTGCAATGCACAATTCACGGCCCGATGCCCGCGCAAGCATTGCCAGAGTTATTTAATCGCACTGATATTTTGATTGTGCCAAGTCGCACGGAAGCGCACTGGAAAGAACAATTTGGGCGGGTGATTGTGGAGGCCTGGGCCTGCGGGGCAACCGTCATTGGTTCCAATTCAGGGGAAATTCCGGTGCTGCTTGGCGAGCCAGCGCTTATTTTTGAGGAGCGCAATCCACACGCGTTGGCCTCCACTCTCCGGGCAATTGTGGTATCAGAGCATTCACCTGCTGTGCGTGCGCAAAATATTAAAAAAGCAGAGCCCTTTCTGGATGTGAACTTGGCGCAGCGTTTTGCGCAAGAGTTGGTGGCACCTGGGGTGGGTTGAAGGGATGATTGATTGTGGATCGCAAAGCAGTTGTTTTAATTCTCGGCTGGTTTGCGCTCGTGCTGTGGAACTTCAAGTACCATGGCAATCTGCATTCGGCTGCTGAGATTTTGCAGGCAACATCGCATTTGGACGTGGGTTGGTATCAATCGATTGCCATGCATGGTTACCGTATTGATCCTGCCGCCACGAGTGGCCAAAGTACGGTGTTCTTTCCGCTCTTTCCTGCTTTTGTGGCTCCGGTGATTCATTGGCTGGGTGTTGAACCCCTGCTGGCGATGAACATCATCCAAAAGCTGTTTTTGATTCTCATGTTCTTTCTTGTTTGGGCATGGGCAAAAGCGCAATCGCTCTGCCCACGTGAGAGTCTCATGGCTCTCCTCTTGCATCCGGCGGCCGTTTTTTTACTTGTTCCTTACACAGAGTCGCTGTATCTCTGTTGCCTTTTTGGCCTCTTCATCGCTTGGAGTCGCAAGCACACAGCAGGTGTGTTTGTGTGCGCTCTTCTTTTGGGTTTGTGCAGACCCACCGGACTTTTTATTCTCCCGGCAGCCGCGCTCACTCTTCTCGTGCAAAGCGTCTCCATGGCAAAGCGCCATGCACCTTCACTGCGCTCCGGGGTCGCAGCACTCTCCGCTGGATTGCGCGATCCACAGTTCAGAGATTCGAACCGGTGTCTTGTTTTTGCATGCCTGGGGGCTACTTCGGCGCTTCTTTTGGTTGCGCTCGTGATGCATGTGAGCGTGAGTGATTGGTTTGCGTTCTACCGGTATCGCTCGCTCTGGAAAGAAGAACCCGGTTGGAGCAATTTTCGATCCTTCCTGAATTTGGACCTCGGCTTCCGCTTCCCGCGGGTCCTCACAGGGTGGTTGGCGGTTGTGGGGTGCGCGCTTTTGCTGCGTCGGGGGCGGGTCTTCGAGGCGTGCGTGAGTCTGATGTCCGTTATGCTTCCCGTGTATCAAGGAAAAATACCCGATATCATTCGATATACTCTCGGGGCAGCACCCGCTTGGATCATCTTGTACGAACACCTTAAGACCATGCGACCCGTGCAATGGCTCCTTGCCGGGTTTTCGGTCAGTACACTTCTCCTTCTCATGCAGGCCTGGCTTCAGCGCCAGTGGGTGGGTTAGGGCAGCCCTTCTTCTGCTGCAGAAACAACTTCTGCCCTTCTGCCCCCAGAACTGTGTTGCCTTTCGCCCTCAAATTGATAATCTTCGCGCCATTCAGGATTTTTTCTCAGGACAGGAGCACATTCGCATGAAAATCTGCATGGTTGGCACAGGTTACGTGGGGCTGGTTTCAGGAACTTGCTTTGCCGAAATGGGTCACGATGTCACGTGTGTGGATGTGAACGCCAGCAAAATCGAAGGCCTCAAAAAGGGCGTCATTCCGATTTATGAACCCGGCCTCGAAGAGCTCGTGAAGCGCAACGCTGCTGAGAGCCGCCTGAGCTTTTCCACAAACCTTGCAGAATCCGCCAAAGATGCACTTTTTGTCTTCATCGCAGTCGGAACACCCCCGGGTGAAGACGGCTCGGCAGATCTTCAGTACGTTCTCGCGGTGGCTCGCGAAGTGGGCCGCCTGATGACGGGTTACAAAGTGATCGTGAATAAGAGCACGGTGCCCGTGGGTACTGCTGAACTCGTCTCAGCTGCTGTGCGCGAAGAGCTTGCCAAGCGCAACCTCGGCCACCTCGAGTTCGATGTGGTGAGCAATCCTGAGTTTCTCAAGGAAGGCGATGCCATTGCCGACTTCCTCCGCCCCGACCGCATTGTGGTGGGTGTTGAAAACCCACGCACAGCCGAGCTCATGAAAGAACTCTATGGCGCATTCGTGCGCAACGGCCACCCCATTCACATCATGGATGTGAAGAGCTCCGAGCTCACCAAGTATGCCGCCAATGCGATGCTCGCCACCCGTATTTCGTTTATGAACGAGCTCTCGCGCCTGTGTGATACCGTGGGTGCGGATATCGAAGAAGTGCGCAAGGGCATTGGCTCCGATTCGCGCATTGGTATGCCCTTCCTCTATGCAGGCTTGGGCTACGGCGGCAGCTGCTTCCCCAAAGACGTGCAAGCTCTCCAGCGCACCATGAAGCAATTCAAGCTGGAAGGCCACATTCTCAATGCAGTTGAGCAGGTCAACAAAGAACAACGTCACTATTTTATTGAACGCATTTTGCAGCGGCACGGCGGCAACCTCAAAGGCAAGCAGGTTGGAATTTGGGGACTCTCCTTCAAACCCAAAACCGACGACATGCGCGAGGCTCCAAGCATCGACATCGTGAATGCACTCACTCAGGCAGGAGCCACCTGTGTGTGCCACTGCCCTGAAGGCACCGAAAACGCCAAGCCGATGCTCGCGGGTCTGAATGTAAAATTTGTCGACGATATTTACTCTGCCGCTGAAGGCTCCGACCTCATCGTGCTCGTGACCGAGTGGTCGCAGTTCCGCAACCCGAACTGGGAGCGCCTCGGTGGTCTCGTGCGCAACAAAGAACTCTGGGATGGCCGCAATCAATACACCCCCACCCGCCGCCGCGCTGAGGGCTGGGAATACCATTGCATTGGACGAGGAAGAGCTGGCTTATGAAAGTTTCTCTGATTATTCCTGTGTATAACGAGGCCGATCACCTCGAGCGCTTCCTCAAAAAAATCGATTCTCTCGAGCTTCCCATGGAAAAAGAGCTCGTTATTATCGACGACTGCTCGAAGGATTCATCGCGCACCATCATCCAAAATTTTCCGTTTCGGTCGCAAGTGCAAATTCTTCTGCAGGAGTTCAACCAAGGCAAAGGTGCCGCACTGCAACGCGGTATTCTTGCGGCCACGGGTGATGTTGTGGGCATCCAGGATGCTGACTTCGAATATGACACCGAAGACGTACCGCAGCTCCTGACGCCGTTTCTGACCGATCGCGCCGATGTTGTTTACGGCTCACGCTTCAAGAAATCGGCATCGCAGGTACACCGCACGTTCCATTATCTCATCAACCGTTTCCTCACCATCATGAGCAACGCCCTCTCGGGGCTCTACCTCACCGATATGGAAACCTGTTACAAATTCTTCAAGCGCGAAATCATTCAAAACATCGTGCTTGAGAGCAAGCGCTTTGGGTTCGAACCGGAAATCACCGCCAAAATTGCGCGCCTCAAAGTGCGCGTGATGGAATTTCCAATTTCCTATTTCCCACGCAATTATCTCGAGGGAAAAAAGATCACGTGGAAAGATGGCGTGGCGGCGTTGTGGCACATTGTGAACTTTAATTTGTTTCGGAACAAAAAAGAGTTCTATCGCTCGCAATTGCCAGATCAGTTTGTTCCCAAAGGGGCGCAGTGGTTGTAAAATATAATCTCAGAATTACAGACAGGACGTCGGTAGCGTTGTGATAGGCCAACGAGGTAGACACATGGGCGTTGTGGAAGCTGGTCTCGACTATCTTAAGCAGAAACCAACAACCCAGGATGCGGTATTGGAAAGACCTTTGAGTTGGCTCCGTTCGAGGAGAGCTAAACCCTACTGTCAAAACAGGGCTGTACTAGATTTTGGATGTGGTGCAGGTCTTGTGAACCTGCGAGCACTCAGGGGAACGGCTGCTTCTTTGTCCGGCTTTGATCAACTTTTTCTGAATCGCGAAACGACCCAAACTCCCGAGGGCTTCATGCTTTACGGGAAATACGACGCTCTTCCTGAAAAGTCTTTCGACGTGATTACCGCACTTGCAGTTTTTGAGCATATCGAGCCCTCAGAACTACCTTCTGTTCTGATTCATTTGAAGAAGGCTTTGAAGGAGGGCGGGCTCATTATTGGTACCGTTCCGACCCCCATTGGTCAGCCCGTGTTGGAGTTTTTGTCTTATAATCTAAAGTTGATAGATGAAACTCAAATTAGAGATCACAAGATCTACTATAATCAATTTTCTATCAGCCAGCAGTTTCGCTTAGCTGGCTTGGAGCTTCGAGAATACCGCACCTTCCAATTCGGAATGAATAGTTTTTTTATCGCAAGCACCATTTAAAATGAGCCTAAAAACATCTTATTTTTTCTTTCGCCGGCATCTCAAATTTCCCAGACCAGAGTTTTTTAAGGTCGACAACCTTAGCCAGATGCTTTTGATATCTGCCTTTGTGCTTATTGTCATAGCTCAAGTATTCATAATCGGCTCAAAGTTTAATTGGTTGCACGTCGATGCGGATCAGTTGATTATCGCTGAGCAGGCTAAATGGATTTCGCGCGGGTTCATTTTTGAACCCAATTTTTACGGACAAAATTATCTCATCCCAATCGATTCGTATTTGGGCTCGATTTTGGTCTTGATTGGAATTAATCCACTACATGCTGTTCAAGCATGCACTGTCTTTTTCCTCTATGCACCGTTTGTATTTTTAGTGGCGGTTATTCGAGAGCAGCGTTTTCAGCTTCTGGCCGCTGTGACTTTACTCGTGATGTTCATGCCTTTTAAGTTTTTAATTGTTGCACAAATGGCTCGAGCATTTACGACCATTACTTCAATTGCATGTCTTGCTCTCGCCTATAGTCTCCTAAAGTGTGAAAGGTCGAACGGGAAGCTCATCATCACCCTGGGGGCTGTGTTTGGTTTTTGTTTAGGTGCATTTACAGGCGTGTTTCTTCTTGCTCCAGCTTTGCTCCTAATCAATAAAAAGAAGGCGGCCATCACTTTTTTTTCCGGATGTTTGTTTGGATTTTTGGTGAGCAAATCGACAGGTGTTTTCTATTATTTAAATCCACACTATGTTGTTCACAAACAGATGGTTGTCACGTTTTCGGTTAGTGATTTCTTAGCGAATTTGAGGAATCCTTCAATTCGTTCTCCTCTTGTTTCATTGGTTTTACCAAGCTTTCTGATACTGGTTTGGTTGCATTTTAGGGCTTCGTATCTGCCCAAATCAGCCCGATTTCAGGCCTTGCTGTCCTTTTTAGGTTTTTGGGCTGTAATCGCTGCTATGATGGCAACTCCTAAGATTAGAGACTTCATGCCAGTTTCGCCTTTTTTTTCAATTGAGAGAATGTTTGTGGCTGTTCCTTTTTTCTTTCTACTTCTGCTTGTTCATCTTGGAGTGTTTGTGCAAAAGTGCTACACAGCACATTCCGATTGGCATCTTCATTGCGTTCAATCAATACCAACGCGCAAGTTATTATCGCTTCTGCTTTTTATTGTTTTAATTACGCGAATCAATAAATTAAATGAGTTTATTTCAAGTAATCAAAGCGAAATGGCAAGCAGTCCATCTCCTGCGCAAGTTAAATCCATCGCCGATCTGAGTCAGGAGTGTTTGATGCTGCAAGAGCGTTACTTAGGTACAAGTGATGCGTATTTATATTATGATGGCCCCAGCGATGCTCCAAGTGAGAACTATCTCTATTTCATCGGTCGAAATGACACCCTCGTTTACGGCTGCAGCGCACTTATGAATGTGCCTATTGTTCAATCCGTCTACGAGCGGCGGACCTGGCTGGCCCGATTTTATGAACAAAATGGGTTTCGAAAAATAGAATATCATCCAAATTAGACGGTTGATGTTTTTTGACACCATTGAATGACTTTCGCGGCGGTCTTTTTCCAGCTGATCTCAGAGCTAATCCGGTCCATGTTTGGCAGCGCCCTTCTTCTGAGTTCTAAGTCATGCGAAAAATCTCGAAGGAGCTCTCTCAATCCTTCTTCTGAGTAAAATGTTTGACCTCCATACTTTTCCATCAACTCACACACAGCCTTCGATTCGCTCCAACCAATCACCGGGCAACCTTCTGCCATGGCCTCAGCTGTGGTCATGGAAAAGGCTTCATTCTTTGAAACAGAGAGCAGGGCGATTGCATTTTGAAGGAGGATTTTTTTCTCAGCTTCTGAAACTCTGCCCAAGAACACGAATCTGTCGTCGTGGGAAGTGTCGATTTTTCCTGCCCCCGCAAAAACCACTTTGGACTTTGCGGGTGTGGTGCGGAAAATAAGCTCAAGATTTTTTCCTTTGTCTAATCGTCCGAGCACGAGAAAATAATTCTGCAGGGCTCTTATTTCTGGACGCACGGGCACTTGTGCGGCATCCGCTCGTTCGCTCTCGCGCCATTCATTCCCAAGCCCAGGCGGAAGCAACAGCGTTTCTTTCTGCGATGTAAAAG
>Ga0194115_10006306_pt1 | contig 12055 bp, 9 predicted proteins | sample TA2MahsurfametaG_3_FD_148656 | JGI IMG/M metagenome (GOLD analysis project Ga0194115, IMG submission 148656) | Freshwater microbial communities from Lake Tanganyika, Tanzania - TA2015002 Mahale S4 surface | ecosystem: Environmental > Aquatic > Freshwater > Lake | place: Tanzania: Lake Tanganyika... | reverse complement strand
GCCCAACATGGGAATCATGAGGCTTCTCCTTACGATGAGGTATGTTTCAATCCCATTTCGTTGGCTCCTTGCAACCAGCATACAGGGGACGACGGGTCCCCATCATCATGTTGTTCTGCGTCTTGCTGGTCGTTTTTGTGTGTTTTTCACCTGGTCACGATGATGACGTCACCACGATGTTTGATTGGTCCGACTGGTTTCGGACGCGCGCGCCCGTTCGGTTGCACAAGGAGATTTCATCTTCAACAACCCCGTAGAGCTCTTTCCCCCGAGAGAGGATCCTCTTCTCCATCGTAAATAGGGCGTGAAACCTTTTGTCTGTGTATTGGACGATATCCGATACATTAACTTTCAAAAAAATTCATCCCAAAAAGTGTTGTACCGCAATCCGGTTGTCACTTTGGATTCACTCTTGCTACAAAAGGGACGCATGAAAGTGGGGCTCGAAAAGTGTCATATACTTTCTTCCAGAGTGCTTTTGAGAGACTTTCATTGGTCACATTTTGCATTCTGAGTTCTCATATAAGAGAGGCAACGTGACACCAATTCTGACCGGGCGTCTCCCTCTGACGTCGAACCCAATTTTGTTTTCCCATTCGTTCTTGATCAAAATACGACCGGGTCACTCTTTGATTGCTTTTTGCGTCTGACCAATTGCTGTTTACCTCCGAAAGCAATACGACACATAAAGTCAAACCATTCGTCATACTACACTTGGGTTGGTGCCATCAGGCTACACTTACACTAACAACATGCATTGTCAATATCTGTTGCTTTTATGTTCCAGCCTAACGCTTTCGCAAGTGGACGCTTGGTCGCCGGTACAGCTACTACAGCTTGGTCGGCACAGGAAACGACCTGTCCAACCGGCCCTGGAAGTGATCACGAATCGGCACGATGCTTCATCGGAGGTACCAAGAACGAGCTCCTCCATGACGAGTCCATACCGATCGTCTCACCATATCAATGCTGACGAACCCTCTGAAGCCCCATCGCATATTGAAGATCAGCTATCATTTGAATTGGAAGATATCGACCGCGTTACCAACCCCACTACTTTACTGGTTGAACAAAATCACCAGAACGGCAACAGATTCGGCGTCCCTCAAATTCAACTTCCAGCTCGTTTGGCGCCTAATGTCGCTTGGGAACATCACCATCGTGCGACTACTCATTTCGTCCATGAACATTTACATCGAATGAAAGGTCAAGATCCGGAACTGCAAATACGAAAAGAAAGCCCAGTTGAAGATCCAAGACGAAAACTCCTTGTATCCAACACAGCCGAATGGAAGAGTCTTGAACAACATAAGCAGACCATGGAGAACATCCATCTCCGGGATCTCCTTCAGGACGAGGAGCGCTCCGAGGCTATGTTTGCAGAACACGACGGGGTATACCTTGACTATTCTCGCCAAAGAGCTGATTTAAAAACACTCAAGCTTTTGCAAGAACTCGCTATGCGACAACAGGTACCAGAGAAGATTCAGGCTATGGTATCTGGTGAGAAGATAAACTTTACCGAAAAGCGAGCGGTTCTCCACACTGCATTACGGGCCGACCGAAGTGAGAAGATTTACGTTGACGGTGTGAATGTCGTGGAAGAAGTCCACCAGGTTCTGGATCAAGTCAAGAAGTTTGCAGATGGCGTCCGAAGTGGAGAGCTCCGTGGGTACACCGGAAAGAGATTACGGAACATCATCTCGGTGGGTATTGGAGGATCGTATTTAGGTCCAGAATTCCTTCATGAAGTCCTAAAGACGGAACCCGAAGGGATTAATTCTGCACTCGGTTATAGCTTGAGATTTCTTGCGAATGTTGATCCTGTGGATGTTGAGCGTACGTGTGCTGATCTAGACCCCGAGGAGACGTTGATCGTCGTCGTGTCGAAGACATTTACAACCGCGGAGACCATGCTAAATGCCCGTACGATGAGACAATGGTTATGGGATTTCATGGGGAATGATAAGGAAGTCGTACGGAAACATATGGTTGCCTGTGCATCCGTATCGGCGACCGACAAGGTCGAGGAATTTGGAATTGATACTGAGAACTATTTCTTCCGCTTTTGGGATTGGGTCGGTGGTCGTTACAGTGTATGTAGTGCTGCCGGCGCTGTCCCCATCAGTCTACTATACGGTTTTGAACTCTTCGAGAAGTTTCTCAAGGTAAGACATTTTTTCAAGTGCTGCAATTGTAGGCTGATTGTCTTCATACTGGATTTTTCTCACAACTGTGAATGATTCTGTTTGCCATATCAGGGTGCCCAATCGATCGATCAACACTTCATGACCGCACCTCTGGACAAAAACATTCCTGCCATCATGGGTCTTCTTGGCGTTTGGAATCACTCTTTTCTTGGATTTCGAACACGGACGACACTTCCCTATGCCGAAGCCCTTCTACGTTTGCCTTCTCATATTCAACAGTTGGACATGGAATCAAACGGAAAGGTCATGACGAAACACAATGTCGAGGTGGACTATCCTGTGGGTGAAATTGATTTCGGTGAGCCCGGTACGAACGGTCAGCATTCCTTTTTCCAGCTTCTTCACATGGGTCAGACGGTGCCTTGTGACTTTATTGGATTCTGTCAATCTCAACACGATCTCTGCTTGGATGGGGAAAGGCTGAGCTCGCATGACGAACTCATGTCGAACTTCTTTGCCCAACCCGACGCACTGGCCAACGGAAAGACAGCGGATGAAGTCCGTGCGGAGGGAGTAGAAGAAGACCTAATCCCCCATCGCACATTCAAGGGAAACAGACCCAGTATGTCCCTGTTGCTGCCCAAGTTGACAGCATATGCCACAGGTCAGTTGCTTGCCATCTACGAACATCGAACTGCCGTCCAAGGATTCATTTGGGATATTAACTCTTTTGATCAGTGGGGAGTCGAGTTGGGAAAGAAATTGGCGATCGATGTGAAGGATCACTTGTTAAAGGCTCGTCAGTCTGACGACCATGTGATAGCAGCTAACAATGCTGCGTCCTCTCGAATCTTGAACTACTACGTCAATAACAGCCGTGAAGATCGTGCCTGTGAGGACCCCGGGACTGTCAATCCGTTAACTCGGGTAACAAGGAAGACGCATACCGATCATGCAAGGCTGCCCCCGCCGACGAAGAATGATCTTGGAGGAAACAATGGGCGCCTTTGATTGATTAAACACCGTTAGCTTAACTCGCTAGGATTTCTGATACTTTCGACTCTAGACCTGACGATTCCCTGTCTCTTTCGGAAACAAAGACCTCTAGATTTCTTCCACTAGCTAACAGTAAACTAACTGTGATAGCGCAACATTAGCCTACAGGCAATGACAACGCCACCTCACTGGAGCAATGCACTAAAGGATATTTCCGCTATACTGCAACAGAAGGTCTTTATCTACCGTATGTCATACATCCCTATTCTCCTAGCTCACCTATCATTCTACTGCGATTCCACGTCATCATACCGATGAACTGCAACGTCTCCGTACTGCGGCCAGACGAGAATCTTAGCGTGCGACCTCCTCCAGGTGGAATTGGGACAGCGAACTTCAACGTCAAAACCGTCATCCTGGAATAAAAGGAACGATCTTCGATGATCATCGGTATAACTTTGCCAGTTTGACCCTAGCTAGGACTGCGAAAAGTCAACAAAAGGACAATTTTAAAATGAAATTTCGGGCTGCATCTGTGGCATTGTTGGTGGCTGCATCGTCGGCTAGCGCTTTCGTGACGCCACGGCCAAGCACTGATTATTTCTCGTTAGCTGCGACGAAACCAGATAAGGACGTCGATTGCTTAGTCCTCGGTGGGGGTATCTCCGGTAGTACCTTGGCGCATAATCTGAATAAAGCTGGAATCAATGTTTGTTTGGCAGAAGCTCGAGATTACTTGGGGGGCAACGTCAAGTCTCATAAGACCGATGACGGCTTTATCTGGGAGGAAGGACCGAATTCGTTTGCCACTCAGCCAAGTATCGTTCGGATCGCCTACGAACTAGGGATTGATGATCAGTTCGTCTTTGCCAATGAAGCTTTGCCACCGTGGGTAAATCATAACGGGAAGCTACACCCGCTTCCGAAGGGGCAAGGAGGAAAAGGACCAAAGGGACAAGTAGAATTGGTCTTTGGACCTAATGGTGTTCTGAAGTTTGCCCTCGCGGGACAACTCTTGTCCTGGCCAGGAAAGATCCGAGCTGGAATTGGAGCTTTTGTGGCACATGCACCTCCTCCGGAAGGTCAAGAAGAAACGATTCGCCAGTGGGTAACGCGTATATTGGGGGAAGAAGTATTCCTACGATGTATCGATCCGTTTGTGTCGGGAGTCTACGCAGGGAACCCTGAGACACTTTCCATGAAGGCTGCTCTGCCGAAAATTGCAAGAATCGAAGACATTGCTTATTCAATTGACTGGAACAAAGGCGGAGCCATATTCTACGGAGGATTGAAGAGGCAAGTCGAGTTGACTAAGGAACGTAAGGCAGATCCTCCTGCTCCCGAATGGCCTGAATTCGAGTACGGAAATCCAGGATCTTTCAAAGAAGGTCTAAGTACACTCCCCAAGGCTATTTCCAAGGAGTTGGGCGAAAAAGTGAACCTACAGTGGAAGGCCACCAAGATCGAAAAGACCGGTGCAGGGTACAGCGTTACATTTGACACGCCGGGTGGAGAGAAAGTCGTGGCGGCAAAGTCTGTGGTATCGACGATACCTGCACACTCGATTTCGAATGTTTTGCAGTCCGTCATGCCAGAGACAAAGAGCATTTTCGAAAAGGTACGAACGGAAATCGATCGAATCGGTGTTTATCACCCTCCTGTGGCGGCTGTAACTGTTGCATACCCAAAATCGGCATTCAAGGATGTGCAATTGCCAAATGGGTTTGGAAATCTGAAAGATCTACCTGGGTTTGGTAATTTAAATCCACGCACTGAAGGTGTCCGCACGCTTGGAACTTTGTGGAGTTCGTCCTTGTTCCCAGGTCGTGCTCCGCCGGACTACAACTTGCTGCTGAACTATATTGGTGGATCCCGAGATGTTGGTCTTGCAATCTTGTCGGAAGAAGAGATTATCAATCGACAAAGGTTGCCGCGAGGTGCTACTCAAGGATGATGCTCCCAAACCCAAGGTACTTGGCTTGAAACTATGGCCTACTGCCATTCCCCAATATGAGCTCGGACACTTACAGCTATTGCAGGAACTGGAAGACGCCGAATCGAAGTTGCCTGGTTTATGGGTATGCGGAAACTATCGCACGGGTGTGGCCTTTCCTGATTGTGTGACCTACGGGTATGAACATGCTCAAGAAGTCAAAAAGTACCTTGACACTCTTCCAGTCGATGTACCTACAATCGTCACGCCGGCGAAGGAGTCCAAAGTGAAGATCGCTGCAGCAACTCCCAAGGCCACCAAGGTAGTCTTTCCCGTTGCGGCACCAGAACCGTCATCCAAGGTCGAAAAACGTGTACCATTTGCAGCAACACCCAAGGCCGCCAAGACAGTCGTTCCCGTTACGGCACCAAAACCGTCATCCAGGGTAAACAAACCCGTACCATTCTTCTTGAGGGAAACGACCAAGTCGAAATCAGAACAAGAAGTCATGGCACGACGATAGAAGATCGCATAGCTTTTGCTCCTTAAGAACCATAATACTTTTTGATCGTTGTGGTCTTGACTTCGCCCTAGGATAGACAACGCTTGCAAGGAACCGAAGCTGATTCGTTGCTTGCGATAGGATGATATAGTAGTGCTGAAAGGCACAGCTCATGCTCGCTGGGACTATGTCTCTAAAGCTCAAATCTACGAACTACGCATACCGGCACGCACGAACTGAAATTCATGTAAACAGTGCGACTAATTGTCTTTCTTGACCTGTGGATCCGCTTCTGTGACATCCCCATCCTCGACTTTCGTTTCCGCGGTCTTTCGGACTACAGTTGAGGCGTCGACGACAGTCGTCTCAACAGAGAATTCCTGATCGGCTCCCAAAAAGTCTTGCGACTTGAGGGCGATCGTAAACCGATACGTCCCAGGAACAGAAGGAGCCTGACAGTGAATTTTTACCTTGCCACTTTTTTGAGCGGCGTTTTGAATTATCATGGGCCACGCAGTCACAAGGCGCTCATCGAAAGAAGCATCGTGGAATTTGGTAAGGTCTTCTTCGGCTACTTCCTTCAAGATTCCCATGGTCTTTAGATCGAGAGTTCCTGCCGGCGTCTCACCATCCATTCGTTCTGCACGGGCCAAAAACCACCAACCTTCCCTATAAGTCTGCAGGGCGACTTGAGGGGGAATCCCTTGCTTCTGAAACATTGCAATCTTTTGACGGGTGAAGGGTTCGGCGTGCAACCGTGTCATATCCAAGCTGATGGCTAACGCATCGTCTGTCGCAATTTCTGCTTCTCCTGGACACTCAATAGAAACATTCTCAATCTGCAAACGAGGCAACGCCCCAAACTGCTTCTCCATGACACCATTGAACCAATCCACGTTGTCTACTTTGGGTGTCCCGATCTTGAAAATCGCAACAGTCTCAACCACAGTTTTGGCGAGCTTGTAGTTCCGGCATGCAACGGCCATTCGAAGCGCAGCTTCAAGTAACATCGCACAGCGTCCTCGGAATTCCATGCTTCCCTTGAAATATGTTTGATCAATACTCTGTGTCGATGCCGCCTCCACTATGACGAGAAATGATATTAGAATCTGACCACGGGATGCCTTCAGACATCATCTTCTCACTTACACAGCTCTTGATGACCGTTCAACACCATTGAATTCAATCGACCAGTAATCATACAAATGTTACGTCGAAGACCGGGGTGATCTAGCGGTGAAACCATTTTTCCTTCGTAATCAAACTTTTTTCCATTCAAAATTCCTAAATCCGTGGGAGGCCATTTCCCCTTCGAGCCCAAGACTTTTTCCACCCATTTTTGACCAAGGACACCATCATCGATCCCCTCCATTTTGACTTTTTCTTTGCCGACGGCCTTCTTAAGGTCCTCACGGGCCTTCTTCTTTTCTTCTTCAGCCTGAGCCGCTGCCTTTGCCTTTTCATCGTCACCGTCGTCGTCGTCCGCCCATCCTGCATCATCTAGGTTGAACATCGCATCGGAGGTGGCTACATTTTTGGGCTTGGCAGCTTTGGCTTCTTCTAAGTCTTCCTTGATACGTTCCTGACGAATCTTTTCCACATGTCTGAAATTTCTAAGTCCGTATGCTACGTTTTCAGGAGTACTGGCGACAGCAAAGAGGACATCGTCGTGCGACGAATCTGGCTTCAGTAATTTGGCTAGATAAGCAACGTCACCCAAACCAACAGTGTTACTGGTAGTCATGTCATCCACTTCAGGGAGACCTTTGTTTTTCGTTTTTTTGGCAAAGAGTTTATCTTTCAGAAAGTAGTACGCGATGCCTACGACGACGGCAAGCAAAGCAAACCCGTAACCGACCAGCAAATATAAGGGAACCATGGAAACCTCATTTCCAATCGCGCTTGCCTGTTCGGCGGGAGGAGGGATATCTTGGTTCATCCCGGCCTCTTGGTGACCTTTCACTCTCAATGTTTGGTAAATCTATATTTTCACCTCGTCGTCCAAGGTTGATGGTTACTCCTCCGCGCATAGGTTGACGAGGGATGGAGGAGGGAGTCCAACGGCTTCGCGCGTTGAAGTAGACTTCTATGACGCAAGTCGTTTGGATCGAATAAGTCAACGACGACTTGAACCCTAACCGCGCGAAAGATCTGACCCTCCAATGCCCTACTGGTCCCCCGAAAAAGAGGGTGTCAAATGAGTACTTTATTTACTCTTCCTCCACATGAAACAATTTCCCCTGTCTGATATATTTGACCCCCCATTGGAAAGGGTTCCTCGTGTAGATTGTCCAACACTACTAATGTACCAGTGACACGTGGAGCTACATGGAGCCTACGCGTTTTCTAGGGCACAACTCGGTCAGTCTAACTAGTTTTTTTACCAGCAGACGCGAATAGAAGACTCCCTAATAGCTGGATCTTTTGCTGCTTTTAGAGTCCTTCTTGTTGTAAACGCCGTTGGCGTCAACGTAGGTAGGTGGATCCAGCGAGAAATCCGGTTCCATTTGAAAGGTCGAGTGGATCACTTCAGTGGATATCTTTGTCAGCCATAACCCTGGATAATTTGACTCAAATCCCCAATCCCCTCAAAACTCACAGTCAGTATATCCATATGCTTCTTTTGAACTTTTTCGAGATGCATTACAGTCTATCTCGAATCAATGGTTGGCCCCGCTACCTATGGTAGAACCCCAACGATGAGCCTCAAGCTTGGCCCGCATCTTCCAAGTTCAAGTCTTCAAAGTCTCGTTTCCACTTTTGTAGCATAGGATTCCATGCCTTGATGACTCCCAACATGTCCATGATGACTCTGGTTTCGTCACAAGATTCCATACTCGGCGACGGCATGTCAGATGACTTTCCAAGAATCCGTAACATAGATTCTCTGGGAGGCATTTGGTATCGAAAGAAGCTCGTATAGAATCGGCGAAGGACTGGACCATGATACGGTCTTAATTGCGTATTGTATGATCTGAGTGCAGCCTCGCTTGATGACATACCCCGGATTAAACCATCGTACATAGACGACTGAAATTCTAAGGACCTTCGCATCCATAGGAAGCCAACAGCTCCACTAGGATCCTTCAAGTGACTCCCCTTGTGTAGACCAATGACGTCTCGCTCATATGTCAAAACCTGCTTTAGCGTCGTAGCTGTCGTTTCGTCCTCTTCCCTCGAACGCTTCACTAAATCCTCAGCCTTTTTCAAGTTCGCACGGAAGTCTCGATGGACAGCTCGAGGAGATGATTTCTCCAAAATACCAGCAAAGACATGACATGCATGTAACATTCGATCCACGTGAAGCTCTGATCCATCCCATACTTGGTCATAAACTGAAGAGATTAGACTCAAGTTGCTTGATGTTGCGACGGCACGATCAAGCGTTGGTATCAACAGCCACAAGAAGATCCACCATGTAGACCTAGACCGAACTATTGACGAAAGACTTGCATTCCACAATGGCCGGCGAGGCATCGGTACTCAGTGTAGTGAAAAGATGAAGCAGATCGAAATCATCAATGAAAGATCCCACCCCCTGGACTTTTTTCTTTCGTGATGATTCTCAAAAAGAAAAAGATCGGAATTTCTTCTGTAGATACGATCCAGAACTCGACGACGACTGTTTTACAGTTACCATAGAATTCGGGGTCCCACCCCATTTCACATTCTTCTTCAAATGGGACGTCACTATTTCGGGACAGTTGGCAATGCTCGATTGGAGTTCTTTTAGTCGGTCCACGTGTTTCTGCTTTAGGTGGATGTGCTTTCGGCTGCTCCCATTGTGGCGTTCGTCACACGTTTCGTACTTGGTACGTTGACTCAATCCTGCACACGTCGACCCCACCGTCAATAAGTGACGAAGTGAAGGAGAACCTGCAGGACTCCGTAGACCAACTGCCCATCACGTATCGGGAAGCGGGACGTACATACAGATACGAATCTCCATCCCGAAAGTCTTCTGGGAGCCATCGAATGCTTGCTTCTCTTCTCAACTTCCGACCGCTGACGCGAAAGAACAACGACAAACACAAAATCTTGCCAATTCCACGCATACGTAAAAATCATAATTTTGACCGACGACCACAATCGTCGATTCGTCTTTACACGACAACTTCCAAGATGCATTCGATGAAGTCTGTCGTAACCTTATGCTGTTTGTTGCTAGCTAAGGTTGCGTCCTTTGGAACGGTATGCCCGGTCGCCTTTGGGGCTCGATCATCGGGACTTTCCATGTCTGCGGTCGCCGAGGCGCCGACCGATGTATCGAAAGGAATCAGTGTTGACAACTTAAGGTTCGTACCTGCCATTGAGTCCCGTTTCTGCATTCAACGATGTAAATTCCGCAACTAACCCTTCCAAACTCGTTGTGCTGTCCCCCTGTTAGAAATATTGCCGTTATTGCCCACGTCGATCACGGCAAGACCACATTGGTCGATGCGTTGATTCGTCAATCGGGTGTCTTTCGTGATGAGACTCAAGCCAATGAAGCTGGAGAGCGTGTGATGGACAGTGATGATCAAGAACGAGAACGTGGGATTACCATTCTTTCGAAGAACTTGGCAGTCAGCCGAAACGGAGTGAAAATCAACATTATGGATACTCCTGGTCACGCCGATTTCGGTGGCGAAGTTGAGCGCGTATTGAATATGTGCGATGGTGTCCTTCTCCTTGTTGATAGCGTCGAAGGTCCCAAACCGCAGACTCGTTTCGTCCTTGACAAGGCCCTCCAAAAGGGGTTGAAAGCCTTGGTCGTTGTCAACAAGGTTGACCGACCGGCCGCTCGCGTCGAGTACGTCGTCGACATGGTCTTTGATCTCTTCGTCGATCTTGGTGCCAACGACGAACAAACTGATTTCCGCGTGGTCTATGCCTCTGGACTTCTTGGCAAGGCTGGTGATGCACCGGATGCCCTTGCCGACGACATGGGTCCACTTTTCGACGCTATTTTGGCGGGAATTGACCCGCCAAAGGTTGAAAGGACGGAACCTGAAGCCCTCCAGGCATTGATCAGTAACATCGATTATGATAACTTCAAAGGAAAAATGGGAATCGCTCGCATCACCAACGGATCTGTCAGGGCGGGACAACCTGTCGCCTTGGCTCATCCCGATAAGGAAAAGAAGACCGGAAGGATCGGAAATTTGTTTGTCTTTGACAACCTTGGAAAGCGAGAGGTTTCCGAAGCTCACGCTGGAGAAATTATCATGTTCAGTGGTCTTGAAGGCGTTGAAATTGGGTCGACTTTGGTCACCAACGAAAATTCTGGTGCGAATGCCGCTCCACCTCTTGAACCTATCGCAGTCGAACAACCCACTGTTCGGATGACGATCGGTGTGAATAAGTCTCCTCTTGCGGGACGAGAAGGAAAACTTCTAACCAGTCGAATGATCCGTGATCGTCTTTTCAAGGAATTGGACCGCAATGTCGCCCTTCGAGTGGAAGAAACTGACTCCGCTGACCGATACGAAGTGTCCGGTCGAGGACAATTGCACCTAACGGTCCTGATCGAGAACATGCGTCGGGAGGGATTCGAACTTGAAGTAGGTCCGCCCACTGTCATCTACAAGGAGAACCCTGAAACAGGAAAAATTGAAGAACCGTGGGAGTCTGTCGAAGTCCGCGTTCCGGAAGAATACATGGGCTCCGTTGTGGATTTGCTCAATATGCGAAAGGGAGAGTTGCAAGACATGGGTCTCGAGGAAGGCGAGGGTCTCTCTGTCGTTAAGTATCTTGTGCCGACTCGTGGAATGTTGGGACTACGATCGTCTCTTCTGTCGTCGACTCGTGGAACTGCCTTAATCGACAGTGTCTTCGATTCGTACCGACCAAGAATCCAAGGCGAAATCCAAGCCCGTGATAGGGGATCTCTTCTTGCCTTTGCGGATGGAAGTGCGACTACCTTTGGAATTGAAGGTGCACAAAACAGAGGACAGATGATTGTTTCTGTTGGTGAAGATGTCTACAAGGGAATGATCGTTGGCATCCACCAAAGACCGGGGGATTTGGAAGTCAATGTGTGCAAGACCAAGGCATTGACCAACATGCGTGCTGCGACCAAGGAAATGAAAACGGGTGTAGTCCCTCCCATCGATATGTCATTAGATGCCTGCGTTGAATACCTAGCAGCAGATGAAATTTTGGAAGTCACACCGAGCTTGTTCCGTATGGCGAAGAACCCTGAAATGGACAAGAAGAAGGGCGGCGGAAAGAAATAGACTTTTTTGTAAAGTAGCTCATACAACTCCTAGTAGAATTTCCTCCCAGTACGACCTAGGTACCGTAAACCGATGTGCTGTGAATTTGTGGCTAATAAAAGTCGATCGAACTCAACAGAGAAACTAGGCGCAACCCGCCGAGCTGAAAGCGAATGAGCTCGATACCCAACACAACGCCGAAGAACATTTTCAGTTGCCTACGTGTCACCTGAAAGTACATCTAATAGGCCAGAAAGGTCGCGTTGGATTTGTTTTT
>Ga0194115_10006304_pt1 | contig 12059 bp, 9 predicted proteins | sample TA2MahsurfametaG_3_FD_148656 | JGI IMG/M metagenome (GOLD analysis project Ga0194115, IMG submission 148656) | Freshwater microbial communities from Lake Tanganyika, Tanzania - TA2015002 Mahale S4 surface | ecosystem: Environmental > Aquatic > Freshwater > Lake | place: Tanzania: Lake Tanganyika... | reverse complement strand
ATGGTGGTGGAGATGGTGGTGGAGATGGTGGTGTTGGTGTAGGAGTTGGTGTAGGAGTTGGTGTAGGAGTTGGTGTAGGAGTTGGTGTAGGAGTTGGTGTAGGAGTTGGTGATGGTGATGATATTGGTGTTGGTGTTGATGGTACAGGTGTTGGTACTGGGAAAGATGCTGGGGAAGAAGATCCACCTCCACCCGATGATGTTAAAGTTGGTGTGGTGGTTGTTAAAGTTGGTGTGGTGGTTGTTGATGTTGAAATTAATGCAGTGATTGGTATAGGAGTTGATGTAGAAGTTGGTGTTGTTAGAGGTGTTTCTGAACGTCTAGGATAAACACAATCAATAATTTGTTGAACTTCTCCCTGGAACTCTGGTTTGATACCAAAGATTGGTCTTAATATTGCTCCTCTTCCTTGAGTAACTTCATATATTCCTATGGAATTTTTCTTACCAACAACTTCAAGAACAGGCAACTTCTCAATATTCTTAACATTTACGGGGTCAACCTTAACGATAGAACCATTATTAATAATCACACTATATTCATTTCCAAGATTATCAATTACAATATCATCTGGTTCATATTCTACTCCTGGATTTTCAATCAGAACACTTACAATTGTGAATACATCTGGGTCTTGAGTTCCAACTGGGTAATTTTCACCATCGGAAATCACCACGACACTAGCAACTTGACCTTCCGCATTAATTGTTGTTTGAACAATTCCTCCATATCCTTGATTACAATTATCGGTCACCTCCACAAATGGAGCAGAAATATAACCAGACCCCGCATTTGTAATTACAGCACCAATTAAACTTCCAACATTTCCATTAACAATTGAACCAAAAATAGGAATTACCTCCGCTCCAAACCCGCCACCGCCAAATACTTTAAGTTCAGGTGGATTGCAAGACCTTGGCGGCCCTGCATAACAAGCTCCGAGAGCACTTTGAGTTCCAGAATCACCAATAGAACTGTTAAAAATATCAAGTGCTCCTGTAACGCCAGTAATAGCGCCTTCTACCGCATCTATGGCATCTGTAACTCCATCAACAATTCCTTTGGCAGTATTGGCAACTTCTAAAATTTTGCTTAACTTAGTATCAGGCGAACTAATCACACCACTTCCAATCATCCACCTTTCAACACCAGGATCTGAGGGAGATGGGCATTTACCACACTCTGCAATAAATGAGACTCCGGAAATACCTTTGGAACTCCCTCTGATAATTGATCCTAAATCAAATCCCTGTAATAATTTAGCAATGCCAAGTGCTCCCATCGCAAGATTGAGTCCCAACTCAATCGCACCTATAATTGCATTTAATAGTCCACCAAGAAATTGATCTATCACACAGGAGACTAGATTGGCAATATTTTTTAATAATGCACAAAGCATTTCATCAATAATATTGAATAAATCCTTTACAATACATTTTCCTAATTTAGGGATTTCGTCTTGAAGTTTTTTTAATTGTGGAATTGTTTCTGCCTGAGCTTTGGCACCGGCAAGATGTCCCTGTGAAATACTTTTAGTTGCTGCCTCAATTTTACTACTTACATCATCATATACCTTTTCGACACCTTCATTTAATGATGGAATCATTTTCTTATAAGTATCATTCAAGACTCCACCAACAATACCGGTAGAAATACCTTGTATTTTTTTAGAAATTTCTTTACATAATTTTTCAATTTGTTCATCAATATATTCTTTTGATAAATCTTTATAAGATTTTAATGTCTCAACAAACTTGACTGCATTTTCAAGTTCTGTCGAGATTTTATCAACAAATGTATTAGCTTTTGTAGATGCAAACTGTACCTTATCCCCAATACCACTGAAATATGAAATCTCTTCACCACTCGATTTTTCATTTGTGGTTTTAGTTGGAAGATGATATGGTGATTTTTGAGTCTCCTTGGTTCCCTCGTTCGTTTGATCGCGTTTTAAATTAGATCCATCATTCTTAATCTTACTTGTATATCCCGTAAACGGTTTAAATGGAAAACTAAATTGATTGCTTACGGCACCTTCTGCGGTCTTACCGAATGCACCAATAATAACCGGAAGTTGAGCATTATCACCGTCCATAAAGAAACCGAATACGGTATCTCCTCCCAATATTTTGACATTAGTTCCATTATTTCCGGCACCAGTTCCTGTTGTTGTGGGCAACATACACTGTGCCCACGGAAGGTCTTTATCGGGAAGTTCGGTGATATCGTGAGGATGATACCCCATAATCCTAACTTTTCTTCTATTTCCCCATCCCTCACCATTTATCTGCCCACCCTGTGCATCCTCGGGGGCAACCTGACCAATCCACCAACGGAATCCGTCTCTTCCTACAAAATTACTTTTAAGTAGTGATTCGTCTATCATTTCTTTTCTTTATTGTTGACTCCGAATGTATCTCTTATTAATTTTAATGATGTATAGGAATTTTCCGTATTAAAATGATGGCAAAGTTCCTTAATCATATATAGACCACTTGTTTCTGGGTCGTGTTCTTTTTTGTCTGTTAGTGAATTAGTGGGAAATAAACACTCAATCACATCACCCGCTCTTAAATCTATATTTCCAGGAACCATTACATTTAAAATCTGACTAAAAAGAATATTATATCTCATTAAAGATTGTGATTGATATAAAGAGGGGTCAGCATTTTCATCCTTTGATACTTCTGCTTCGATTGTTCCAATATCCAGAACAGCAGTGATAATTCTAGAAGGAACATCTCCAAGAGATTGATCAGAACCCTCTGATATTTTAGGAAGTTTTAAATCGGTTCCACCAAGATTTTCAGATTTATTGTCATAATCTTTAAGTTGAAATATTGATTCGGTGAATGTAAATTTAAGAGGGTCATAAAAAATTCTAGAACTCGAATAGGTTCCAAGACGAAGTTTCTCAATTAAATTTTGATTTTTTTCGGTGCTATAATTTAAAATTTTAAACTCATTATCAACCTTTTTATTATTATCATCATAAGATACGGTTGTTGGATTATAAACATATGTTGCCTTTGGTTTTTGAGCAATTAGATTATCAATCGCACGAAACTGAAATCCATCACGAGTTTGATAAAATACAAATCCTGCAGTCGCATCTCCGGAAACCACCGGAACACTTTTAGATGCTAACCAAATTAATATGGTGAATGGTTTTCTTAAATTACCAACAAAACCATACTTGTTTGAAGTCTCATCAATTGTTCCGATTCTATCAGTTTTTAGAACATCGGTTAAAATTTTGCGAACCGTCTCATTAATCTTTAATGATGTTGAATATTTTTTTGCTACTCTTGAAGTTTCGTTTGTAATTGCCTCTCGTGAAACTAGATTCAAAGTGAAACTTTCATTTTGTGCCTCTGAAATTACATCAGTAATACTCGAAACATAAAAATAATCTTTGGGGTCTTTTGAGAAATTTAGTGATTCTCTTCCCGGAACATTTCCGGCAAGTTTAATTGAAAGTCTTTCACCACCACGAAGAGGAAGTCCATTATAAATCGATTGCTTTTCTCCGTCTGGGTCCTTAAAAGATTCGATTGTATTTCCTGTATTGACTACTTTAATTCTACCGGTAATTGTTGGAGAAAAAATGTCCTCGAAATATTCGAATGCGATGACACCATTTTTAATGTCAATCGTCCTTTTTTGATCGTTTGATTCCAGAACCAGTTCTTCGTATAGAGACTTGTTAATTGACATTACAGGTAAGCAAGATCGAGTAGAAGTTTATTTTTTATAAAATTATTTAACATAGCAAATTCACTTATTTGTGGTGATCCTCCACCAGAAGAACCTCCACCACCATAAGACATCATTCGTTGTCCCATAGACGAAGGATTTTGAGCAACGATCACCGTTGGTCCGGTTCTCTCTGGTGTTAGAGCCTGTGATGACTGACTCATTTGTGGATTTTGAGGAGTTCCGGTTGGTGTGATTTGTGCCGGTGTTGGGGTTGATGTTTGTGCTGATGCTATGGATGGGGATGATGGGGTGGAAATATCCGTCGCAGATTTTCCACCAAATGTTGCAAGAGCTTTATCAGCATAACGATAACGATTTTCCATCATAGGTTTTCCAGCAGCTGCCATTTCGTTTTCAAATAAAAGAGTTGCTTTACGTGTATCTTTAATTCCTTTAAGACGATTAAGAGTTCCTCTATCTTTCATTTCTTTCATCATCCATTCAACTTGTGTTTCAAGAGTCCATGGATCTTTACCTGATTTTTTGGCCCAGGCAGACAATGTGTCCCATCTTTCTCCACTACCTTTTCCAGTTCCCCATTGTAAAATACCTCTTCCTGGTCCATCCTTTTGATGACTTTGTGGATTGATATTAAATGTCCCCCCACCACTTTCCTGCATTAAGTTTCCAATTACACCGGCAGATGCCTGAGAAGTAAATCCAGATCCAATTAAATGCTTATATACTTTTTCCGCATTTGATCCTCCTCCCAATTTTATTCCCGAAGAAGAAGTTCCCATTAAGTTTTGTTGAGGTTGACTAGTTGATGAAGAAGCAATCGAAGCCGGAGCAGGAGTTGGTTTGCCTAGTTTTTTTCCAATTTTAATAAGATTTAAATATGGTGTTGGATCTACTCCCTTAGATCCTGGTGGATGAACTTCATAATGTAAATGTATATCAGTACTAGATCCAGTAGTTCCAATTTCACCAATTGCAGTTCCAGCTTTATACGGACCAGATGCAATAGAAAATCTAGCAAGGTGAAAAAATTTATATGTCGTTCCACCACTTTTTATTTCAACAAATAACCCAGCACCTTTTGGTTGGTTGCCAAGAGTTGCCGTTCCATCAAGTAAAAATGCGACGTAATATCCTTTTTGTCCGGTTGTTCCAATATCAATACCATTATGATGCCTTCCTCTCCAACTGGAATATCCAAAACGATCCGTGGCTCCAATATATTGATCAGCACCCTTTGCACTAGCTGGCAATAAAGCGGTGGTGCCTGATATTCCACCCTCTAACATTACTTGCGGTGCCGGAGTGCCACCAGAAGATGGTGGTGTTTCATAGGCACCCTCATCGGTATATTGAGTTCCTGGTGGAGGAGCATTCTCACCAGAAGCAACACCTTCGGTTAATGGAGATGTTATTAAGTTAAGAGCTTCTTCAAATCCAGTTCCCCAATTATCCACACTTAATTGAAGTTCCTCGAAAGCAGTGCCAACTCTTTCCGAAGTATCAAGAAAATCGAATGTCACTATATTAGTTAAAGTCGCACCCAAAAGACTCGTAATATTATTGAATATTTTTGTGGTATTTAAAAGAAAACCTCCAATTAAATTGCCCATTTTTTCAGTTCTGGCAATAAACTCCTTACCCATTGCAATCCAGGTGGGTAAATTACTAAGAAGCCATCCGGCAGTTAAGTAACCAAGAAATCCGAGTAATCTCTCAAAAAATCCCTTGGTACTACCGGCAATTAATTGTGCGGCACCACGTGGTCTTCTCACAATATCAGGTGCCTCAAGTGCGTCTTCTTGAAGAGCTCTCCTGTCATTTTCAATTCTACGATCCTGTAAGATTGTTTTATTTCGAAAAGTTTCTCTACTAACTCGTGTTTTATTGAGTATGATACCCTGAAGGTTTTTTATAGTTCTTTCCGAAGTTTTTGGAGTAAGTGGTGATGAGATTGCCATATTATATCACCACATTATAATTTAATTGAGAATAAAGGACATAAAAATTATCAGGATTGGAAGAATTAATTATAGGAGTATCGCTTCCTACTGGTGGTGCCTGTGGAGTTGGTGATTGTTGAGAACCACCCTGCTCTCCTGCCATAATAACATTTGGAGTCGGTTCTGGAAGTGCCCCAACATTTGGAGTCTGCGCTGGAGAACTTATATTTGCGGTGCTCGGTGTTCCAGCATTCATAGCAGCATTTGCAACATATATCTCCAATTCTTTTCCAGACAATCCATCTGCTTTACCCTGTGCTCTTGCTTGTGTTGCTGCCTTAAATTGTTCGCTAGTCAGAGCTTTATCAGGTCTTTGTCCGGGAACTAGTGCTCCCGGAGGATTATTTAATGAAAGTTCTGATGCCTGTGGTGCCATAGATGTCATTGGACTACTAACACCACCACTAGTAGGAGGAGCAGCACCACCTGCGGGATCTCCACCACCAGCAGGAGCAGCACCACCAGCAGGAGTAGCACCACCAGCAGGAGTAGCACCACCAGCAGGAGCAGCACCACCAGCAGAAGTAGGTTGAATATTTGGACTTCCGGGTACTGGACCAGGAGTCATATTTTTTGGATCAGTTTCAGATTTTTCATCTTTTTTATCTCCCATTAACGGAGTTTGTGCGGTTGATGTTGATGTTGTCGATGTTGTCGATGTTGTTGATGTTGATGTTGTTGATGTTGAAGATTTTTTTTGTTTTTTTGCTTCTTCCGCAATTTCTTTTCCCTTTCTTTCGTGATTTGGATTTTTAAACCCAAAAAGATTACCACCAAATACTTCTGCTATATTATCTACTGTTACACCCGCAATTAAAAGTCCTTTAACAATAGGAGGTGTCGGAAGTAACAACGCAGCGTTCATAATTGCATCTACATTTTCCCCATTTCTAAAATTCATAAATGCTTCAACACTACTGAATAATCCTCCAATGAGTCCTGGTCCTGTTGGTTTAGGTTTAGGTTTTGTTTCACCAAACACATTTTGTAGAAGAGGAGCACCTCTAAGAGTATTTGTTAAAACTTTTATGGGTGCCAGAGCAAGTTTGGTTACAAAACCAGCAATTCTTCCAGCAAGTGTGGTAATAGTTCCAATTATCAAACTAAATCCGGTTCTAATCGCTGCGAAGACTTTTATAACATCTCCAAAAGCATTAAGAACTCTATCTCTAATTTTTTCTAATTCAGTTTTATTTCCTTCTGCACTTGCTCTAAGTGCTTCAATTCCCTGATTCGTTAACCAACCGGTAAATAATGTAAATAAAGCTGTTTTAATTCTATCAAATATGTTATTAATTTTTGGTTCAAGAGCCTGAACCGGTCCCACAAGAGCACTTGTAATACTGCTTTCTAGTTGAGACTCTTTTCCCATTCGAACTTTAGTTTCAACAAGTCTTCTCTCTCTTTCTGCTTCTTGTTGTTCTTGTTGTTTTTCGACGGCAGTATCTTGCTGTATTAAATTAGAAACAGACCCGATACCATTATTCAATGTTGTGACTTCTGTTCTTAAAGATTCTATCGTGGTGCGAAGTCCAGAAATTTCCTGTGTCTGCTTAACATTTTGTTCTTTCTGAGATTCTAAATTTCTCTCAATATTAACCAAACCTGCCTGTGGTTGTGCTTGTGCTGCAGGAAGAGCAGGAGGTGCAAATGGAGATGATAGACTAGCCATTCTGTTGATGTTGGTTCTTTAGATTTTGCTCTTCAACATATTGTGAAAGAAGAGTAATATAAACCTCTCTTTCCCAGGGCATCATATTTTCTAATTCTGTTAATGAGTATTTATGATGCTGCATCAACTGAAAAGTAGTTCTATAATATGACTCCAACGAAGTATGAGCCATTCCTAGGCGAAAAAAGATGTTAGACCCTCCAATACGACCTCACTTTCAACTTCGGTATTTGGATTTTTGACCTTAATAATATGAGATAGTTTAGGCATTGTCTCAAAAAACTTTTCAATTGCTTTAAACTGATTTGTGGTCAGTTGTTCTAGAAATTCATCAAGTTCTTTTTTAGTCGAATCGGCAGCAACCCAGGATTCTTCTTCACTAAAAATCTGATCGATACAAGAAGAAATCATCTCAAAGGTGTCATCAATACTAATAGATTGAGTATTATTAAAATTAGTCTTAATGAACTCTTGCATCGATGGATATTTCATTCGAAGAGTCAAAGTATCATCAAGTTTAATATCCTTTGAGTGTTCCTCACCAACATTTACTTTAATTTCATCTAGATTAATTGAAACCGGAACTTGTGTGGTTCCGTCGTCTGGGCAGGTAATTAAAACATCAACAGACTCACCAACAGACTTTCCCCGAACATTCAGAAACAAATATTCAATATCGAAAGTTGATAGTTGTTCGACTTTAATTCCTTTAGTAAGAATACAATTTGAAATTACGGTTTTTACCGCTTCTGCAATTTGTTTTGGATCCTCACTTTCCATCGCAATAATTAAGACCTTTTCTTCTTTGACTAAAAATGGTCTGTATTTAATATTTTTTTTTAACGAAGGTATTTCCAACTCATATGTTGGTGTAGAAATTTTAGGTAAAGGCATTTTATTTAAACATTAAATATTCAACTACACTTATTTATTCGGCAAAATTGATATTGGTATTCATATTATCTAAAAAATATTTTCAATGAAATTTGCTGTATTTGCAATGTTCGAAACAAAGTTATTATTGTTTCCAAGCAAATTTGAAAGCGAACTGGACTTACCGGCAATATAGCGATCATATTGAAATGTTACTGCCATAGTAAGAATGTTAGATGCAGAATAACTAACTGCCAGAGATGAAATTGCTGATGGAAAAAGACCTCTAAAAGTATATTCTATTTCCTGATTATAATCTTTATCAAACTTGGTAATTTTTGTCTCATTTGATTTATAATATTCCGGATACTGCATTCTAAAAAGATAAGCGTCACTATTTTGTTTCACCGAAGGAAGACGACTGTCAATTGGATTATGAGATCCACTCGCAATAAACTCCATCCAACTTTCCATAAATTTAAGAGCATTATAATTTTTATCTACATAAAATTCTAGAGTAATTGGAGAGTATTGCCTTGTATGAGCAAAATACTCAGTCGTACCCATATGATTTCCACTAATAGTTGCCGTTGCCAAATTTGTTGTTGGAAGAGATGCCGATGAACAAAGTAGTCCGCAGTCTTCGACAATGAATCTCTGAGTAATCCCTTTACTATTAAGATATGAAATTAGTTCCCCACCACTAGATCCAAGACCTCCAAATCTAACTTCATAATGTGAAGTTTGTGCGAGGTTGGTAAATAATGGTTTGAAATCAGATATTCTTTTTTTAGTAGGCACTCTAAATACTTAGATGAGTTTATATACTATGTATAATGTCATATAAGGGAAAATATCAACCTTCCTATCCAAAAAAATACAAGGGAGATCCAACAAATATCATTTACAGATCTCTTTGGGAACGTAAATTTATGGTCTATTGTGACTTAAATGAAAATATTATTGAATGGGGTTCAGAAGAAATAGCATTACCTTATCGTTCTCCTGTAGATAATAAAGTTCATCGATATTTTCCGGACTTTCTTATAAAAGTCAAAGAACCTAACGGGTCAATCAAGAAATATATGATTGAGATTAAACCTTATAAACAAACTATGCCACCACCAAAACCAAAAAGACAGACAAAAGGATATATCTATGAAGCATATGAGTATGCCAAGAACCAATCAAAATGGGAAGCGGCAAGAGAATACTGTAAAGACAGAGGATGGTCCTTTAAAGTCCTGAGTGAAAACGAACTTGGAATTGACAGAAAATGAGCCGTATTGCACCATTGGTCAAGAAGTTAATAGGAACTGAAGATGCGGATGATTTGATGTTGGAAATACTTGAAGCTCTAACAGAAACCACCAGTAGTCCTGAAGCAGGTAAATTTTATACCTTTGTCTATAAACCAAAGACTCCTGGTTTAAGATATGATGCTAATCCTTTAGTTGCCGTTACAGGTGTTTATTCCTGGGGATTTAGTGGCATTAACTTTCATTGGGGAGAACAGCGTCAATATACATCTGGAGAAGTTATTGGCCCTCTTCATATTGTTAATCAAAATGAGGTTAGTGACCTGAGAAAACTACCTTTTGGAAGAATTAGGATAAATAACTAAAAACTATAAACGTCAGTGCCAAATTATAGATACCCAATTAAAAATATTAATGCATCTGATGATTTTTTGAAAATCACCTCTTTTGAGTATAAACCTCCTGGATTAAATCTAGGAGATACCGGTAGTTTTGCACAAAAAAGTTCTGATGATATTGTTTCAGAAGGTGGATATGGTTCTGCAACAGGTAGAGGAACAGTAATACTTCCAATGCCACAGTCTATTATAAGCACTGCCGGCGCAAGTTGGGGTGTCGGTAATATGGATCCTCTACAAACTGCTATTCTGGGAGTAACAAAGTCTGCAGTTTCAAATGGATTTGACGGTGGGATTTCAGCTGCGACAAATTTATTAAACAACTTGAAATCAGCAGCGCAAACTGCAGGTGGTCAAAGTGCGGTTCAAACTTTTTTTGCAACAAAAGCAACAGCAGCACTACTTGGAGATGGAAACTTTACTCAAAATCTTTCCAGAGAAACTGGTAGTGTTTTTAATTCAAATACAGAACTACTTTTTAATGGAGTAGCACCACCTCGGTCGTTTTCATTTTCATTTGATTTAGTTCCTCGCAGTGAAGCAGAGTCTAAGGTAATTAAAGAAATTATTTTATTTTTTAAAAAAGAATCTGCGGCACAAAAAGGAGCAGAAACCGGAGGTGCTGCCGGATTATTTCTTAAATCACCAAGTGTATTCAAAGTTCAATATATGAGTGGTGGAAAATCTCATCCATTTCTACACCAGTTCAAGATATGTGCTCTAAATTCTATGTCCGTTAACTATACCGGTTCTGGAACTTATGCCACATATTCTGATGCCACACCGGTTCATATGCAGATGATACTATCATTTCAGGAACTCACTCCGATCTACCGTGAGGATTATATTGATAGGAACGGAAATAATAAGTCAACACTCACAGGAACAGGATTCTAATGTCTTACTTCAGAGAGCTTCCAAATTTAGAATATCAATCGTTCCTATCAAGTAGTTTAGGCTCTGATGAATACTTACTGGTAAAGAATGTATTTCGTAGAGTTAAACTTCGTGATGATTTAAAAAATGTTTTTATGATATTTAATAAGTATCAAATTCAGGACGGAGCAAGACCGGATACTGTTGCCGAAGAAGTTTATGGAAGTGCTCAATATGATTGGGTTGTATTGGTGAGTGCCGGTATTGTAAATATCAGAAATGAATGGCCTCTTTCAGATTATGACATTTATCAATATGCCGAAGAAATATATGGTAATGATTTAAATGCTATTCATCATTATGAAACAATCGAAGTTAAGGATTCAAAAGGTCGTTTAATTCTTCCTGCAGGTAAGGTTGTAGATTCTAATTTTAGAATTCCAGATGTAGATATCTATGGGAATATTGGAATCGGTTCTGCATTTTATACATCAGGGTGGATTTTAGGTTCTCAAGGGTCTAATGCTTATACTTTTACAGGACCTGGATTTACCGGTAATGAATCTAATCCACCATTATATTTAATCAAAGGGGAGAGATACACATTCACAAATAATATGAATGCTCATCCATTCAGAATACAAACCGGTATCGGAACAAATGGAACTGTTTATAGTGATGGAATTGTAAATAATGGAGTCTCTAACGGAACACTGATTTGGGATGTTCAATATAATGCACCGAGTGTTTTATATTATCAATGCACATCACACACATCTATGGTCGGTCAGATTTATATTGTTACGGCAAATATAAATCCTGTTGTGAGTGTGAGTAATTATGAATATGAAACTCGAAAAAATACCCTAAAAAGAAGCATTTATCTTCTTAAGCCGGAATATCTTCAACAGGTTATTAATGATACAAGAAAAGCGATGACCTATGACAGATCATCGCAGTATGTAAGTGATAAGACAATTCGCACCGAGAATACAAGGATCACGATGCCCTAAAAATTGATAAAAAACTAATCCGCACCAAAAACACCAGTCTCATTGCCCCATAAAAGTTCGAGTTTCTTATCAAATACCATTACATATCGGTGTTTGCGGGAGCGTTCTTTCCATTCTCCTGCAGCACCTTTAACTTTGCCTCTAGAGTGTTTAGTTCCGTCTGCATAGTAGAAATCTTTCTTTGCGTCTGAAAGTCCGCAATATTTAAAATTACAAGCGCGATAGATTGTACCGCTATGGAAATCACT
>Ga0194115_10006301_pt1 | contig 12065 bp, 5 predicted proteins | sample TA2MahsurfametaG_3_FD_148656 | JGI IMG/M metagenome (GOLD analysis project Ga0194115, IMG submission 148656) | Freshwater microbial communities from Lake Tanganyika, Tanzania - TA2015002 Mahale S4 surface | ecosystem: Environmental > Aquatic > Freshwater > Lake | place: Tanzania: Lake Tanganyika... | reverse complement strand
AATGAAAATAGACCAGGGATATTGCTGATATTGTTTCAGATGAATAATCGATGTTTGTTAATTTTAGACCGTGAGAAATTTTTAAGCTGACTATCTCTAAAGATCTTTCAAATATATTTATTGGGCTTTCTTCGGATTTGTATTGAAGGCGATTATTATCTAAATCTATTTCAATTTTTAGTGAACTCCTAAAGGTGTTTTCTGTACACTGTTATAAATGTATTCCAGAAAATCACCTTGAAATTATGCGTCAGGAGCTCCGTTCATGCCTTTTGAAAGTTTTGAAAACTGTTGCAGAGTCATTTTCTCAGGCACTTGGGGATTATGTAAGTTACTTTGCAACATCATCAACAAATATGAAAAACTATAAACTGCATCTGAATTTACAAAGACTGCTCTATCTTTGCTTTGATCGAAATACTAGATCCCAAAAGTTTCGACTATTCTCTAAACAACTTGAGATTCTCCAGGTAAAGTAAAATTCTTTAACAAAATTCTCATAGCCTCATCAATTTCTGCACCATGAAAGTTAATTGATCGGATAAATTCCTTTCTTATCTACCCAGCCAGAGGATCAATATCTCCAATAAGAGCTCCCACATTGGTTGGGTTCAGTCTTTTTAAATTTTAGTGTAAAAACAAAGATATTTGTTGAGATTATTTAGAAATGAATTTTGATTAGATCCATTTTTTTACTATTTTTAAAGGTTTTTATGTTTTGTTGAATGTTTATATATTTTACCTCAATTTGTTCATCTTAGATTTTTATGTTTTCAACTCTAGTTATTAGCCCTATTTCATCTTCTTTTATTTCTATCTTTACTGAGCGCTTTTTAGAAGCAACATCATGATTTCCATAGCTGATCTTTTTGCACCTGCGTCTTCCAGTGGGGGTATAGTGATAGTTTATGGTACTGTTATTCCAATAAATACTTGTCTTACTGCATCGATAATTTATTTTATTGCGTCATGTCGTTATTTGGAACAGTCTAAAGCTATCATACAGTCAAAAAGCATATTATTGTTGATCATATCCTTGACGAATTTCAGTATTTCTTCTCGAACATAAGGTTGAGTCATGAAATAAGTTAGTTTTCTTGCAAAAAGCCTCAAGGCAAGTTAAATTTAGTCTAAAAATACGCGCATTTGAAGCATTTTTTTCAATATAGTCATTGAAGAAGTGACTACGCCTTCAGCCTAGCTATACACGTTTATGATAAGTTGCCTTACAAGCAATTTGAGCTGAGTGTACATTCTTTGGGTTAACCTATCCGCTATTTTTTTGAGCTCAGAACTCATCAATATAAATATTTCACAAAAATATGTCCTTTTTCTATTGTCATTTGACCCCAAATATTTTTTGAAGATAGAAAAAAGTTAAACAAGATGATTTTAGTATATTTCGGCCGAACGTTCTTATTATGAAAGAAACTTTTATATTGATTCTAGATATAAAATTGAATACGCATTTAATGTATTATGGCGTGTTTGCATTCGATTGAACACACTGGTAATCGATTTTGTTTGCAGTAGTAATTAGCAGTCTTTCTGCAATACACGCACCATCCGAATTTACCAGAAGTTAAGCCACTTTCATTAACTTCCTTACTGATGTATAGTCGGAATGGTTATTCACTGTTTTCCTAAGGGATTATCTTGTAGTCTGATACATTATATTTCTCAGATACATCTAGCCTCAAAGCTACCTGATCGGCGAGTACTGAAGTGTACTTGCTGCAGACACTTTTTAAACTAATTGAGTTGTTCTCGAATAAAAATTTCCTGTCATGAATCTCTTTGTATGACTATAGACTGTGTCGAAACATTTCAAGGATAACTGATTTTACCATCCTTTCTTACTCCTATACTTTGTTCAAAGAGGGCATCGCATCGACCAGATAGTCGAATATCTTTTACAAAAGCACTAGAGGTATACTATTTTAATCGAGTCTCCATATCAAACTCAAGGATTTTACTATGTTCAGACTCAGTCCTTCGTCTTTTTCAGATAAATTCATGATAGTCTCTATGTATATTTACTTAAACGATTTTTTTTCGTAGTCTTACAATGGCAAGAGAAGGAATTCTTTGTGTTATTATTTGAGTAGTTTAAGCGAACTGGATATTTATTCGCTTGGATTTATGAAATTGAAGGAAAAAAGTTTACGAACTGCCTATATAATAGGAGGGTATAGTTTTGAGTTCTTGCCTCCCAAAACGATTATCATGGTAAGCAGGTAATGAGAGGGCTAAATTCTGCCGTAGACTTCTTTCGCTAAATAGCCTATCAATATTTTAATATGTACTTTAAGCCAAGTCGACGAGTTCTTTTAGAGAATTGTGTTTCTTGAAGCCTACCTTCTTGAGCCGACGAAAGGTTTCAGAGATGATTTCAATGTAGATCTGGAAGTAATCGCCTGAAGACATCTGAACTAAATTATTTATAGTAAAAGGTATCAAATATATATATTTAGTTGCTTTCAAATATAGATTCAAGTATTTAAATTCTTATCATTTATTAATACAAAAATAAACATGAATTCTTTTAAAGATGCTCGTGAATAACAATAATTGAATTTTTAGCTTTTAGTGTTGATTTAGTTAGGTTTCGGCTTCAAGAGGTGATTTGGTAAAAAAGCGTCGCCAACAGGATTCGAACCTGTGCGGGTTTCCCCAGCAGATTTCTAGTCTGTCGCCTTAACCACTCGGCCATAGTGACTTAATCAGCATTCTCTGTCGATTTTTCTCTTTATAATATTTTTCAAGAAGCGATATCATTCAACAAGCAGACTCGATTTCTAATGTATGTAACATTATCAAAATATGTTGATATAATAGTTTTAATCATAAATAATATAATCACAGAGAAGATCCATCAATAATTAACTAAATACTAAAATTTCACAATCTCTCATAGAAATGCTTCATATGGAAGATAATTTAATAGATTGATCAGAGCAACTTTACTTATGATCCTGATTGTTTGCTTAGAATGGTATGTAGCTATCTTAGCATACATATTCATCGTGGAAGGAGTACTCTATCTAAGCGTGAAAATAATTTGTCGATCCATAACAGAAATTTTGGATCAAATGGAAAAGATGTCTTCATAAATACCAGTGATTTACGACATGAATTGTTAAATTTTAGAGTACTTGAAATACAAGATTATGATAGCCAAGGGATACTAATATAGAAGCAATACCAACATTATGATGAGCGAAGAAGAAATTGAAGAAAATAATGAAAAATACTAACATTAGAAGATGTAAAGTTATAATAATTATCATTCAGCTCCACAAAATTTATTTGAAAAAATGAAGCTTTCTGCATATCAGCTGACAACAATCTCAAGATTGTCAACAGAAATCCTACATTTACCAGACATAGCTCTGAGTATAAATGAAAAATACAGTTTTCGGAGGAATTAGGATGATCATAGTATGAAAATAAGATAAATAATAAACTTGAATAAAACAATAAAAGAATCGCTAATGCATTTACAAAACTTCTTTTCAAGAGTGAAGTTCCAAAGGATTATAGTTTCAACAAGTTCAATAAAAATTCTCATAAATTATTTAAAAAACAACAGAAAATTAATATAAATGATGAAAATATACAAAGATTAATAAGATAAAATTTTTTTAATTTATCAAGATAGCATCAAAAATATTATATTAGAGGCAAAAGACAGATAGATTTATCAAATATTAACAAGTTAAAAAAATGATGGCATTCAAGAAAAAAGTGATATGATCAACAAGTGTTTGTAGGACATTTTAAAATAGGTATAAGATAATGAACTGAGAGTAAATAATTTAAAAGATTTCCAATATTGCTAGCAAATTAATGAGTAATAAACTTATGGCAAAGAAGAATCAATAGATGAGAGTGATTCTAAAAAAATGGAATCTGAGAAAATGGGTAAACCGGACATGAACAACAAGAAAGACCGACTAAGTTTCATGAAAGATTTGAACACAATTTTAATAAGAGGTATGAATCTAAGAAGACAACAAGCATTTTAAGAAACTTATGAGAATGAAGAAGATATTGTAGAAGAAGAGATTCCGTTGAAGAAATACAGGTATGAAATGGCTGAAAAAGATAAAAATTCATGATGATGTATAGAAATTTATAGGCTGCCTATAGATATATTAATATTTAACACATTATTATCATTACAAATCAGGTATCTAATCATCCTCCATTTCCATCTTTTTCTAGAATTACTCACATAGTCTAAGTCGCTTCTATCTTTCTTACTTCACCTATTTCTTCTTCTATTACTCTTCCTTTTTCTTCTTTTGAGCCTCTTTCTCTTTTATGCTTCTCAGATACTCGATTGGGTTTGCCTTTTTCATCGTTATTTTTAGCTAGCCTGTAATTTGAGATCTTTCTGATTTTGACTCGTGCACTATAATTTATTCTTGAAGTTTCAACTGCGTTAGTTGTTTTTTGATCCTGACGCTCAGCCATTTAGGATTGATATTGACCTCTAACTAAGTGGTTTAGAGGTGTTTGGGTACCTAGATTTCAAAATATGTCCAATCAGGACTTTAATATTACTGTAAGGAATATTTGAACTTTCCTTAGTTGCACTGTCTTATTTATCCATTCTTTGCATACATATTGATTGGCTTTTACACCTTGTACTTATCAGGATTTTTTTCCCTATCTTTTCTCTACTTGTCCTATGCCATTTTTTCATACATCTATCGTCTATTTTATTTTGTATATGGAGTCTTCTGCTGATTTTTTTACTATTCAGTCATAGTAGCTTATCTTATCTTTTGTTGTTATTGCTCATACTGTTCTTGACGTTTTTCAAGGTTACGTTTTTAAATATACATATAAAGTGATTATTTTAAGGAGGGAAGCAGCTGTTGAGATTTTATTCGTTGAGTTGGAGTAATTAATTAGCCGTTGTAAGATTCGAGGGCTGGAACATTTGCGATTACAAAATTTTTACATCCTTACCAGTCTTCGCATGGATTTCCTGTCAAATAAAGTTCCTTGATGTTGGGCAATTTTGACAGACAAATCACACTTGCGGATAGATCACATGCATCTATGAAATTTACAGTCATGTCTAGCTTCTTTAAGCTCTCGCAGCCCTCAATATTTTATATTTTCGAGATGTTGTTGAGTGCCAGATTGAGATACTAAAGCTATTTCAGTTTGTTCAAATTCTACATTTTTTCAATAATATTGTTTTGCAGGTATAGAATCTTCAAATGTCGACACAATATGTCCAAATTTTATATCTTGATCAGTTCTTGTTGATGCAGAGATACCTATAATAAGGGTTAGTTTTACTTATTCTAGAGTAGTCAAACAACTCTCATTGTGTTATGAACGTTTTCTCAGCAAATCTTAAGTTATTCGGGACATTTGCCTTTTTTGAATATTTTTAAATGCTCAATTAAACTTTTATAATTATTTCATGAAACTTATTAAGGCAAACTACATATACAAAAAAAAAATAACTTAACAATATGTAACTCTAAAATAAGTTAGCTTTATATTCGCAATAACTCTAACAGATAAAGATATAATATCATTCAAAGCCATTTTGATTCAATCGGACTATAACCTGCTCATAAGTTTCACTTTTATCCTAAGATATTTAAATATTTACCTTCAGAACGCTAAGCACCTTAAACGCAATCGATTTATACTTATCCCCAATTGTCTTGTCCCTGTTCTCAAACATTGTCTCTAACTCCACTGCCATTTACTTTACTTTCGGCTAATTTTCAGGCCAATACTTCAAGAATTTTTATATTTTCAAGACAGTCTTTTTTCTAATCTAGTTCTATTATTCATTGTCCTGCACTTATTTCTCTTGAGTCTACTATTTCGAAGCCTCTTTTTTGGATAAAGTACGCTTCTTTACAAATTTTTCGTAACGTTTCTTGTGTTTTAGGTCATCAGGAAAATATTTATACAGCAGTGCTATTTTTAAGATCTATAAGAGTTAGTTGATATCTGCAGTGATTTAGCCCTATTGAAGGATGTTAGAGACTTCAAGATCTAAAATTTACTTGACATTCTAAGTTGTAATAGGAATGTTTCTCAAGTATTCAACTAAATCGAGCCGATTGTTCGTTTGGATAATAGAATTTATTTCTTGAAGAGTCTTTAGATCCTTCGGATTCAAAGTTTTCGATGTGATTGATGCTTATCTTTGAAAAGATTGCTTTATGGGAGAAGCTTTTCTAAACCTTTTTATGAGCTTATTTTTCAGTAAAAGAGTATTAGGTCTTTTTCTGTTTCGCCCAATATTTATTGATTATGGAGGATCCTATCTTTCTTGTTCTTATGAACTATTATTTCGAAGCAATCTTTTTTTAGGTCTGCCTCTTTTCCTAGGGCCTTTGGACTATCGATGGCGTTATATTTCCCTTCTGTGCAAGTTTTGATTATACCTTCTGGTGCGACCTTTTTCCTCAACTGATTACTGCTATATTTCTGAATCATTTGACTCATCGTCAGCATCTTATTCATCATTTTTCCCTCCTGAGTCTGATTATCCATCTTCAGCAAATTATTAATCAATCGATTTTTATTGATCCTACTTTTTTCCTTTGACTTTTTATTGTTATTAATTGGATAATTAACTTTTTTAAGAATTTAGTTATTATTGATAAAATCTGCTCCTTCGGCCTCGTCTTTTTTTGGTTTATTTGATTACTTTAGTCTTCAAATTCACTTTTTAATTATCTTCTTTCTGCTAGTCTTATGATTATTACTCCATGAAGATCTATTCTTCATCTTTCCTTACTTATTTTTTCCTGCCTCTTGTTATCTAAGTTCTATTGAGCACATTTTTTAAGGACTATTTCTTTTAATTCTGTCTTTTGATAAGTTTAGACTTTCCTGGTTTCAATTTAGGCTATCGAGCGCCTTGAATAATTATGAAATTACTGTTGTTTATAGAGAAATCTTATAAGTTTTGTTATTCTTACTCTTCGATCTTTTCTTACTTTTAAGCTTAATTTTCATCTGAATTGACTTCCTCCTATAATTATCTTCGGTGATTTCTTCTGTTTCTTATGCGATTTACCGTCTATGATTTAAATTTTTCTGATAAGGATAAAAGTACTTATCTAAACGGGAGCCTATAATTGTTTCTCAGGAGAAACAGACAATTATGGTTCACTGATTTTCGACTACCGCCTTTAGATTTGAGAAAAATTTGATTTTTTCTTACTTTTCATGCCAACTCTGACCTTTCGTTATTAAAAATGCGTACTTCTTCGTAAATATCAACATTTTGATCGTTTTGTTTCAGCTTTTATTCAGCCATCTGTATAGAATTCATCAATTTTTTGTGAGACTTTGCCTTTTGGTAAAATTCGGAGTAATTGTCATAGAACTTGCGGAGTTTCGAGGCGCCTAATCTAGAACTAGCTTCTGATTATTATTACAATACTGAGTATTATCGCCGAAGAAAAATACAGTATATTCAGTCTCGCCCCCGCGATTATTGGGATGCAGCTTGTCGACCTGCCATAACATAAACCTTACGAAGGCGGGCCACCAAGGGTAGCCTCTGATCTTTGCCCAGAGCACCTCCTACTATTAGAAAATGATCTCTTCTTATTATTCCTGGCTGCTCATTTTAGTGTTCGAATCTAATTCAAATTAATAATCAAGATAAGGTGGGCTTATTTAATTCAAATTTGATATAATATAAGTAAAATAATATCAAACATATATTTTTCATTTTCTTTTATCTCTCAGCTATACGTATTATCGCTTCATCTATTTCCAAAACCTTTCAAGGTGAGTATTTCTACCAGTTTCTTCCTTTAGTTTCCTGCAGCATCGCTATGTGAAAATCCACTTCATGTGATGGAAAGTAGCCAGAATGACTTTGATCAACATGATAAAGGAAGCATAAATACCAATGGCTAGCAGAACTATACCTTTCTTGGTTTATCGTGGCATGAAAAAATCTATGTAAAGGAACACAAAGGCTAAAAGTGCATTATAGAGGAGCCAGTCTGCTATAAACGACACTTTTTAGATCAAATAACCTTTTATTCTCTTTCCATTGTTTCCCTTAGTTCCCCAGGACACATTATCCACATTGCAAAAAGCATATATAAGCATTACGTGAGAGTAGGCACCTTGATAAGCTAAGTAGCTGATACAGTCGATGAGTAGTTTAAATACAAATTTGCAATGTGTTGGAAGATGAATAAGTGCAATTATGATGTAGCTGGCAACGTTGATGCAGGTAATAACAAAGACCAGACCGCTCTAGGCGTCTCTGAAAATGTCAGAAAAACTTGTGATTCCTTAAAGCTAGAGATAAACACCAACTACATTGTAAATGACAAGGGCCATGAGGAGGAAAGTATAGAAAGAAAATATGAAAGATATGATATGTGCCTGTTTGGTCCACCACGGCCCATACAAGCTCCATACTATGCACAGTATTATCATGAAGATATAGATAAGCGTAAGTATTTCAGCAGCATATTGAATAACATAGTTTGATCCAGATTGGACGATAGTAGTGTAGAGAGCAAACACATAAAAAGAAGGAATCAAATAGCCGTTTAGGAAAGACAGTACAGCAAGAAACATTGAGAAGGAAAGCAGTATATATTTTCTCAAAAAGTTATGACTAGATTCCATAGCATTGTAATAGTAATTTCTGAAGACATACAAGAATGCGAAATAACTCGAGTTGATCCACCTACGTCTTTGAATCATCAGTTGTTCGTGAGATTTCATAGGATCAGTATAGGCAATAGCATCAGGCACATATTGCAAAAAATACTTACGGTCCTGTTGACAATATATACCTAAACTCAGAATTCTGTCTTCAGCCAAATACATATTTGCTTCTTTGTAATCTCTCTATTCGTGAGAGGGATCCAGAATCATCTTAAAATATTTTCTTTAAAGCAGATTCTGCTCGAACTTCTAGCCATGAATAAGTGCTTAATATCGATATCCTGACCAAGCTCCTGGCAAGACATGCAAGAAACCCAGACTACTTTCCACACTTTTGTCGATGAAATGTGATATGATATACTAAAATTATTGAGCTTTTTAAACTGAAAAAAGGCACTTTGTTAAAAAATTTTGACTTTACTGCTCTTATCCTTCTTAAGATTGAAAATTTGCATCAACACTCATGAAACCAGTAACTCCACCCACATTTGGGTCAGTAAAAGCTTATAAGTACTTTAAAATTCCTAAATTTGAAGGCTTCGTTCCAACGTCAAGTAATATGCATATTTAAGGATTGAACTGTCTGCAAAATCCTTAGAAGAACCATAAGTGAGAGGAAAGTTTTGTTCCGTTTGTGTGTTTAAAGCAGCTGATTATTTTTAATTTAAAATTATCTTAATTCTTTGGTTTCCAATAATTTTGATACACAAATGAAAGGTTTTTCTAGATGGAAGGAGGAAAATCATTGTTATTTTTCACAAAATCGCTCATTCTTTTCCTCTAAAAATTTTATATTTCGTCTAAGATAATGTTAATTCTTTATTAGAGATAACATTTTTATTTTCCTTCAGCCTTGTCTAGTTAACGATAGAAAGCGATCATAGAATTTTCGTCTTTTGAATAAGTTCTTCTGACTCGATCCTTGACGAGCTTCAAAATGCCATCCTGAATCAAAACGACTGCTATGTCTTCTTATGAAACTCCATTTTATTTAAGAGGCTGCAGGTTCGAGTAAATTCCTTCGAGAGTTGTCTGTATTGCGTTTCTACTCTCGTTGTACATGCAAATACAAATTAATACTTTGATTCCTTTGAAATTGTACCCACCTTCTTTTCTCTTTTTTGCTAGCTTACCAAGATAATACATCAGGCCGTCTCCAGGCTAAAAGTTAGTAATTTAGTCCTTTTCAGGTGTGTCATCGTGGATTATTTTTGTGCAGTTTAACGCTGATATTTTGGCAGTGTATTTCGAAAGAGGTGCTCTACCGTCGGCTACGATCAGTCCCTTGTAAAATCTCGGGCAGCAGAAAATATTTAAAGGAAGAAACGATATATTTTAGTTTTACATTTGAATAATTATATTATACTTTTGAATGAAATATTTACTTGCTAATACTTAATCAATTAAAAATTTAATGTAAGAAAAAAATGCCTATTTTGACATCTTTGTCAGTTTTATATTTTTTGATACTATTTTAATCGGATTATTTTTCAATCGATTTCAATTTAATTCGATTTTAATAATGTTTTGAATTCTATTAAATTAAATATGGATAAATTATGTTTTTGAAGTGGATTAATAAAAGAATTAAAGGAATTGATGAAATGATATATGAGATTGAAAGAATGATATTTATGAGTGAAATATATTCTAGATAACATCATTTCTTTTTGGCAGCAGCTTTCTTGGCGTCTTTCTTTCCTTTTCCAGCTGGGGCTTTGTCGGCAGCTTACTTGGCCTTGGCAGCTCTTTCGGCTTCAAGGGCGGCCTTCTTTTTCTTCATTATTTCTTCGTTCTTCTTGATGGTTTCGGCGTCCATCTTGATTGTGGTGTGGCAGAATCCACAATAATATCTATCCCAATGTTGAGCCATGTAGGTTCCTGGTCCGCAAACTGGACAGGTCTTTCTCTGTTGAGTTACGTTTCCCTTGCCTAAATAACCAAAGATTTACCATCAACTCCGTAGAGGGTGTAGATCGCAAGCTTGACTCTCTTGTGAATATGTTTATTTTTCTTTTTAGTGGTGTAGACTTTCTTCTTCTTTTTCTTTTTTCCTCCGTCGAGGTCGCCAGTGACGTAGACGTTGACGTTTTCGGAGAGGAGTTCTAAGAAATTGTTGTAGTTAAGGTGGGAGCCTTGACAAATAAGTCTGCTGTTAGACAAATTGTATTGTTCGATCAATTATCCGAGAGAGGTTTCTGAGGTGATTTAAACTTGTTCGACTGATCCGTCGATTTGGTTGAGCCAAATTCTCATTTGTGGTTAATTATATTAAAATATATTTATTAATTCTAAATATCAATATTAATATTAATTAAGTTAAATGTATAAAAAGGTATTAGCTGCCCTCCTCAAACCCAGACTCCTCAACAATTCCTATCGTTTCTCTTCCGCCAAAAATACTACGCCATAAAATACATCCAATAGCTAGCAAAAGACCTAATAAAAGACAAAATAACAATAGACAAAGTCCAATCTCCAAGACAGAGATAATGACATTTAAGAAGATATTCCCTTCGAAAGTACATATTTTTATATTTTAGAATAAAACAGGAACACTGTAGGTTGGTGGATCTATAGATTTATTTTCTGGGGCGGATTCAGCATTTTGTCATATAACATTTATCTTGTCTTTAATCATAATAAAAAAACAAGAGTTTAAGACTAAACTGGAGCAGTTCCTGTAGTCATCGATGCAGCCAAAAGCATCGTCAATAACTTCAATGATATGACTTAAGTATTTATAAAGATATGCAGTTCATCACACAGCCTCCATCTAAGAAACTCCTAGCTGACACTGTTCATCCAGATTTCCACCCGAAAACTCTCATATTAAATCTAACTGGAACAATCATCAGTTCATAGTATATTTTTGGAAAAGGTAACAAAATAACTTTGAGACCAGGGTTGAATAATTTATTGAATCGTTTGGTCAGCAAGTATTAAATAATCATTTTTGCTGAAGAAGATTCAGCTTTTATAATGAATTCTATACAATCTATCGATCCGAAACATCAGTTCATACAAGGATACTTTGGGAAATAGAGTATGGTCTGGAGAGGAGGAAATTACATCAAAGATATGAAATATATGAATAGAGATTTGAGGAAAATCATTGTTATAGATAGGAACATATAAAATGTAAAAAATCAACCTGAAAATGTTATTCTTTTGCCTGAGTTTTCAGGCAGTAAAGATGATATCGAACTCAATAAGCTCTTGGTCTTATTATAAAGTAACAATTATTTTATTAAGGTTTGGCCGGTCCATAAGTAGTAGATGTGAGAAAAACTCTTAAAAATATAGGAGAAAAACCAGTATAGATTTATTACGAGAAAATGAAATAAAAGTAAAAGAAACTTCAATAAAAA
>Ga0194115_10006300_pt1 | contig 12066 bp, 13 predicted proteins | sample TA2MahsurfametaG_3_FD_148656 | JGI IMG/M metagenome (GOLD analysis project Ga0194115, IMG submission 148656) | Freshwater microbial communities from Lake Tanganyika, Tanzania - TA2015002 Mahale S4 surface | ecosystem: Environmental > Aquatic > Freshwater > Lake | place: Tanzania: Lake... | reverse complement strand
AGAATATCTGCTACTACCGCTCCGACGTAAGGACGACCTGAAATGAGTGGAAGGACTTGGCAGGGGTAATGGGGTGCCATAGTGTAGTTGACACACGGGAAATGATGACGAAGCACAAAAATAAATGTCGTCGGCAATCGGATTCGCGTTGGAAGCACATCAGCCAATCATATTGAATGGAGTCATGACCCGGAGAAGAACAAAAGATACATAGGTATTCTAGTATATATGATGATATATTATTAGTATGGTAGTATGTGACGCTGCCGGTTGAAAAGAGTCGAAGGTGTCGCCGACGGCAGGGAGAAATCGATCGACAGAAGAATTCATTTTTGTTTTGCCAAGAACATGAAGTTATTTGTTGAAGTAGAAGTAGCTTGAAAGCTCCGGCATCCAGTGCATTTTACACAAGGGCGAAATCAACATGAGGTGATGCATTCTGTCTCCTTGCGATAGTATGATGGGTCAGGGATCTTTCACACACACCAATCTGTGGGAATTTCCATCACAACATTTCTGTCGAACCCATCTTTCTGCAACTAGGCTGGTTTGGGAACTATGAGACCATACAGGCTGTCAGTTACTTTGTACAATTATACGTTATGTGTTACGTCGAGACATCAGTCTGAGTCCTGTATGAAGAATCAATGTTCTGGTCAGAGTATGTGCAAATACGATGAACAAACAGTCCAGTCTTCGTTCGCATCGGGTCATTCCTCCTTCACTTCCATGGTCTCATCTACAAGGAGCATATCGTCAGGATTTAACGCGAGTTTGGCCAGATTATCCTTTACGATATCGGTGTCGAGTTGTGATGTCACCATGTCGGCTAAGGGCCCTGCTATCGGTGGAGGATCATGATCCGTTGGGATATCAGGATATAGGCGAGAAGATGGAAATAATTTCCTCAACGTCATTTCCTAGTTCCATGATAAAAAGAATACAAACATGAGCAGGGGATGGAAAACGTGTTCACACAAACAGAAAAAAGAAAATTCGATCCATGCAAACGCTGCAATACCCCTACTACGTACTGGATTTAGTTCCGCCTGGACCCCGATTTCTCTTGTATCTAAACCCTGCATGGACCGGATGTATTTGCGACCATTGGATTGCGGTATCTCAAGCTTGTACATCTGTTTCTTTTTGTGTGCTAGAATACCCTTGTCACTACTGGGTACAGAGGTAGGCAGGATAGCTGGGGTCGTATAGGAGCTGGGATTGGGATGATCGAGAGAGTTTACTACGTGATGACAATACGAAAGTGATCTGACTTTCGTTGGACACCTTCCCATCTCAAAACGGACGACGAGGACGACGATGACGAAAAGAATATGTGGGAGGAGGGGGTTGTTCTGAATCGCTTCAAGGAGCGATTTGACACATTTAATTCTTAGCAGAATCTCAAAAGCACCTTCGTTACGGAGGGTTGCCCGAAAATCTGAAGCAGACATTTTGTGTGATGACGGTATGTATTTAGATTTTCAAGTGAATGTCACGGAGAGTGACGAATGGGAGCATTTATTCGCCCAGTTCCCAAAAACGAAAAAAAATATGTTTTGGCATCTACCTGCCTACCGTAGAATTTTGTGATTTTCTTTTGGAGGGTGGATGAGGCTCTCTAGAAAAGCCATCAATGGTTGGCAACAACATCCGCGCCAATATGGTTTATTTTATCCAGAGAGTATTCCTTCAAATGAAAACCACCGCGGGAGAATGTTCCGATAGAAGAAGGAGCCACACCTATGCTTTCGAATCGTGCATTTGTGGTGCCGAGTAACGTACCTGAGGTGCGGAACGTTCAGCAGATAAGCTACTCTTGCCTAGTGCGAACATGGCAGAAGAGGTTCATCATCTCGCGGCAAGTATAACCGCCAATACTGTCAACTAGTACCATGGTGAGCGAAAAATAATCGTTCCCGTACTCTCAATACCTCCAACTCTGAGAAAAGCTATAGTTTGTTACGACACCATGGTCTCATTGTGGCGGGCTTGGGCTATGGTCGAGCGAATCGTTCCTCAAGTGGGTATATGATACCCGCGAAATTTCGTCGTACGCCGATTTGACTCATTTGTTGACTGTGACCGTCAGAAATAATCGATGCATCACTTGTTGGAATGATTTCCGAGAAGCATAGTGACGCCCTGTGAAACCTCGACGTTCTTCGTAGCCTCCGGTCGTTTCTTATGAACATCAAGAATGAGCCAGCCCTCTAGGAACAATGGGGAGACCTTACCTCTACTCTCTACGAAGACGGAAGATGGATCTGCGGCTGTGACTCTGCCGACCGAAACACCGACCATTTTGGAAGAAATAACCGATATCGTTCAACTAGCCGTCCCAATCTTTGTTTCCAGGCTCTCCTTTGTGGGTATGAAGACTACAGACTCGGCACTGTTGGGACATGTTAGTCGTGAAGCACTATCAGCCTCAGCTCTTTCGGACTTATGGACGATGTGCTCCCAAGTCTTACTTGGTGGGCAGATTTTAGGTGTCCTCGTCGGGGGGGCTGTGGGTGCGGGGAATCCCAAGTTGGCAGGAATTTACCTCCAAGTTTCCTACGTCGTTCTATCCATCCTTGCGGTTTTCGTATTCGTGGCATGGAACTTTACCGAACAGGTATGGTTAGCCTTCGGCAGTGATCCTGAAATTTCGAAAATGGCTGGATATTACGCGACGGTACTAAGCCTTGGAATCCCAGGTATAGTCATCTTTGGTCAATTATCTCAATACTTTTGTGCCCAACGCATCATGACTCCAGCTGTGATGAGTTCATCCATGGGACTCGTCATGAATCTCGTCTTGGGACTTGTCTTTGTACTGGGCTGGCCAATCCCTAATTTCCATGGGTATCAATTTGCCGCATGTCCGATTGTGACAATGTGTGTCACCTATACGTCTCTGATCACCATGTTGATTGTTTACGTACACTTCCAAAAGCTTCACCTACCCACCTGGGGTGGTTGGGATTGGAAGGAAATCACTTGGGACCGTATCAAGACCTACATCGATTTGTACGTCCCCGCCGCATTGGCCAGTGCCTCCGATTTTTGGAGAATGGCAGTCATCGGAGCATTTGCGGCTAGGATGGGAGAAGAAGAGGTGGCTGTCTTCAACACAAGTTATAGAATCATGTGGATTACCCTGATCGTTATCGGATCGATTGCAGGCGCCTCTGCCATCAACATGACTCTGCGTCTTGGGAATATGAATCCGTACGGAGCTCGACAAGCGGGTTACGTAGGTATCGCCCTATCAGCTGTTATCCTTGTCCTCTTGGGAGGTTTCATCCTTGTCGATAGTCGTCTAGTTGCTCGTATCTTCACAGAAGATGAAATCTTTTTGAGTATGTTTCAGGAAGCAAGTATTCCGTTTACTTTGACTCTTTGCTTTATGAATCTTGCTGTTGCTATTGAGCGGGTCCCATATTCGATGGGTAGAACAAGAGAGATATTATGGATGGGATTCATCGGGAGCTGGTTCGGACAAGTACCAGGCGTGATCATCATGACACGATATTGGAGCAACGATCTAAAGGGACTCTATGCAGGTATGGCCATCGGATATGCCATCCTTTGTGCGTTGTATGGATGGATTACAATCCAAAGGTAGGTTTGAGAATCCTTACTTCATCGCCTTCTCTATTTCATCTCGTTTTGTTCCTCACCCTATTCCCCGTCGTCGTAGCGACTGGGTAAAGAATGCTGAAATGGCACAAGCCAGATCAGAATCCAGTCGAAAGGAACATGCTTCGCCCGAAGAAAAGGAATGAATGAATTTTGCCGCTATTCTCCATGGAATCATGTAATCAAAACCAACAATTGATGGAAGCTAGAATACAAACACAATGTAGATAGCGACCTGGGCAATACTAGGACTAGCTGCAACATAGGGACGTTTGGGAAGGACTTGGGTGACGCTTTCTGTATGATTCGATCCTTCTATCTTTCACGCATCATGAGGTCATTTTCTTTTCTTACAGAACGTGTACATGCTACCTACTGTTGTGTCCATTCAACACTACAAGAAAACAACTAAGGAAATTCAAGCATGCCCGTATTCTGAATGGTAACAGTAAGGTCAAAGATAGTGTTCCACTATCCATCCGAAGTTCTCGTGATCTGTGGGGTCGGCCCCATGATCTACTAGTAGTCGGACGAACGCCACGGTTGCATCTTGATTATCGTCCTCCTGCAGATTCCTTCCAAGAACATACAAGGGAGTCCAGCCGCGGTTGTCTTGTGCTGTGGCCTTGCCTCCATGGTCGAGAAGAAGCCTGGCGAACTCCAATGTTGCATTTTGACTCGCTTGGTTATCATGTAGATTCGCGGCGAGGAGATGAAGAGCAGTCGCCCCGAAGCTGTCCTGAACCGTTCCATCAGCTCCGTGATCCAAAAGAAGTCTGACGAAGGCCAATGTTCCATCTTGAATTTCGTTCTTGTAGAGATTCTGGGCGAGGAAATGCAGGGCACTGAACCCGTCATTCTTTTGCGCTGTGGCATCTGCCCCATACCCGAGAAGAAGCCTGACGAATGCCAATGTTGCATCAGGAATGGCGTCCTTGTAGACATTCATGGCAAGGAGAAGCACGACAGTCCAGCCACCCTCGTCTTTCGCAGAGGCATCAGCCCCATGGTCAAGAAGGAGCCTAGCGAACAATAATGTTTCATCTTGACAATTGCCCTCGTCGATATTGTAGGCGAGGAAATGCAAAGGAGTATATCCGTCGTTCCCTTGCACAGTGGCAGGGGCTCCATGATCGAGAATAAGCCTGGCGAACGTTAACGTTGCATCTTGATTTCTACCCCGGTCGAGATTCTGGGCGAGGAAATGTAGTACAGACCACCCTCCGTTCCCCTTCACTGTGACGTCGGCCCGGTGATCGAGAAGTAGCCTGACGTACGCCAACGTTGCATCTTGCCTGTCGTCTTCATCAAGATTCTCGGCGAGGAAATGCAGGACAGTCCACCCGTCGTTGCTCTGCACCGTGCCAATAAGCCCATGGTCAAGAAGAAGCCTTATGAAGACTTAAACAGCACCTTGGCTGTCGTTATGGATCTTACGGGCGAGGAGATGAAAGACAGTCCACCCTCGACTGTCTTGTATTGTGGTATGGGCCCCATGATTCAAAAGAAGCTTAACAAACGACATCGTCGCCTCTAGACTGTCGTAGTCCTTTGGGAGATTCTGGGCGAGCATGTATAGGGGGGTAAACCCGCGGTTCTCTTGCACTGTGGCATCTGCCCCATGATCGAGAAGGAGCACAAAGGACAAGGTTGCATCTGTACTACTATCGCCCTCGTGAAGATTCACGGCGAGGATATACAGGGGAGTCACTCCATCCTTCCCTTGCACAGTGGCATCGGCGCGTTGTTCGGTATTGCACTATCCGCTCCATAATCAAGAAGTAATCTGACCAACTCCATCCTGCCCCCGAACATCGTTTAGTAACTCGGCAAGATAATGAAGGGTTGTCAACCCGGTGTTGTCTCGCATAATCACGTCTACATCGTTTTGATTCAAAAACCACGTCATCCGCTGAAGAGCCATAGTTGGATCCAAATCTCCCAAATGTAATCACACAATAACTGAGTGCAACGGGGGGGGGTCCAGTCAGTGGACCCTGAGGATTCTGTTTCGTGGACGACATTCTACTTCAACTGTACGCCGGCTTCGATTGTAGGATGAATGAACCGCAATGTCTAGTATGATTGAAGAGGACTTCGTCGCCAGTAGATGTTGGTGGATGGGTGGATGGATAATATGAACGACTGAAGTATGGTGGAAACGCGAGACGACAAGGAGGAGAGAGGGGAAAGGCAAATAGAAGAGGAATCCTGTCGTATCTTTTCAGAACTCGTGACAGCAGGAATGGGCAGCAGGAAGGCGGAGAAGCAATGAACGAGGCACAAGTACTGTAATGAAAACTGCAACCAAGTAAATAGTACATATGTGTATATGTACACTGGGGTCGAATCTTATCACCGCCACGTCATCATTTTCTAGTTCTGTCCCTGCAACAGCAATCAAGGTAGGATATGACATCGTGAATACTGTGTTTCATATGAATAGGTACGAAGGGAACTCTTGCAAATCCCAACATAGAATGAACCTAGAAAACACAAACAAAATGTAGATAAAGTAAAGGATGTAACGCTATGCTAGTACTAGCATTAGAGAAACAAAAAATTGCCAAAAATTCAATGGGATGGGGTTACCAAAGCCGTAAGGGAAGGAAGAGACAAGACATCACCGTTGACAAGGGGTCGAGTTAACGAAGCCGGTTTGCCATTATGAGAAATCAAATCTTCTGCGAAAGATGGGAGCTCGCAATATCGAATGGCATCCAATACCACTGATCCTGCTGGTAACGCAACCACCTTTCCTTCCAGATCCTTCGTGGACTGATGCAAAAAGACAAACACGTTCTCACGCGCAAGATCTGATTGCGCTTCCGTCAATGCTTCAATATAGGGAGCAAGACGACGTGTTCGGGCACGGATACGTTCCGCTCGTTGCAGTGAGTCCGTTTCATCGCAGAAAATAAATGGTTCCACAGACGGCTCATCGACGTGCGAGGCCATTGTGTTGTCGCGTTGATCCCAGTGCCACTCTTGTAATTGACGAAGATAAGCATCTGTGTGATGTCCATCGTTCATCCGGCCCAAGTGATCATTGACGCTAACAGTATATCCCTGCAAATCTTCTAGAACTCCTGTACTCTTGGGAGACTTTCCGCGAGTCTTATATTCCCAGTGAGAGGCGACGCCAAACTCAGCCACCTTGTGCATTTCACCAGAACGGACTTGAATCTCCATGTTCCACTCTTCACCGTGCCATTCGGTAGTAGCAGTGTAGTGCAAGGACTGATACCCATTGAACTTGGGCTTGGCAATGTAGTCCTTGAAGCGTGGGTCGTCTTGACTTGGTGCCCAACGCTCCTTACAGAGCTTTTGAGCATAGTAGCACAAGGCTCGCTCACGAGCTCGAGTGACGGCATCTGATTCGTACTCATTCTCTTTCTTCGAGTTGAGAACAATCCGTAAGGCTAGGGCATCTGGCACTTGCAAGATGTGTTCGAATTTGTTGTGAAGCATCTTTCTCCAAGTCGAATAAGACTCCTTTACTCGGGCTGTAACAGTGAAGTCTTGGACAGAGTGGGAAAAGACAGGGTCGTTTTGAAGGAGTTCTGTCATCTCGGCTTGAACTTCGCTCAGAATTTGTTGCATGCTTTCGCCGATATCGGGTTCATCCTCACTGTTCGAGTTGATACCAAAACGAGATTCGAGACGAGCCAGGTGAAGGCTTTCTTCCGAGTCTCGTCGTTGATGCAGAAGGTTTGAAACAGTCTCGTACTGCCTTGGGTATTGAATGCGAAACGCGACTTCTTCAAGTTCATTCTTGAGGCGGTGCATGCCAAGGCGTGACGCCAAAGGAGCATAGATACGAAGAGCTTCTCTGCAAGCTATCGCCGATTCCTTCGCGATGGTCTTTCGGGGCAATTCCTCTTGTGCTCTCAAGAGTCCTCGTAGACGGTACAGACACGCTGCTCCTCGAATGGCTAATGCTCGCCAATCCTTGGCTTCCGTGAGAAACAAGTTACGCAAGTTGATGGCTTCTTGGGCGTCTGGAGTGACACGATGAGAATTGTTCGAATGGACGATTGAGGCGACCATCTCAAGGCGCTTGAGGCGGGCAGCATCACGTTCGATGGCAAGGGCCTGCTTGCCAAACGACTCGATTCCATGATGAGGTTTAGCGTCATCCCAGGGGGTCAAGTCGCGATGAGAGAGGTTGGACGACAGCCTCTGGGCTGCTACACAGTGCGAGTAGTGGAAGGCGGCAGCAATCAGAGTGCTGAGTCCCATTTCCATCGTTTCCACCATGATCCAGCAAAGTTCCGCCGCTCCCGCCATGCGTTGCGCGTCGCCGTCGGCCGCTTCTTGAATGGCATAATGTAGTTTCAGCACTTCGCTTTCAGTAAAGAAGGATTGCATCATCGAAGACCGTAATCGTTCCATATTCTGGTGAAGCAAGTGTGATTTTTCCAGTCGGAGCCATGCTGGTAAAGATGTGGTTGTGTCCTGTTGGCTTCGTGAACCGAAACTCGACGACAAAAGTGGATTGTAAAAGGTAGTCTCACTGTGGGTAGAGTCATCTACCGTAAAGTAGTGTTGAGTCATTGATGACTTTTGAGAAAGAGGTTCGACCGTTGCAGAAACTGCACCGAAGCAATCCACTGGTATGGACTGATGGGCAGTCATGAGTATCATCGTGGCGAGTGAACGTTTGAGAGAAGGCCTCGTCATTTTGTCTGTTGGTGGGAAGCGCAAGGACATCATTGTGAGTCAACAGAACCGATGGAGCCATGGTATGATGGACGAAAGAACATCGGAAGATCACCCTCCGATGGAATTAATCAAGAATGACGGAACGAACAACGCGCACGTGGTGTATATCTTGCCCTCCGTACATCTAGCTACACGTAAACACACACCTTGACCTCTTTGTCGGATGAGATCGTATGGAACGCTCTTTATGGAAAGGCCAATGACCGTACGAAGTATGATTTGTCGGGGGAGAGTGAGAGTCGGAAGTCGTGGGGCGAAGACATCATGCCGCAGGACTGAAGGCAGATGTCGTCGCTGTTCCGGGGGTGAAGAATTCTTGCAGAACTCTCGGTCTATTCCAATAAAGGCGAATATTCTGATAAAACAGAATTTCTGGGGGAGAAGGACGAGTGGTCGACTCAGTCGATCAATTTTTTTTTCAGAAACGCGAACATCCGGCAAATGCCAACGATGTTCCGCGGTGACGATCAACGACGACGAAGTCGATATTCCGGTTCAATGGGTCGTGGGACGAAAATGGAACTTGACTTACCCTTGGAGCTCCAATGCTGGCTGATGATGATGGAGGTGGGTTTCGAAAAAAAAAGAATGTATGAAATGAGAGATGACTGATCAAACGGATGACAATCTGTCTCGAAAAGAAGAAGAAAATGGGGAAGGTCCTTTGCCTTGAGCGGGATTCACGCAAGAGAGGGACCGGCCTGAACCAGGTTCGCTTGTGTTCTGTTCTCTCTCTCGTGAAGCCTTCACAGGCAAGCTGCGATGAAACGTGCTCACAGCATGCGCCCAGCGCGTACCGTCGTCATTGGCAGCAGGTTTCAATTCAAGACATTATAGCCCTCCGTTTTGATTGGAGGAACACGTCAGAATCTGGAAACAGTGAGATTCTCAAGGGTATTCGATGGCAGCTGACGTGGATCGTGTCAACCATTTGCCCAATGGCATCTCATTTTTTCACAGTCACTGTCAGAGATTCCCCCCCACTGCATTTTCATGCTATGTCCCCGTCAACAATCAACGCCCGACAGACGGGACGGGGCTACTGCTCGAGAAGGGTGTCACAGGCATTTTTAACGACAACAGGACCAAAATGAGCGTCGTGTAGGGCTGGTTTCTATGTAATTTCTAATGCCATCAAGAACAGGACTTTTCAATGATCTCACAGTCAGCTGTGTCTCGCTAAAGATGTCATTGGCGTCAGGTGGTCCATGTCATCTCTAGAGTGCATGACATGGCAAACTTGTGAGCGTTCACCCCATGTGTTGGTTTCTCCAAAGAAGTCTAAACGAAAACGACCTCTCGACATGGGTTCTTCCCACTAACTGTAACCGAATCCTCGATCGTTTAAAATTGAAATTCATTTCTCGAAAACTGCCCCGCTGTAACCGGCGTCATGAACTAGACGAACAACTCTGACAATCAGTGGGATATGGAAGACAACGAGTAAGATTCTCTAGAATACACCACAAGAGTGCAGAAAGAGAGAGAGAGAGAGTAGCCTCCAATTTTTACAGAATGATCCCCCAACAGCGTCTGTAGTGAGAAAATAGGGTGAAAAGCGGTCCCACCGAGAAGACTGTTCATCGAATAAGGACTTTCCACTTTAGCCGCGGAGTGGCCACGTACTGTCACGTACTCTAATGATGATGTAGTGTATCTTAGGTCGACGAAAAATTTTATATAGACGTGATCGTCATGGCTTTGACAGCCTTTGGATGAGATTCAATGAGATCGTTCACACTTCAGACACAGAAAGATAGAGACACGGAACATCACAGGAATGAGTTCATTTCGAATGTTAAAGGTATTACTAGAGCGCAAGGTATAGTAGCTCAAGGGCGGGGCTCGTTTTTGATGGATATAGGCAGAAGCTGGTCATGAAGTATTGGTATAAACCAGACGTGAAATGTATTTGGCATCATCCGTCTTGAGAATCCGAAAGAAATACCGACTCGTCAATCATTTCTTCTTCGTACCACATACTTCGCATTTCGTGAGAGAAAATGCGTTTAGGAATGTACAAACAGTACATGGCCATTCTGGATTTACGGGTCGACGATTGGTACGCCTCGATTCGCTCCCATAACTACTACGATTGCCACTCGTTGGTTGTTCCTCCTGATGACTTCGTTTTTTGCCCCGTCCTCCCTCCCAATCATCATCACCGCCTTCCTCATCTATATGTTCCTCTTCGCCTTCATCTTCAGATTCATCCTCCATTTCGGTATCCGATTCTTCATCACTATTCCATTCTGTTTTCGTTGTTTTCTTCTTCCCCTTGGAATCCTTTTCCAACTTGGCCTTTTTCGAAGTGGATACTGTTGTGGCTGCTGCTGCGGTGGCGGCCTTGGTATCTTCCTGCTCTCGGACTAGTTGACGCTTGTTCAGTTGTTTAATCTCCTTCCGTGCTTGAGTCAAATCATCATTCTTTTTCGAATCTGCCGAATGACACTTTTCAAATTGCTTGGCAAGTTTTTTGTAGTCTTTGTTCGCATCACGTTTCATTTGTAGAAACCGTTCCAAACCTGTCTGAGTTTTCGTCAGATATTGTTCGGCTTCGGAGAGTTGTTGTTGAAGAGATTTGATGGTCCGTTGACAACGTTTCGATTCTTCTTGTAGCTGTTTGACTTGATCATCTGTAAACTCAACCAACTTTTGTGCAAGACGGAGAGAACTTTCCTTTGCTTGGTCCATAAGACTCATTCGTACATTGCGTTTGGTAGGGTTGGCCTCGGTGGTGGCAGGCGTAATCGGGTTGGTCGCAGAGGGAGCGGAGGGGGTAGTCAGGTCGGTGTTGCCCTGCTTCGTACATGGAGTGACAGTCGTCAGTTTTTGGGTGGTATCTAAGGTTGGACTGGTTTTCTTCTTTGGAGTTTTTGTTGTACGTGAAGGGTTCTGGTCAGTGCTAGGCTGCAAATCTTGGTCGGCGGCAAGTTCGGGACTTCCATGGGATGCTGGCGGGGACCGAGATCCGTCAGGCGGTGATTGTCCTCCTGTTCCGTCAACGCCTTCATTGGTAGCGATTGGTATGGTTTCATTTTCCTTGGGAGGAGAGGGATCCATGATGGGATCACTGTCGATATCGTCATCATCATCGTCGTCAGAAGATGACAGTGAATCCTCTTCTAAAATGGCTCGTCGAGTAGTCTCCAAATTGACTCGCCGTGGTCTCATGACTGCGGCAGTGGCAGTTTCCAAAAATTTGAGAGGTTCAAAACTAGGAGGCATGATCCCAATGTAGCCTTGGTAATGGACTTTTGCTTTTTTACAGTATAGGCAGTGCGTGTGTGAAGTGGCGGACCTGGTGGGACGTTAGTGTCAGCAGGAAGCGGAGTTCCGCGCCATCATTTTTCGTGTGTACATCGACGCGTAGGAAAGTTACTGGACAGAAAACTGCCACAAACATCATACCACCACCTACACCCTCCCACACCAGGTGGCGCCCCCTATCCTAGAGGGGGGACATTCCTCTACTGTACAACCGAGATGGACATCGTAACGTTACACTATGAAACCCTATGTATGTATCGCTGCGACGATCCACCTCCTATCGGAAATAGAGTGTGACCTAGTTGCTTCTGTCTGACTAATTTCTCCCCTCCCAGCCTCTAACGACTACATTTACGGTAGTATAGCAGTTTACCGGCATATATCATCATTGCTGTCTAGTTTTGTATGCTTGGCAACATAGCGATCCCCCCCCCCCCCCCCCCA
>Ga0194115_10006299_pt1 | contig 12066 bp, 18 predicted proteins | sample TA2MahsurfametaG_3_FD_148656 | JGI IMG/M metagenome (GOLD analysis project Ga0194115, IMG submission 148656) | Freshwater microbial communities from Lake Tanganyika, Tanzania - TA2015002 Mahale S4 surface | ecosystem: Environmental > Aquatic > Freshwater > Lake | place: Tanzania: Lake... | reverse complement strand
AGCCTGGGCAGCGTCGTGGGCGCTCGGGCGGACCTGACGAGCGTCGGCGTCGTGGTTGACGGCGGCGAGTGGGGGCTGCTGCGAACCTGGTCGTTTACCTGCGGCGACCTCGAGTCGATGAGGCAGAACCGCCCGTGGCTGCACGACATGGTCCAGAAGGGCGAGGTCCACTGGAACGACGGCCAGCTGGTCGACTTCCATGCCGTCGAGGCGCTGCTCGAGACGCTGTCCAAGACCCTGCAGCTCGAGGTGGTGGGCGTCGACGAGGTCGGCTGGACTCAGAACTGGGTGCGCTCGGTGCTCGTCGAGCGGCTGAACCTGCCCGTAGAGGCCCGCAGCCAGGCGCTGAAAGAGCAGGCACCGGCATGGTCGACGTTCGTGGCGCTCCTGCGGCAGAAGGCGCTGCGCTACCACGATGACCCAGTGCTGCTGCACCAGCTGCGGCACGCCGAGACCAAGACCTACGACGGCGGGCTGACGAAGCTCTACAAGCGGGACGGGCAGAACATCGACGCCCTGGTTGCAGCGTGTAACGCAGCCCGGCTGTACGAGCTGCGCGGGCGGTCGAACCAGTGGGTTGCAGCCAGCGGCATCATGACCATATGATGTCGGTGCTGGTGCAAACCAGCCGGAGCGCCAGCGCGATCAGGGACTATGGGTTCCTGATTCGCTGAGAACCGAGCCCGTGCGCTACCACCCGTAAGGGATACGACGGGGACCCCTAACCGAATCCGCCCCGCTCACCACGGGGCGGTTTCGTTTTTGGGCTGGTCATCCGCTACCTAGCGGACGCCGCGACTATTTCGACAATGTGACAAAAAATGTCACAGTTTGCTATTGACAGAAAAAGCGCACACTCAAAATGAGTGAGGCGTGAGCCTGCTATCACGCCTGCGGCGCTATTTCATCGGCGGCTTTGACGCCTCCATGTTTGTCGACTCCTCAAGCGTCGGCGACGTTGAGGCGCTGCCAGGGGTGCAACGAGCCATTGAGGGCGTTGCAAGCATGCTTGCAAGCGTGTCGATTTGCACTTACGACGCGCAAGACCAAGAAACCTACCCAGCCGCCATGAGCCTGCTAACCGGCAGGGCTACCGAAATGGTCAACGGCTGGGATTTGCGCCGGTGGCTCGTTACCGAAGCCTTCAGCCAGGGCAACTCATACGCCTATCTAGCCCGAACTTACAGCGGCGAGGTAGCCGAGATCATCCCGCTCGACCGAGGCCGAGTCACCATTAACTGGTCGGCCGAGCCGTACCAGTACCTGCTGGACGGTCAGGTAGTGGCCTCGAGTGACCTGCTGCACATCAAGTCTGGCTATAGCCGATGGGCCTTCATCGGCGAAAGCCCCTTGGACAAGTGCCGAACGCAGCTGGAGCTGATCGCCAACCTTGACGCTTGGGCGTCGACGATGGCCGCCACAGGCACGACCCGCCGTCTGGCGTTTAAGTTCCCGACGCCAATAAGCGAGCAGGCAAAGCAGTCGATCCTGCTGGCGTGGAAAGCCAAGCACCAACGCAGCCACGGATCCGGCGAGCCGCTCATCATTGACGGCGGCGGCAACATCGAGGGGGTTAGCGGTTCCGATGACCTATCGGCTCTGACCAACGCCAGGACGGCTGCCATGGGCGAAATCGCCCGCGCCCTAAACATACCGCTCTCGTTCTTGGCTGCGACAGAAAGTGGCACACAAGTCACGCTCGACGCGCAGCGGGCGCTCGTCGATCAGACCCTGCGGCCCTGGGCGCGGCGGATTGACGCCGAACTGATGGCAAAGCTGCTGCCTGGCTACCGCGTCGAGCACGACCTGCAAGAACTGCTGCGCGGCACGATGAAAGACACCGCTAGGGAACTGTCAAAGCTCGTCATGTCCGGCATCCTGACCCCAAACGACGCGCGGTGGTTCATCGGCATGCAGCCGGTTAAGGACCCGATGGCCGACGAACTCATGCAGCGCCTGGACACGGCAGCCGGCCAGGCTGAAGTGAACGGGGACCGCGAGGACGAGGAAAGCGAGAGTCCCGATGCAGATTGACCGCCGCAGCTTTGAGTGCCGCGCTGAAGTTGACGGCAACACCGTCACCGGTCTGGCTATTCCGTATGAAACGGACAGTCAGCCGCTGCCGTTCATTGAAACGATCCAGCGGGGGGCATTTGCCGAGGACATCGGCAAGCGCAACGTCGCGATGTTGGTCGAGCACGACGGTGGGCGAGTGCTCGCCGACACGCGCAGCGGCACGCTCGTGCTCGAGGAGGGCGAGCGCGGCGTGTCGTTCCGGGCGCACCTGCCCGATACGCGAGACGGCCGTGACATGCGTGTCCTGATGCGCGACGGGATCTACCAGCACATGTCGTTTGGGTTTGTCGCTGAAAAGGACGAGTGGAAGGGCAACCGCCGCAACGTCCTGAGCGCTCGCCTTTACGAGATCAGTCTTGTTCACACGCCCGCCTATGAGGCGACCGCGGCCGCGGTACGGGCGTTCTCACACCACACCGACCTCGTTGGTCGGTTCTTGCGGCTGCGGCTAGGAGAACTGAAGAATGAATCGTGATGCATTGAATGAAAAGCGTGCGCAGCTCGTTGCTGCGTGCGAGGAATACGCCACCGTCGCTACGCCGGACGCTGTCCGTGCGTTTGACCTGGCGGAAGAGGAGATCCGCAGCATCGACGCGCAGCTTGAGGGCATGGCTGTGCGCGGTCGGCTTGATGCCATCAAGGCCAAGAACAGCCAGGTTGTGGCTCGTCCTGAAAACCGCTCCGGCGGCAGTGACTCAGACTTGCAGCGCTTCTTTGCTACGCGCGGCCGTGAGGGCAGCGGCAACTTGGAACTGCGCACCACCTTGACGGTCGGCACTCCCGCTACCGTCGGCAACTCTGTGCCCCAGTCGATCATGACTGGCGAGTTCGTCAAGTGGCTTGACTGGAACGACCCCGTGCGCGGTCTTGCTACTGTTCAGACTGTGCCGACCAATCTGCGACTGCCAGTCATTGACAGCCGCACGACTGTGACTGCAACGGCTGAAACTGTCGCCTACACCGAGTCCAACTTCACCTCGATCCTCAAGACCTTCGGCGCGTTCAAGGCAACAGCGACCACGCCAGTGACTGAGGAACTGTTGTTTGACTCGGCCATCGACGTGGCGGCAGAAATCGTCGCAGATCACGCCCGTGGACACGGCAAGTACCGCTCCGAACAGCACGTGCTGGGCGACGGCACGACTGAGGAAGAGGGTCTGCTGTTCAGCGACACGGCGTGGCAGTATTCGGTCAAGACCGGCGGCACGGCCACCGATATTGACTACGACGATGTCATCACGGCGTACACCACACTGCCTACCGCCTACGCACAGAACGGCAGTTGGATCATGAATCAGGCGACCTGGGCGAGCCTGTTGAAGATCAAGGACGGTGCGAAGTACGTGTACGACGGCATGCAGGGCATGTTGTTGCAGCAGGGATCGGCTGGCCTCCTGATGGGTCGCCCGGTGTACATCAGCGAGTTCGCGCAAACCTTCCTGAGCGGCACAGCTCGCAACCTGATTTGGTTCGGCGACTGCGCCCGCGCGTACCGCATCGTGGACCGCAAGGATGTCACCTTCGTGGTGGACCCGTACTCAAGCAGCGGCAGCGGCATCACGCACTACCGCAGCTCGATGCGTTCGGACGCCAAGATCGTCGACAAGCGTGCCGGGTTGGTCATCACCAACAAGGCGTAACCCGCACTTGACTCCCTGGGCGGGTAGGGGGGAAACCCCCTATCCGCCTTTCCCATGCCAGCACTTACCACCGCCAACGTCAAGACCCACCTGCGCGTGTTTCACGCGGTAGACGATGCATACATCGGCGACGTGCTGCTACCGGCTGCGCGGGAAACTGTCGAACGCACAACCGGATTGTCCGTGCAGGCAATTGAGCGAACCTACGACGTGTCTGAGGAGGGCGATGTGTGGATCGTGCTGCCGATCCAGCCTTGGAACCCTGCTGGCACCCTTCAAATGGCCTATACGGATGACGATGATGTTGTCCAAACCGTCACGCCTGAGATTCACTACGAGGGCGAGCGTATAGCCGTCCTGGTCGATGAGGACTACAACCGTCCGGTCACGATCAATTGGACAACCACCGTAGGCGACCACTACATCAACATGCTGGTGTTGCAGCTGTGCGCTCGCCTGTACGCAGATCGCGGCGACAGCACCGGCGCTATTGAGGGCAAGGCCCAGCAAATGTTGACCGCCATGCTGAAGGAAAGGGCGATTGCATGACCCCCCGCGGCATGTTCCGGCACGAAATGGCGGTGCAGAACTACACCGTCTCGGTCGATTCGTACGGTCAGGGCACTAAGACCTACGCAACCGCGGCGACCGTGCTTGGCTACATCGAGACCGCCGACGGCCGCAGCATCGACTCGGTCGACGTCATCCGCGGCCAGAGCGCCTACCGCATCGTCATCCCATGGATCGACTCGGTCACGATCAAGAGCCGGATCCTGCTCAAAGAGACTGGCAAGAGCGACCGCACGCTAGAACTGACTGGCGTGGTCGATCCTGATTTACGGCGCATGGAACTGCACATTGAGGCGCTTGAGGTGACGGCATGAGCTTTCGCCGCGGTCCAGAGTTCACAAGCCCGCAGCACTATGCCAATTCTGTGGCGTTTGCACGCCGACAGCGGAATGCTGCGTTTGCGTTTGAGCAGATGCGCGGCAAGGGCAGTGCTCGGGCGGACGAGCAACTGCTGCGAGCCGAGCGCGTATTTCTCGTTCTGCCCGACCGCGTCAGCCGCAACCTCGCCAAGCAGCTGCTGCGCCGCAGCCTAACGCGATTGCGCAAGATGTACCAAGCCAACTGGCGCAGCCACGGCGCAACGCACCGCAGCTACGGCAGCCAAATGAGCCTGCGCAAGGCGTCGGCGTCGGTCATTCAGTCAAACGCCGACACCCGCGGACTCAGGACTACAGCACGGGCTGGCATGCGCTACAAGCGCAAGCCGCGCAGCTACATCGCGCCGATCGTCGACGCTAAGTCGGGCTGGGGCATCAAGAAAGCAACGCAAGCCCAGTTCCCGCCGAAAGTCGCGCTGGAAGACCTCGCCACCGTCATTGAGGAGCAGTTCGACGACCTTGTCCGCAAGGCCAACCTGAAGAGGAAGAAGTCATGAGCATCGAAACTGCCCTGCGCAACCGGTTAGTGAACGATGCAACCGTTTCGAGCCTAGTCAGCACGCGCATCAGCCCAGAATGGCGGCGCGAGGGCACGGCTTTGCCCGCGATTGTGTACAGCGTCGACAGCCGAGAACCAGTGCGCACGCTGACCGGCACCACCACCCTAGCTGAGTTCTCGGTAGCCGTGGACTGCATTGCGTCGACCATGTCAGTGGCTAGGTCTTTAGCCTCAGCTGTAGCAGAGATTCTGAACGACAACAACGGCTACTTACCCTACGACGGCACAACACTGCGTTGGTCAGCAAGTAACGGCGAGGACGTTGAACGCATGGACGATCAGGAGGGAACCGACGACGGCCCGCGTGTGGTCCGTCAGACGTACCGCATTTGGGCAACAGGAGGATAAGACATGGCAGTCATCAGCAACGGCACAACAATCAGTTTCGGCGGCACGGCCGTCGATGCCACCGATATCAGCATCACTGCTTCAAGCACGGCGATCGATGCGACACCGCTCAACGGCACACTGTCGGTGGCAATTCAAGGGCGGCCGACGGTCACCGGCTCGGCGACGATCCACATGGACAACGCGACGGCGCTGACCTTGGCGCAGAAGTTTGCAGGTGCAACGCCGACTACATCTGCCATTACGGTCGCTATCGCTGCGACTGGCGGTGCCACCGGCGGCGTCGACTTTAGCGGCTCGGCGATCATCACCGGCTACAACCCGTCCTGGTCGAACGACGCCGTTCAGTCTGCATCGGTTTCGTGGCAGTACACTGGCGAAATCACTGTTGGGCGTGCGTGATGTGGCGGGTTTTTACTGACGAGGCGCTGGCCGGGCACCCGGCACTGCTCGAGGTCCGGCCGCTCACGGTCGGCGAGTGGCGCAAACTTGAGCAGCTCGACGAGGACGCCAAGCAGACGTTTGTCCTTGAGAACTGCACCCGGATCGAGGGCGTGCCCGGCGGCAACAGCCTGGACGTTCATGTTGCTACGGCGCTCATGCGTGGAGTGATGGCAAACCCTTGGTGTGGACCGCAGAGGACCGCATAGAGCACCTCCTTGCGGTCCTGGCGTACCGGCTGACTGGGCAGCCGGAAAAGGTGGTGGAGCCTTGGCGCAAGCCACGCCAGGCTGACTGGATGACGACACTAGGAAAGGTGGCGGTATGGCGAAGGTCGGACTCGGAGTAGGAATCGATTTTGATATCGCAGGCCTGCGCAAGGGCGTGCAGACTGCCACTTCCGAGCTAGAGCGGCTGCGTGGAGTGACTAACCGCATCGGCAGTTCGGTCAGCGCGGCCATGGCTATGCCCATGATGGGTTTCATCAGCAACGTCATGCAGGCGCATGCTGATGCTCGCAAGGTACGGGACGAACTTATGTTCCCGTTCTCGCACAAGATGCACGAAGCGCAAATTAGCGCCGACATGCGCAAAATGCAGTTAGGCCAGCGCATGGTGGCGGCTGGGATGGACGAATCTGCTGCCCGCTCAATGACAATGCGAGCAGAGGAGGAAATGATGACCGGGCTGATGGCTCAAGCGCCGTCAACTGCGGTAGGCCGCTCCCTTACGTCATTTATGACCGAGCCTAGTAAGTTCATAGCAAACATAGCCCGAGCGGTTGAGGGCAACATCCAAGCGCAGAGCGCTCGGTTTTCAGAATTCCTCTCCGGCAACGTTGCAGGCGCGTATGGCTTTGGCGAAATGTCTGAGGCTAACCAGGCGGCGTTTGACCTCGGCGCAATCAGGAATCAGGCCGGGCTTGCGATGGCAAGCCAAGACATTGGGTCGTTTGAGGGCACGCGCATGCAACTCGAACGGGCGACCATCGCGCTGCAAGCCATTGAGCAAAACACGAAGGGGACGCGGTAATGGCTTGGGAAATCCAACGGCTGCACAGCAATCAGAGCTTCAGCATCGGCGTGGAGCCTGCCGAAGCGGTGCTGCGCACGCAGTTCATGGTGCTGCAAACCGATCTCAACCATGACGGGTCAGAGGAGGACGGCTGGGACATTTGGAAATACATTAAGGCGCAAACGGCACCATTCACCGCTATTGAGTCGATTGGCATGCGCCTGGCTGTCGCAGCAGTCGATGTCGGTCTGGCGCAGATGATCGTGTCTGACATCGATGTAGCAGCGCATCCTAACAAGAACAACTGCTACCTCGTCACGCAGACGGCAAAGGCTGTGATTGTCGGGGAGTCGCCGTACCGCGGCCTGAAAATCACCTACCAAAGCAACATTCGGAACGTACAGCAATACATACGTCCAGCCGCCGGCTTCACAACGGCAGGCGGATCATTCCCCCTCGATGGAACTGTTACTTGGCCGCCAAACACCCTGATTTCTAATGGCCTCGCAACTAACATAATGGGCAATCCAATCTCATATGGGGTGCCGCAGACTATTGTTCGTTTGGAGTTCTTGATCCACGAACCAAACACAGGCGTTGGGTATACCAATCTCCCAGCAAACGCCAGCCAGTACATCAACTATCGCAACAGCGACAACTTTCTAGGTGTGGTCCCTGGCGCTATGTTGTTCCAGTCGTATGAGCAGCGCTATGTGTCCGATCAGGTCAAAATGGACATATACACGTTTGTCCGGGATGACTGGTGGCACCTAGAACAGATGATCCTGCGCAACCCGGTTGATGGCTCAATTTGGAACGATTCCAGCCAATCGCTCGGCGGCAGCACGGTCAAAGTCAGCGGCCGGGCAGTGTGGTTCCAGCCATATGAATCAACTGTTGCGTTTTCCGTGGCAGGCAACATCCTGCCCACCGAAATCCTCAACTTGGCGGCCACGCCAGCACCGGCATGGGTATGACTGGTTTCCTGCAACCATCCGTCTTCGGGCCGACTGGCGTGTCATCGGACGCCCAAAACGCGCTCGTCTTTGCTGCGCAGTTCATCACCGCAAACCGCTCGCAGCTCGAGGCGCTGCTGGTCGCTCCTGGCGTTACCCGTCAATGGCATGCCATGCAGGTGGTCGGGTCGTCTTCGATTTCGGCGAACCGTTGGCAATACACGCTGCGCAAGGCCCAGCCAACGTCAACGCCAACGAACCTGACCTATGTCGGCCTTACGGAACTGATCGAGGTGACCGCCTACAACTTGGCAGAGTACGGCAACACGGCCGGCACGGCCGCCGGTGGCGTCAATGCCACCAGGGCCAATACGCAGGGCTTCCAGTTGCTAAAGGTGCCTGACGATGCATTTGTTCATGCGTTTCTGATGTATCGGTCGGACGGCCAATCTGTGGCGCTGTTTGAGCGCATGAACGCTTGGGACGGCGAGTGCACCGCGGCCCTGATTAGTTCTGTCGACGGGGGAACGTACTAATGCCTGACCAGATTAGGTTCAAGCGCTCAAGCACGGCAGGAGCCGTGCCGACAACCTCGCAACTTGTGACGGGCGAACCGGCACTCAACACTGCCGACGGGGCGCTATTTTTTGAGCTAGACAGCGGGACCGTTTGCCGCATCGACGGACGCAAGGCCAAGGTAAACGTATTTACCTCTAGCGGCACATGGACGAAAGAAGCAGGCGCGGCATACGTGGATATGTGGCTTATTAGCGGCGGCGGGGGTGGCGGCAGTGGTAGGCGCGGCGCAGCCGCAACGCACCGATCCGGGGGTGGAGGCGGTGGCGGGTGCGCTATCAATGTGCAAAACTTTCCAGCGTCGGCTTTGGCTAGCACGCTCTATGTGACTGTCGGCGCTGGCGGAATTGGCGGTGCTGGCGTGCTAGTCGACAACACGAACGGAAACGCAGGCACTGCTGGCGGCGAGTCGCGCGTAGGCACGACGGTCGGTGGGGGGGACATTGCTGTGACGGGCACAGGCAACGCTGGCAGCGGCGGTCAAACGACTAGCGGTGCGGCAGGGACTTCTACGTCTGCTGGCATTTTTGACGGCGGCGCAGGGGGTCAGGGCAATCACATTGCTGGCAGCAATAGTCCGGGCTTCACGAAAGGCGCGAGCGGCGGCGGGGGTGGCGGGGGCATCACCAGCGGCAACGCGGCGTCAGCGGGCGGCAATGGATCTAGGACAGCGCACTACAACAGCAGTGGTAGTGGCGGAGCGGCTGGGGCAAACGGCGCGACAGGCGCAAGCAACGGCGTGGTCGGCACTGGCGGCGGTGGCGGCGGTGGTCATGCGACTACTCCCGGCAACGGCGGGAACGGCGGCAACTTTGGCGGCGGGGGTGGCGGGGGCGGCGCATCGCTGAATGGCACTACTAGCGGCGCAGGCGGAACTGGAGGCAATGGCTATGTCATTATCACAACCTACTTCTAGCAGGCAATCTATGCGAGTGGCGATCGTGATTGACCGCGTAGTGGACAATGTCATCCTCTTGGATGCATTGACTGCGTGGGAGTTGCCAGCAGGCTCCGAGGCCGTGGCGCTGGCTGAGGGTCAGGTATGCGGCATCGGTTGGACGTACAACGGCACGACATTTGCGGAGCGGGTTGAGCCATGAGGGCTGCGCTGCTGGTCGTGGCGGTGCTGACTAGCTGCGCCGGGCCGTCGGAGCGCATCGCAGCAAACACGACCGAGGTGCGCAGGCTGGCGCACTCAAGCGGCCAACGGTTTGAGCGCATCGCGGTCGAGGCTGACGCGACCCAGCCAAGCCTGCCAGTCATCAAGGACCAGGCCGTAGCCGGTAAGGGCGAGCAAGCGCGTATTCTTGACGCCGTGGACATGATCTACATGGCGCTGACGGGCGTGGAGGACCAGGTGCCCTGGTGGGTGGCCCCTCTCGTCTGGGTTTGCATCGCCCTGGCTGTGCTCGGCGTGGCGTTCCTGATTTGGCACACGGGCGTCGGCAAGTTCATCAAGGGATGGCTTGGCATCGTGACACCGACCGAGCGCAGGGCTGCTGAACTGACGGCTAGCCTCATTGACCTGACCCCGGACCAAGCGGTGGCGGCCGTCGCCGAGCTGCGCCGGTCCGACAAAACGTTCGACGCGGCTTTCCGGCGTGCCGCGCCGATTCGCACATCCAGCCGGTCAAGGAAACGCAAATCATGATGCTTGCCTCGTTCTCATCGTTCCTCGGTTCGGTTTGGTTTGGTCTGATGCTTGGCCTGCTTGGCATTGGCGTCGGCGTTTGGCTGGCTAAGAGCAAGAAGGTCTAAATGCTTACTCGGTCGTGCTGCTGCGGCGGATGTTTCGACATCGACGATTGTCCATTGCCGTATGGGTCGTTCGGTGATTTCACCTACACCACGACCATTGACATCGACCAGCTGCTCGGCACGTTTGCAAACTACGCATACACAGACCTGAGTGACAATCCAACGATCGAAGCGTCGGCGTGTTACGTCTTCGGCACCCAGCGTGACAAGTGCTGCGTTACTGGTGCGTCCTGCACCCATCCATCGGACACCCTAGTCGACAAGTTTTTTGACGTCATGGCTTTGACGAGCATCAACGTCGAGCGCACCTATTTCCCATGTTTCTACGTTGTGCGTCGCCCTGAATCCCTGCCGCGCATCGTCAAAACGGTCAGGTGCCAATTACCGAAGACAGTCACAAATGTTGGATGTGCCGACACATTCCCGGTGCAGTGCAGCGACCTGTTCCCAGACTGCTACCAAGGCCCATCGCCGAACTATCTGACCCAGTTGTACTCCTTCGAAAGTTCCTACGCGCTGCGGCTGTCCGACAGTCAACTGTGCGGCGATCTCAAGTATGTGATCGAGAACAAATACGAGTTTGACTCACTAATCAAGGGTGGCGGCGATGTTCGCATGCGTCGGGACAGTCAAACAACGTTTACGGTCGATCAAACGTCCGGCACCGGATTGTCGAACCTGACATATCTGCACCGGACCAACATTTGCCCAGGGGGCACAACAGGTGAATGCGGCCCATGCACGCTGGGCGGGATTGGGGGGACGCCATGCGCTACTGGACGATGCTGCTGCCGCAGCTACCTCGACGTCAGCATTGCGATTCGGCGGCCGTATCGGCTGCTTTCCTATGTCTGGTCGGCTGCTGCACAGGCATTTGTCCAGTCAATTGGTCCAACGTTGTACGAGGATCAAACGTTGCGGCTGATCTATGAGGGTCCAGTAGACGAACGTTTGTACAGAACAACGGGACCAGCGACCCCGCGAACGTTCACGCTGCTGACCGGCTCGATCACGGGAACGTTTGCCCTGAGCGCGGGCGCCGGATTTGACATTGTGACCCTAAACTACTGCCCGTTTGACGTCAACGGTTTACCTGGGCAGATGAGCGGATCAACAACGGCTACGACGGTCAACACAACAACCATTAACGACGAGTGCCAGCCCTGTCTAGTTGTTCCCGGCCCGACACCTGACTACTTGTCCCTTGAAACGCTTGAAGCGCACAACATCGCACGCAACATCATTGTGACTAGGACCACCCCATGAAATGGCGGCAGGACCGCAGCGGCAACATTGAGGTGGACGGCAAGCCGACCGTCGGCGACATTGTTCGCGGGGCTGTCGGCGTCGCCAAGGCGGCTAGCGGCATTGGCGCAGCCAGCCAGGCTGACTACCGGGCCCGATGGGCAATCTGCACGGCCTGCGACCAGCACGACGCTGGTCGGTGCATCACCTGCGGCTGCTTCACTGGCGCCAAGGTGCGCGTAGCTCGAGAGTCATGCCCAGTCGGCAAGTGGGTGGCTGTTGAGGCAGTCACGACGGAGGGCCGGGCGTGCTGCGGAAAGGGCGGAAACTTAGATAATCCGAGCGCGGACCTATAGACAGGTGCAAAGAGTGTCGATATGACACGCATGCCGGGAATCAACCCGGCCATAACTAGGAGTCAAGTATGGAGCATCCCGAACCGTCCGAACTGGCCGACGATGGCCTGCCGCTGTCCGACATCGACCCGCAAACTGGCTGGATGTACG
>Ga0194115_10006298_pt1 | contig 12066 bp, 16 predicted proteins | sample TA2MahsurfametaG_3_FD_148656 | JGI IMG/M metagenome (GOLD analysis project Ga0194115, IMG submission 148656) | Freshwater microbial communities from Lake Tanganyika, Tanzania - TA2015002 Mahale S4 surface | ecosystem: Environmental > Aquatic > Freshwater > Lake | place: Tanzania: Lake... | reverse complement strand
TTTGAATTTATAAATCAGCTACCTCATATGAAGATAGTCACTGATCCAAAATCATCTGATCCAAGAATTATACCACGTAAGTTGCGACAAGATTGTATGAAGATTTTTTTGGATGAATTGAATAGAATTAATTGTTCAACTCATATATTTTATAATAGAATTTTGCAATTAATTAAAATGCTTGAAACCTCAGATGATATGTTTGATAGATTCAATAATTTTGTAGATATTAATATAAAATTTGATAAAGCTAGAAAAACAAATTTATTTGAAATACTACCTGAATTAAACCCATATTTTGGAAAATAATTTCGAATTATAATGATATAGTCTTTGCTATTTCTTAATAGTTTTTTTAATTTCTTTTAAAGCATCAAGTACATCTTTATCTTCGCGATCAAATCTTTTGAGCATTCTAGCAACCATAGATAAAATAGACCATGAGAAAAAACCTATTAATGCTCCAGCTAATAGAGCCAGATCCATATCAATCCGAAGCTCCAATATCTCCAATATCGGCATTGCAAATATGACGGCCGAGCCCGTGGATATACCAGAACGAATACAGGCATCTAACATATTGAGCGGCTTCCAGAAAGCAAACATTGCCAACCCACCAAGCATACCACCCAACCCAGATGCTATCTTGTGCATGAGAAAAGCCGCGGCGCCGGTAGTTGACATATTCCTCGGATCCTGCTAATATATGGATAGCTTATTTATAAAATGGAAAAATTTGTATGGTAAAACTACCAAAATTGATCGGTATTTGTGGTCCAATTGGATCGGGTAAAGATACCATAGCTGGTACACTAGTGGGTATCGGCTGGATGCGATATAGTATGGCCAAGCCGCTCAAGGATATGACAGCTATATTATTTGGTTGGTCTAGAGACATGGTTGAAGGATCCACAGATGAGTCTCGCGCGTGGCGCGAGCAACCAGATATTTGGTGGTCAGAGCGTCTTGGTCGCGAGGTAACACCACGCTGGGCTCTCCAGTATCTTGGCACAGAGGTCATGCGGCAGAACCTACATAATGATATCTGGGTTGCTTGCATGGAAAGATTTGTGATTCAAAATAATTTCGATGTCGTGATTAGCGATGTTAGGTTTCCTAATGAAATTGAAGCTGTGCGCCGTCTAGGTGGTGAGATATGGCAAATACATCGCAATCCTCTTCCGTATTGGTGGGATGAGGCTAAAGCCAAAGGCACGGTTGATGGTGTACATGCATCAGAGACAGCTTGGATTCCATATGAACCAGACCGAATATTCTCAAACACAGGTAGCCTGCAAGATTTGAGGTTAGCCGTGTTAGATGCGGTGCAAACCTGATATAATATACCTATGAACAGATTTATTCTCTCACCTCTCCCAGAAATTGCGGCCATGATGCATTGCGACAAGCATGTGGTCAAGATGATCCTTGAAGAGGCGCAAATGCTATCGACCGCGCATCGTGTGCTCGATGGTACCATGAAAATTGAGGAACGATATGTGCAAGGTTCATTGCCTGCGCGATTTCGCAAGGTAAAGAAGTGGGTACATCCAGATCTTAATCTTGATGCCGTATTATATCAAGCCACGCATATCAATCATCCGTGTGCGATATGGTCGCGAGTTTGTCGTGACAATTATATGTGGGGTTATGAATTGCTTGAAAATCTATGCGAAGAATATACCCACCGATATGGTAAGATTCATGTGGTTCAGACTAAACTGCTTGATGCATTATCTCATGCACCACATAAAATACAGTATGGTCAAACACTGACAGAATTTCCTCAGGCTATGCCAGACCATTGCAAACATAGCGATCCAGTAGAAGGCTATCGCCAGTATTATATCAAAGAAAAGGTCCGCTTTGCAAAGTGGACCAATCGTGAGCCACCTTACTGGTGGCCGAATGTCTAAATATCATATACAAAGGGGTTTTGATGCCAACGTATAATTTCGAGAATATCGAAACTGGCGAAGTGGTCACCGATATGATGACCATAGCTCAGATGGAACAGCACCTGAAGGATAATCCAAACCTCAGGTTAATGATAGGATTCCCCAAAATCATATCTGGGGTCGAATCAAAGCGGAATAAACCCTCAGAAGGTTTCCGAGATTTGCTCAAAAATATCAAAAAGAATAATCGAGGGTCTACCATGAATACGTGGTAGACTCTCTTTTGTAATGGAAACTGCTTAACAAGGGAGTAGCACATGGGACTTGCACAAACTGCGACATTTGATGGTGGTTTCCTGCCCGATTTTCTGACAAGAACACAGAAAAAGCGACTAAAACGACAGGTTCGACAAGAAAGAGCAGAAAAAGCAGCCAGCAAGACCCAATTTTCCCAAAATTTCATGCAATTACCCAAAATAAATCCACTAACCTCGGGTCAGGCTCGCACCTTTTCAGCTTTTGATGAGGGTAGACATCTAATTTTGCATGGTGTGGCCGGTACTGGAAAGACTTTCGTGTCTCTTTACCTTGCTCTGCGAGCTGTTATGGATGGCGAAGCACCCAAACCAGTGGTTATCATTCGCTCTGTGGTACCTACAAGAGACATGGGTTTCCTTCCTGGATCACAAAAAGAGAAATCTGCGGTATATGAGGAGCCTTATGCGGCCATCTGCAATGAACTGTTCAAGCGCAATACCGCATATGACACACTAAAGCGCGATGGTATGGTACAATTTGCCACAACATCATTTCTTCGTGGCTTAACATTCCGTGATAATATTGTTATAGTTGATGAATGTCAGAATATGACCTTCCATGAGCTGGATTCTGTCATTACTCGCATGGGTACTGGGTGCAAGGTCATCTTTTGTGGTGACTTTAGACAGAGTGACCTATGGCGTGATGATGAGCGAAACGGACTACATAAGTTCATGTCCGTTATATCACATATGCGAAGCTTCGCGCGTGTGGAATTTACAAAAGACGACATCGTTAGGTCCGCCCTAGTGAAAGAGTATATTGAGGCGAAGCTGGAAGAAGGAATTGTGTGAAATTTATTCATGAGATAGTTGATCTACCGGAGCTTACCGCGGTTCAAACAGACCGCGGTAGGCTGTATAATACACCTTCAGGCGCAGCTTACCCATCCATCACTACAGTTCTTGGTGCTAGACCCGAGAAAAAGCGAATAATCGCTGAGTGGCGAGCCCGTGTTGGTGAGCAAGAGGCCAATAAGGTATCATCACAAGCATCTCGACGCGGTACTTCGATCCACAATATGATGGAGAAATACTTCTTGGGTCAAGATCCAATTGCAGGTGAAATGCCTAGCAATGTGACCATGTTTAATTCCATCCGATCAACCGCCGACAAGCACTTGACACATATCTATGCTATGGAAGCGCCGTTATATTCTGATAAAATGCAGATAGCTGGCCGATGTGATCTTGTTGGTAAGTGGGCTGGCACGGATTGTATTATTGATTTTAAGACATCTAAGCGCATCAAAGAAGAGGCTCATATCGATAATTATCTTTTGCAAGCTACGGCCTATTCTCTCATGTTTGAGGAGCTAACTGCGCGAGTTATACCTGGTATTGTGGTATTGATTGGTGTCGATGATGAGGTAAAGCCACAAATGTTCTGTCGATATCGAGACAAATATGTAGATGAATTGTGCCAAGTTATCTTAGAATACTATACAGGTCGCCGCTGATATGAGGGATTATATAATTGTCGCTGATAATATGCTACCTAAAAATATTTGTGAATATGCAATTAATCTATTTGATCAGTCTGTAAATTATCATGAAAATCATAAGACCAACGGATATGATTTTACACAATTGAATGTGACACAACATTCTTCAAATGATAGTGGCTGCAAAAATTTACACAATTTGCTAATACAGGCAAGCTTAAATGCTTTAAAATATTATAAGCAATCGATATCAGAATCGGCATTTTGGCCTGATAAAACTGCACTTGAAGAATTTAGAATTAAGAAATATTTACCAAATACCAATAATAGATTCGATGAGCATATTGATGCGGCAAATCTATCGACATCAAAAAGATATCTCGTATTTTTCTGGTATTTGAATGATGTTATTGAGGGTGGTGAGACCCAATTTCCTAAACTTGATATATCCGTTAAACCAGTAGCAGGTAGGGTTTTGATGTTTCCACCTATGTGGATGTTTCCACATAAAGCGAATAAGACCATATCAAACCCAAAGTATATGATAGGCTCATATCTTCATTTCATTTAGCCATTGACATTAGATCCATAACCCTGTATAAGTATATTAGCTATCGTTGATGGTGGCATAATAGATGCTACGGACCGCGGGGCGGCACCGCGCAGCTCCACCAATATGGGGCTGAAATAGACTTCGACGTGCATGATAAAAGTTATCCGGAGGTAGCGGCTGGCGACCTAATCGCCATTGATAAGTGCCAATGACAACGGCTTTGCCGTAGCACTCGCTGCCTAATAGGTAAGCGCGGTTTGGGGAGCACCGGGCAACAGAAGCTCTCCACCCTATATTGCATGTTTTATCATGATTGGGGTTAACAACAGAAGGATAACGACCTTGTCGGAAAGGATACTCGGAGTCGCCTTCGGCGCGCTCATAGGTGCGGTATTGACCGCATTTGCGATTGACCTGATTGAACATCGGGCTGTCGCTGCACCTGCTCGTCCGCCTGTGGTCGAGATGGGTGAACCTCGCATACAAGTGCCTCAGGCCGATTTGCGAGAATTGGGTCTTGCGATAGATCCTCCAGAATTCCCTGATCTATTCACATTAAGTCAAGCTGATATGCATTGTTTGGCCCACGCTATATACTATGAAGCTCGTGGTGAAAAATTCGTAGGTATGTTAGCTGTGGCAAATGTCATTATGAATCGAGTGAATGACCCTCAGTATCCAAATACTGTATGTGGTGTCACTCGTCAGCGATCCCGCACAATTTGTCAGTTTGAATATTATTGCAAAGTCGGTGATCGAATACCATCTAGCACAGACCCACAGTGGCAGCTAGCCAATGATATTGCATTTCAGGTAATGAATGGACACCTTCCAGATTTGACGGATGGTGCCACTAGATTTCATGCCGTTTCCGGACCTGCACCACGTGGCCTATTGAGAATAGGATCTCATGTTTTCTATAGGAGATGATTGATGTCATTTTATGATGATTGTCGCAATGATGCAAAGCTTAGTTTGATTGCTGGGCCTTGTGTATTTGAATCAAAGCAACATGCTCTTGATATGGCTGGAGCTATAAAAGAAATTTGCGAAAAGCTTGATATAAACTACATCTATAAGACATCATTTGACAAGGCCAATCGATCCAGCTTTCAATCATATCGTGGTGTTGGTTTTGATGAAGCTTATTATGGTATGTCAGCTGTGAAAGAAATTCACGGCCTCGAAGTTTTGACAGATGTACATGAAGCTTGGCAATGCGATTCTGTGGCCGCTGACATCATACAGATACCAGCATTTCTTTGTCGTCAAACAGATTTGCTTCAAGCTGCGGCTGGCACTGGTAAGCCCGTAAATGTGAAGAAAGGACAATTTCTTTCTCCGCGTGAAATGGTCAATATCATAGCAAAGCTTGAATCATTTGGCTGCAATCAGGTCATGATGACAGAGCGCGGCACAACATTTGGTTATAATGATCTTGTAGTTGATATGAGATCACTCGCAATTATGAAAAATAATACACCAGCAAATTATCCAGTGATTATGGATTGCACTCATGCTGTGCAATCTCCGGGAGGTTATGGTACGTCATCTGGTGGTAATCGTGATATGGTTCCTGTCATCGCGCGCGCGGCCGTAGCTGTCGGTGTCGCAGGTGTATTCATGGAGGTTCATCAAGATCCGAATAATGCACCGTGCGATGGACCCAACATGCTCAAGTTAGCCAATCTTTCCTCTGTACTTGAGCAGCTACTTGATATAGACTATGTTGTGAAAGGAGTTAAGACTAATGAAAATGGGTAAGATTTGGGGTGATACTGAGGACCTATTCACAAGCCCGAGTGTAGAGGTGCATCGCATCAATACTAAAGCTGGGTTTAGATGCTCGCTGCATAGCCATCGCCATCGTTGGAATGGTTTCTATGTTGTTAATGGTACAATTGAAATTCATGTCGAAAAGCAATATGGCTTGACCGATGTGACTGTGCTAAAGGCTGGAGATTTTACGGCTGTACCGCCTAATGAGGTACATTGTTTTGTATGCACAGAAGATGCTCAGGCACTTGAGATTTACTGGCCTCAGCATATGGAATCGACAGACATCGTGCGTAAGGATGTTGGTGGATTTATTGCTGCCTTGGCTCAGCAAGGGGAAAATAATGCAAGCTGAGTTATTACTTATGACACCAGATCGGTTCGCAGATACATTGGACCGAATGGTTAGAGAAAGGAGTATGTCTTATCTTGACGCTATAATGCATGTATGCGAAAGCTCAGGCATTGAAGTCGAGACAGTACCGCGATTGATGACGCCTCGCATCAAGAAGATATTGACCAGCGAAGCCAATGGTCTTAATCTTTTAAAACGCCGTGCAAATGAACCGAGGTTGCCTATCTAATGAAGGTAAAGATTGAGACTATTATAGATCAGATCAAACCGAAACACGTGGTTCACGTTGGTGCATCTACTGGTGCCGAGGTAAATCATTATTTGACTTCAGGTGTCGAAAAGCTTGTTTTGGTTGAGCCGATTCCTAGCATTGCACAAGGTCTTGTCGAGAGATGGGGCTCAGACGGCAGAGTGTCAATCTATGAATGTGCTTGCATGGATTATGACGGCGAGATTGAATTTCATATCGCCGACAATGAAGGTATGTCATCGAGCATATATGCGACTCCTAATCCGCAAATGCATCGCTGTAATTTCATCAATAAGATTATTGTACCATGCACGCCACTTGATGGTCTGTATGAAGATATGAATGTTGATTTACTTGTGATTGATGCACAGGGTAGTGAAGATAAAGTCTTGGCTGGTGCCAAAGAGACATTAACAAAAACCAAATTTATTTTTTGTGAGGCCAGTGAAACACCCTTATATGAAGGTGCATGTACCTTCGCAGATGTGTCACGGATACTGTCTGATCGATTTGATCTAGTCAGTACCTATTTTAATGAGAGAGGGACGGGCGACGCTCTGTTCAAATGGAAGGAATGAAAGCATATCAGGAATACGTCGCGCTGCGGTTACACTTCACCCGCGACGGCTATGACTATTTCAAATATATGGGCAAGGTTAAGCCTATCAAAGAAACGACATTTGAGGTACGCAATGATGTCTTTCATTTTCGCAAGCTTGAGCGTCGATACAAAGATGATCTGACAATGTTCTATGTCGCGAATATGTCGCAAGGCGTGAAATGGGTGCGCGACATGATCACGATTGAGGCTGAGAAACGATATGTCGATTGGAAGCGACACATGGAATCTATCACATATCGATTCAAGCAAGATATGCATAATATTGTCGAGTCATGCCCTAATATATCAAAAGCATGGAATACAAATGGTGATCATCCAGAGGTGCTAAAGCTTCATCTTGGTGGTAGAGTATCAATCGAGAGTTTAATTCTAGCTAATCGTGTGCTTGAATTTCATGATAAATGGGATGCTCGCATATCTGACACGATCATCTGGCCAGACGTCTCTCGGCTTATGCGTAAATATGGTCCATTTGTGAAAGCTGATACGGATACCATCAAGAAAACCATGCGTCAGGTATTTATCCCTTGACATCGGTCTTTTATCATGATATAAGTAGTCGTGTGGTCATGATAAAATGCTCACACAAAAACACACGCAATATACAAAACATACGGAGAACATACAATGTCTAACGATTTCGCTTCACTCAAGCGTTCTACTGGCAGCAACCTGGATCGACTCTCTAAGGAGCTAGGTAAGCTTGCTACTAACGGCAATCAGCGCGAATCCGATGATCGCTTTTGGCAGCCCGAGGTTGACAAGGCTGGCAATGGTTATGCCGTCATTCGCCTTCTGCCTGCACCAAAGGGTGAGGATCTTCCTTGGGTTCGCATCTGGTCGCATGGTTTTCAAGGCCCCGGTGGTTGGTATATCGAAAATTCTCTGACAACTCTTGGTCAGAAAGACCCTGTGGCTGAGATGAACTCGAAGCTCTGGAATAGTGGTAATGATAAGGATAAGGAAGTTGCTCGCAAGCAAAAGCGTCGCCTTTCCTATATCGCGAATATCTATGTCGTCAAGGATCCTGCTAATCCTCAAAATGAGGGTAAGGTCAAGCTGTTCAAGTTTGGTAAGAAAATTTTCGACAAGATCAATGAACTAATGACACCACAATTTGAAGATGAAAAGGCCGTCAATCCATTTGACTTCTGGGCTGGTGCAAATTTCAAGCTGAAGATTCGCAATGTCGAAGGCTATCGCAATTATGACAAGTCAGAGTTTGACCGCTCTGAACCTCTGTCGAATGATGATAGCGAGCTGGAAAGCATCTGGGATTCACAGCACGCGCTGCAAGCTTTTGTTGCGCCAGATCAGTTCAAGTCTTACAGTGAATTGAAGGCTCGTCTTGATCGAGTGCTGGGCGAACCCACACAGTCTCGCAAAAATGATGAGGATGATGAACGTGAAGAGCGTCCTGCATCACGTCAATCTGCTGAGCCTGTTGCTCGTGCGGCCGCGACTCCGTCAGCTTCTCGTGGTGCTCGGCCGCCTTGGGAAGATGAAGGTGATATTAGTCTCTTTGAGCGGCTTGCTCAGGAAGATTAATATAATTGGGTGGGAGAAATCCCACCCATTTTTTATGTCGTCATTGGCGCCATACCCATTGCACGTGCAAGTGCTTCTATTCTTTGTGCAGAAGGATCAGGATTTGTAGATCCAGTTGGTGGGGCGATTGCGGCGCGCATCTCCGGCGCGCGCTGGCCAGGATATCTTCCGCCAGGTAATCTATTGTTTTCCGGTAATACTATCGGAGGAAGTGTAGTTAGTCTATTTCCCCCACCAAATGCTGCTATTTGTCGCACACCGTTTATACCATTACGATTTAATGGATTTAATGAAGATTCTCTTTGATTATTATTTCTATTAAGGCGCCGTCTAAGTTCCTCGCTACGATTTTGTCTAGATGCTGGCGTAGGTGTTGCACCACCAGTAACTTCTCTTTCAAAAAATGTTTCATATAAACGTCTTGCTGCTTCATTAAAACCTACACCATTATCAATAGATGTTATAATATTTCTAGCAACTTCAGCAGAATTATGAATTGACGGTGTTGAACCTATTCGTCTTGAAATACTCTCGGCTAAAGCAGCTCTATCACGACTTCGTAAATTATGAGAAAGCATAGCTATCACTGTAGTGCGTAAATTACCAGCACTAATATTAGGATTACCACTCATTGAATTAACTATATTTCTTTCTCCAGGAGTTAAAAGTTCTTCTGATATTGCTCTATGTGGTGATGATGGATCATCTTCTCCTTCCGGAGGAGTATGACGTTGAGGTGCACCTGGAGCGCCGGGCGCGGGCGGCGGCGCGGCTGGCTGTGCTGGACCACCCCGACCAGGGATCGCGACGTTGAGGTGCACCTGGAGCGCCGGGCGCGGGCGGCGGCGCGGCTGGCTGTGCTGGACCACCCCGACCAGGGATCGGCGGATATGGCGAAGGACCCACCGGCGCGGTGCGGCTGGTGAATTCCCCCGGACCATCAACTTGAAAAGCCCCATCCGCCGCGCCCACCGCCGGTTCGGCTGGCGCGGGCCCAAACCCCGGTACCAGCCCGCGCTGCCCGAACCGGCGGTGCTGATCAGGCGGTGGCGGCGGCGGCGGCGGTGCTGGCTCGGTAATTCTTGATATTATATTAGCAAGTGGTTGTATAAAATTATTGATTCTATTGATAGTATCAATCATTGATGTTATCACATTCACTGTTTCATCAATAATTGATGTTATCCCACCCACTGTTTGATCAATCATTTGATCAATCATTTCACCAATTTGTTGATGTTGTTGAGGTGATAGTAACATTGAAGCCGCAAAAAATGTACCCAAAAGGCCACCAATACCTAAACCTAAGAAAGATGATATAGACATACCGCGTCTTTTTTTACGGTCTGTCTTTTCTCCTGAATTATTATCTATTTTTTCAATTTTATTTTGCTCTTGTGATTCTTCATCTGTGCGATTTACAATTCTTTGTAATTGTTCAGTCTCTTTTGTTTGATAATCAAGAGATTTTTTTAGTTCTTCAAGACCAATTTTTGTAAGTCTTGCAGTTTCTGAAATATGTTTATAGATATCTTTTCTAAAAGCATCAAATGTTGCTTGAGATACTAAATTTTCATTATCTCTAGTAGGTGCGCCTGAAGAAACTGCAGCCCGCATAGCCTCAGCAACAGATTTCTTAACCATTCGATATCTATTTGCACTATCATGGTATTGTTTGGTTCTTTCGTCATAGACGATTGAATCTGGATTAGTCTGGGTTATGCTTCTAAGACTAGCCATAATTATACCCTAATTATTGGTAAAATGAATATTTCGCGTAATGGTTCATAATATGCTTGTTGTATTCTTCGATTAGATGACATAGCCGCATAATCATAATTTCTTTCATTATACCTATCAGGTACGACTGAAGAATGTCTTTCTCCTTGCGGCGCCTGGGCATCGGCTGGCGGCGTTGGTTGTGGATTTGGTGTGGGTATAGCTAATCTGCGCGCATGTGCCGCGCGCGCGGGAAGATTTCCATGAGCTATGTGTGGCCTTTCGTAAAGTCTCATGAATATTTCCGCGGCCTGATCCGCAGTAGTAGCTCGTCTTAATTCAATACCCGCTTGCCTAGCCCCGCGATCCATACCATTACCATTTAATTCCCATAAAACTGCTCTAAGCTGTTCTTGAAAAGTAGCTTCCAATATAGGTTTTCCTAGATATTCTTTAATATTTTCTTGCCTACCACCAGCAGGATTCCACTGTGCTATGCCCTGAGAATTTTCATTATATCTCATATTATGTGCTCTGGGATTTAGCTTACTTTCTTGTATTAGATTACCAACTATTCCTGCGGCTTGCTCCCTAGTAAATCCATTATCCATAAAAAAATTCATTGCGGTGGCCTCTGTACCTAATATATTACCTATTCCGCCTTCAGATACACCCTCACGGCGACCCTCACCTTGACCTTGACCCGTTGCGGAAGGCGCGTCAGGCCTGGCGGCATACTGGCGGGCGGGGGCGCCGGCGCCGGATGATTGGCCTGCTCCTGATTCCGGCGCATTTACAAAATTTTCTAATGCATCAATAAGTCTTTCAATTGGTTCAAAAAGACCAAAAGCATAACCAACTTCGCCGACAACAAAAGCAAGAGGAAATCTTCTGCGTAATATTCCAAGAACTCTGATAATACCAAGTAAAATACGTGCTATATTTCTTGCTAAAGTAACTATAGCACCAACTAATCTTCTAAATGCACTAATAATAGTTGATACTACTCTGCGTATTGTTGATACCACTCTGCGTATTACATTTAATACCGCTCGTACTATTAAGGATATTCTTCCTGATTCATTTTCTTCTTCATCATCATTCGTATCCTCCTTTATAGTTGTCTGTCGAATAATATTAGTGCGCTCTTGTCTATTTTCATCCTCGGATCTTTCAATACGATCAAATATTGTATTTTGTTTTTCGTTCTCACGATTAATACCTTTAAATATATTTACTACGTCTTCAAATACTTTACGCATCGATGTAAAAGGTTCCTGTATTCCTCCGGTAGTCTTTTCGATTGATTTGGTTGTTACATTTGTGCGTAAAAATGGATTCATTGCGGTAAACATGATAGAACCAGCAGCTAATAATGACTGATTATTAGCTAGACTGTATTTTTCTATCATGCTTGCAAGATTTGCCAATTATCTATTTTCCTCTTGTTTTGCCTTTTCTTGTTCAAGATAATTTACAAGCATATTAACGTATATTTCCCTCTCCCAAGGTATCATTGATTCAATTTCTGACAAACTGTATTTGTGATGCTGCATTAATGAAAAATTCAATACGTAATAGTT
>Ga0194115_10006294_pt1 | contig 12074 bp, 22 predicted proteins | sample TA2MahsurfametaG_3_FD_148656 | JGI IMG/M metagenome (GOLD analysis project Ga0194115, IMG submission 148656) | Freshwater microbial communities from Lake Tanganyika, Tanzania - TA2015002 Mahale S4 surface | ecosystem: Environmental > Aquatic > Freshwater > Lake | place: Tanzania: Lake... | reverse complement strand
CGTTTTTGAGGACGTCGATTTCGGCGGCGCTGAACAGTTTCGCTCCAGATTCGTCGCAGGCTTTTTGCAGCAGGAGTTGGAGGGCAAAAGCGGTGGCGTCCTCAGATTTCGCTTGCTTTTGGGCGCGTTCGCGCTCAGCCATGGTCAGAGGAGTCACCCACATCTCAAAAGTGGAGCCGTCGCTGAGGTCCACGGTTTTCTTGGTGGGCTCCAGGTTTGCTGCCTTGCGGAGGCGGTCGATTGCACGAAGCGCGGCAGGCATAAAAACTGCTACTTAAGTCAGAAGTAGTGTAGCGCAATAGAAATAAAAAGCCCCAGCCGGTGAGGGCTGGGGCGCGGTGTGCTGAACTGGCTGAGTAGCAGCCTATCAGGACTTCGACAAGTCGAAGGTCGGGGCGGCGCTGGGGCGGAAGGCGATTTCCACGCTTTGGCCGTCGTCTGGGTTCACGGTCAGACTCGCCGAGGTCAGAATCACAGGAACGGTGATGCTGCGGCTGGTGGTGTCGTTCACCGAACCAGAGGACACAATACGGTCGATATACAGCTTTACAGTGGCACCAGCTTGGCTGGCTTGGATGACGTCCTCGATCATCCTGCTGGACAGGTTGGTGTCGTCATCGGTGGTGTACACCGTGGCGGAACCGGAGCCGTCAGCGAAGCCGGTGATGTAGCTACGGAAGGGAGCGTACTGACCGGCTTCCTGACCGATGGTGGTGACGTCGATCTCAGCGCGAGTGATTTCAAAGCTCCACTCACGCACAGAGCCCACAGCTGCGGGGGCGGTGTACGCAATGCTGGCGAAAGCTGCGCCAAAGCCGCTAGGTGCTGCAGTTGCAGTCACAGCTACGCCGCCGGCGGTGGAGCTAAGGGTCATGATGCCGGTCGAGGCGTTGTACGTCTTGACGAAGTACGGGCCAGCGGCGATTGCATTGGTGGTCGTTGCGCCTACGGGGTAGGTCAGGGTCACAGGGTCATTGACCTTGAAGCCCATATAGGAGCCGACGGTGATGTTGGCGCCAGTGGAAGGAAACGCGCCAGCAGTCAGAGTGGTGACGGAAGTTCCGGCAGGGGTGTAATACAGGGCGCCGGAAGTGCCCGAGAGAACGGTGGCCATTGGTTTTTACCGATGGATGGGACAGTGACGCGGGCACAGCCCGGCTTAATACAGGTTAGCTCCAGTGCAGTTGGGGATTAAGAGATAACTTGTGCTTGGAATCCTGCTTCGATTCGTGAAATAAAAAACGGTGTAAATGCGCGACGGGATTGTTGATCTGGAGTAGTGCCGCCGAAATCAGGGCTGAAGGCTGGGCCGTCGATGGGTCCGGTGCGAACGTAGACGCCGGATGCTGGCTTTGGTGTGGCGTTGATGGTTTGAAGGGCGCTGGTGGCGACGTTGATCAGTGTTTGGTTACGGGCAGGGCCGCGTCCTTTTGGGGTGTACGTGCGAATGATGATGACGCCTCGCACCATATCCAAACTTGTCGTCAATGTGCTTTCGGTTGTGAGGCCGAATTGGATGTTGATGTCGACGAATTCTTCGGCGCTATCAGCGCCATCATTCATCACGTTGTCAAAGTAGACAGGGACTGCTGGTGACAGGCTGTTATATGCCGTCAACAGCGGTGTCTCAAATACGGCGCGGATAGCTTGGTAGTTCATCGTGTCTGCATGGCAACTTGGATTGCTTTATCAATAGCACCGGCTTTTAGGTAAATACTGAACCAGTCGAGAGGTGCGGTGCGACGGTTTCCGCCTTGGCCGGTCAACAAACCACGGATTCCTTTTTGTCGTTTGCCGGTTTTGTCGAATGGTTTGATTGGTTCAGTTCCAGGGTTGATGAATGTGCCGGGGGCCATGTCGGTGGCAATGTCGGCGTAAGACGAGAAGTTGTTGATACGAAATACAACTTTATCTTTTGAACCAATCGAGTTGGTTACTTGTCTACCTGTTAGTGGTGGAGTGACGATAGGTACAGGATTACCCGGAGCGCCAGTGCCGCGTTTCACGGTTGTGGGTGTCTTAATCTGCCACGAGTTTGAAAATTCGCCCGTCCACGCTGGGCCACGCTCTTGTAGTTCGCGAACAACTCTTTCGGCAGCGCGTTTAGGGCCGTTGTAGACCGTTGTTGCAGCAACACGATCTAGTTCTTTCAGCATGTTCCAGACGCCGTTCCGAGCCATTATTGAGGCCTCAACAGGATGGTGTGGACGATGGGGTTTTCGCCACGAGATGTTTTGCAGCTGATAATGCGGCCCGTGCGGGTTTCGCTGTTTTCGGTGTACTGGATGCGGTCGCGGATACTTGGTGAGTACGCTCCAAGTTCAGCGTTGCCAATGATGACTTTAAGGTCGTTTGTCTGATAAGACGACTCAAACTCTTCGGGTTTGGCTTGGAAAATAAGGGCGCGAACTGTCAGGCTGGTGTCCGCTCCAGAGACTTCGCCTGTGGTGGTGTTGTAAGTGGGGGTGGTGTTGGCCTTGAGGTAGGTCACGTTTTGGCCCCAGTCAGCTAGGAGCTGGGCGGGGATTGCGGCGAAGGTGGAGTCGACGAGGCTCATGATCAACCTCTAAAGACGCGCAGTTGGTAGCTACCTGAGCCGCCTGCGCAGTAAGCGCCAAGGTATGACTGGAGCCAAGGGTAGACGTCGAAGATGTTGTTGATCGTGCCGACGGCTTGGCTGGTTTTGCTGTACTTGACCTTGAGATCGCCAAGTTCCACTTGGTCGTAGAGGCCGCTGGTGCCGGTGTTGCCGGTAACGGCGTCGGTGTCGTTGGCCAGTGCACGTGCCAGTTCGTAGGTGGCGTACTTAATGTCGCTCGGGATCAGGCTGCACTCCAGCGTGATGTTGTCGACGTCGTAGTTGGTGCGCGGCCATTTCAAGGCTTGGCCGGCGTCGCAGCGGTCGCCGTAAAAATTCAGCGTGTCGATCCAGCGCGTTGCAGAAATCAGGGCGCGGTTTTTCTGGTCGGTGGTTTTGTCGATCCAGGTGGCTGAATTGGGAACCGTTTCGAAATATGCGTCGGCGTCAGCAAGCGTTACGTAGCTGTTGGCCGACGCGCTACTCAAAGTGGCGATGATCGTCGCGGGCACAGCTACTTAATCCACCTTTGTTTCAGTGTAGCGCCAACAAAAAAGCCCCACCGAAGTGGGGCCTGGTGTACACGCAATCTGATTATCAGATGGTGCTGGTGTCGAGGGGGCTGTTGACGGTGAGCTGAACCAAGGGGATCAGGTCGATGTCGTAGGTGGCCTGCCAGTTGCCCGAAGTGGCCAGACCGTTATTGGTCGGGTTGTCGGAGCCCGAGTTCCACTTGGTGCCCATCACGTGGTAGGCAGAGTGGTAGTCAACCGAGAGCACGTCCTGTTTGGACAGGATGTTGCGGTCGGCCTCGATGCGGAGGTCCTGCTGCACACCTTCCAAGATGGTGCCACCCTTGGTCAGATAGCAGTAGAACTCGCGCTGGTGGCCGCCGGTGCCGGGGGCAACGGTGTTCACCAGGGGGTCGATGATTACGCGGCAACCAGCGAACTCGCCGATGGCACGTGCACCGACGCCCACGCCGCCACCACCCCAAACCACAGAGCCGGAAGCGGCTAGGGCAGAGGTCGAGAAGGTCAGCAGGCCGATCTGGTACAGATAGAAGCCCACCGAAGGGTGGACTACCAGGGTGTCCAGTTCGTCGCCGCGCTCACCCAGCAGGTTGCGGGCGCGAGCCACAGCAGCGCCAGTCAGGAAGTTGGCTTCTGCAGCGCCAGAGGCAGCAGCAACGCCGAGGTCCAGGCTGTTAGCGGACAGGACAGAGCCGAACAGACCAGCAAGTTGGCTGAACAGACGCTGGCTGTTCAGTTTGTTGATGGCGTCGGCAAGCTGGTTGCGGATGTGAAGCATGGGATCTTCACCGGCCGCCAGCAGAGCGACGTCGTCCACTGCGTACGCGAAACCGCGATGGCAAATGGTGGCAACCTGGGTGGCAGTGCCGATTTTCTGAGGGGTCAGATAGCCGGCGGTGCTGGTGCCCCAAGTTGCGGTGCCGTCCATGATCTCCTCAGTGGGAGCCACGGGGTTGAACTCGGGAACCTGGATGCGGGTGCCGCCTTCGCGGGCATCCAGCAGCGAGTTGCGCACAATCGCGCCGCTCTTCAGGAACAGCGAACGCTCCTTGATTGCCTCAGACACATAGGTGCTGAGGTTATTGCGCTTGACGACGTCCGCGAGAAGGACGCCGCCGGAGTAGTTCTGAAATGGTGCGGCCATTTCTATTTACCAGGTGGGTGGGTTTGCGGGTCCAAGTCACGGACTTGGTGTGCACCACGGGTGCGAAAATTAGAGTCCTGCTTCCCTCTTCAGCACAGCTGCGAGGTCAGGGTCCTGACTAGAAATTAGCATCTGTTGTGTGAGGTTGATCGAACCTTCTTTCCAGGGGTTTGATACACCTGAAGAAACAACAGATGTGGGATTTGGTTTCGCTCCCATCCCAGCTGCAGAGCTGGGTTTGAAGTGATGTTCGTATCCCGAGCCAGGGGCTTTCAGGTTGGCGATGTAAGTCGCAAGGTCTTGCTCCACGCCGCCATTGAGCATGACGACATTGCCGGACTCGTTTTTACGGAGGCTACTTTGAAGTAGCTGGAGCATTTGCTCGGCGTTGATTGCGCCAGCTTGGCTGATGGCAGCCATTGCCTTGGTGCGTACTGCAGCGTTTTCGTTGCTTTGGCGGAGATCCTCAAGTTGGCGCTTGAGGTCTGTAATTTGTTGGTCCTTTTCTTGGCCGGTGCGGTTGGCTTCTTCCCAGAGGTCTTTCCATTGGCCTTGGTCTTCCAGCGTTTTCTTGCGCTGGTCGTCTTGGCGTTTGTAGACCTCGTCGAGTTTGGCCTTGATGCCTTGGAAACGTTCCTCGGCTTCGGTGGCTTGCGTTTTCAAAGCATTGATTTGTACTTCGTACTCGTTGCGTAACGAGACAGAAGCGTCAATCGGGGGAGCGGTGTCGGCTCCAGCCACGGGCTGGGTAGGAGACGCCACGGGCGTTTCCTGGATGACTTGCTCTTCCATACTCAGAATTCAGTGTCAGTGGTGGTTTCGTCGATCTTGCCGCGGCGGGTTTTACGCATCACGGGCTCGGGTTCGGGAGCGGGCTTGTCCTTTTCGTATAAGTTCTCGGCCCGTAGCTCCACAAGCTGCCACTTGTAGGTGCCGTCGGGCTGCAGAACTTTGTCTAGCGATTCGGCCATGACAAAGAGTTTTGTGACTCTTGTAGTATAGGAGTAAGGGGTGTTTAGGTCGCTATGAAGTCGCCGGCTTCGGTAAGAAGCGGTTCGGATGTTTCCGTCAGTAGCAAAATTGCTCGCTCCAGTAAGAGCAGGTAGGCATCTTCTGTCAGCAGGGAGAAGCCGTCTTCTAGGAGTAGGTGGTAGTCAGTTACTTCGGGCAGGATTTCAGTGTTGTTGATGAAAACCTGTGTGACTTCGGTGCTACCTAGGTACAGAGATTGAACTTCTTCGTTGCCGAGCCGGAAGGCCATTAGACGATGACGTACAGCGTCGTAGCGCTTTTGGTGGGTAGAGCGTCGTAGTTGGCTTGGCTGATCTTGATGATGTTGGTGATGGCGGTTGCTCCGGTGATTCCGGTGGTGTTGGAGGTCAGGACGTTGGCCCAGCCGGTGTCGTAGCTGGTGTCGGTGGTTTTGACGAGCGCTTGGCCGGTGGTGCCGCCGCTGGCGATGCCAATGCCTGGGCGGCCATTAAGTCCGTCTTCGCCGTCCTTACCTTTTTTGCCCGGCGGGCCGACCAGGCTTTCTAACCACTCGCTTTCGGTGCCATCGAAGCCGTCGGCGACGGCGATTTCGTAGGCGCTTGCTCCAGTGGGGCCGTTGAGGCCGTTAATCCCGGGGCGGCCTTCGGGGCCCGGTGCACCAGGGTCGCCTTTGTCGCCTTTTGGGCCTTGAGGGCCGATAGGGCCGATCTCTCCCCGTTCACCCTTAGGGCCGATTTGGCCACGGTCGCCTTTTTCGCCGCGCTCACCACGGGGGCCGGTTTCGCCCTGTGGTCCTTGCAGGCCTTGTGCTCCAGTGGGGCCGCGGGGGCCGGGGTTGCCTTGGGGGCCTTGTAAGCCGTCAGCTCCAGCGGGGCCGGTTTCGCCGGGTGCTGGAGGGCCTTGAGATTCAATGGCCTCAAGGCGTTTGGCCAAGCGCAGCAAGGTAGCTACCTGCGCCAGCGTGAGGTAGTCGGCTGCAGTTGGCATTGAATTACTGCCCCAGCAGTGCTTGCATCAGTTGTTCCATTCGGTCGGGGGTGAGGTCGGATTCGTCCTCCATTTCGCCGGGGGATTCTTCATCCTCGGGTTCGTCGTCTTGGGATTCCAGTTCACCGGGCTCTTCTTCGGGGAGGGCGCCAAGTTCCATTGAGGGGAGGATTTCGCCTTGGGTCAAGATGGCGCGGACCTCTTCCAGGGTGATGACGCCCTTGTCGAAGAGCGCGGTGATTGCCGTGACGTCTTGGCCGATCAGGCGGTCAATGTCAAAGTCGCGGCTGATGCTCACCTCGGGCGGTTCCAAGCCGAGGTAGGCGGCGGCAAAGTCGAACGCTTTTTGGAGGGTTTGCTCTAGGTCGAGGCTGACGGCGGCCAGCATCGAGTTGGTGTCGACTCGATCTAGGCGGCGGGCGTCGGCAGATTCGGCCACGAATTTCTGCTGGCTCAGCGTGCTAATGCCGAGCGTGGCCATTTGCTGCTGGAGTTCGCGGATTTCGTTGCTCTGGGCTTCAAATGCACTAGCCGCAGGCTCCACGTAATAGACCTTGTTGCCTGGGGCGGTGGCCATCGCGTAGTTCACGCTCACAGCCATGTCCTTGGTCTGGTCGTCCCAGCCCTCAAGGACAAGCATCGGTTGGGATGCAATGTGCAGGCTGTGGATGAGGTCGGCTTGGCGTTGGAAGTGCGCCAGGTTTAGATAGGCGACGTCCAGTAGTGGGGGGCGACTGACGAGAGTGTCGACTTTGTTGCTGTAAGTAGTAACAAGCGGGATTTGATTGAGGCTGTAGGTGCCTGAGTCGATGAGTTCGTAGTCGCTGCTGTTGTTGAGGGGTTCCGCGAAGCCTGCGCCAAGGGGTTTTTGGCTGTTGTTTTGGCGGTAGATCTCGTAGCGGCCCGGATAGATGGCGCGGATTTGGTCGTACACCTTTTCGCCGAACATGCCGTCTGGCACGATGGCTTGCTCGTGGATACGGACTTGGGTCAAGGTGCCGTAGGCGGCTTCGCGATCTAGGCGCCAGCCGTAGACGTCGTAAGGGTCAACCTCGACCCAGTAGGGTCGGCGGCCTAAGGCGCGCTCTTCGGCGAGGCTGCGGATTTCGGTGGGGGCCGGGAAGTCGATCAGTACATTTGCGTGGCCGTAGGTCAGGCTGCAAATCACCAAGCGGCGGGCAAATTCATCTAAATCTGAGCCGCAACCGTCAACATCGCGCGCAAAAACTTCGCGCCAGTAAGGGTCGCCCTCAAGCGCAATCGGTTTGCGCATGATCAGGCCCGCAGCGGCACGTACCAGTCGCTGGGTATAAGGCGAAAAGACGGCGCGGTTGACCCGGCTCAAATAAGCCGTGTAGTCCTCGCGGGGCTCCAGTGGGAGGAAGGCTTCGCTGTTTTCACGCAGATATTCCGTGCCACGGCTGACCGCTTTCATGATCTCCCAGCCCTTCATCATGTTCAGGACCGCTGCCGTGCGGTTGAACGGGCTGTCCGTTCCACCCTGGTAGGTGGTGGAGATGATGTTGGTGGGGTAGCGGCCCGGGACTGCGTAGGTCATTTAGTCACCATTTTTCGCGGTTGGCCCAGTAGGCAGCCGACATCTTTCCTTTTTTAATGTTAGCCGCATGGCGTGCTCTAAATGCTTCGCGGCGTTTGCGGTCTGCCTCGCTTTCGTTTTCTTTTTTGGGCGAACCAGAGACGCCTTGTTGGCCGAAACGGATTAGTTTTATTTCACCGTCCTGTTTTGCAAGGACTACATGGGATTTAGTGGGGTGATTTGGGGTGCGTTTGGGTTTGTTGTAACCCTCAAAACGCTCGCCACGATATTCAATCATCGTCGTCATCCTCCTCGTCGTCGGGGTCGGTGATTGGCACCAGCACTTCGATGCCTTGGGTCAACATAGTTACAAACCCACCAATAATCTCGGGGTTTTGGGGGGTCTTAAATACGAAGGTGGCATGGGTGAGGCCGTCCTCGGCGTCGATTTCGATGTGGACGCAGCTGCCGTTGACTGTTTGGATGGCCATCAGCTATCGGAGAGGGCTCCAAGTGTCACAGTAATTGTGGGGCCGAGTTGGGTGATAGCCAGCACGTTGAAGCTGTAATCGCGAACTGGTTTGTCCTGCACAAAATACAGGTAGGTGCCGTTGGCGCTAATGCGCTGGGCTCCAGCGTGCTTTGTGGCAGCGGTGATTTCGCCGTAATCGCTGTTACCCGTGAGGCTGCCGCCGAAAGAAATGTCGATGTGGCCTGAGACAAAGCCGGTGACTTTGACTTGGAAGCAACTGTGGCCGGCAGTTACGTTGTTGAAAAACACTGCACCCACAGCTGTAAGGCTTTGGGCGGGGTAAATCGTTAGTTCGCCGTCGTAGACGGTGCCTGTTCCAGTGGCCATGGATTGTTACTTCTTGGGTTTTTTGGCGGTTTTGGCCGCTTTGCGAAAGTCGGCGGCGGATGGGGCGCCTTTGCTGCCGGGTTTGCGCATTTTTTCGCCGCTGCCGGCTTCAATACGCTTGCGTTTGGCGGCGATATTCGCGTAAAGGCCCTTTTTCTTGGGTGCCATGGTTACTTCTTACCTTTTTTGGTGGTTTTGGGCTTGGATTTGCCCGCTTCGCTTAGTGCAATCGCGATTGCTTGCTGGCGGCTGGTTACTTTTTTGCCCGAGCTGGACTTAAGCGTGCCAGCGCCGTACTCGCGCATCACCTTGGAGACCTTTTTCTCCGCTTTTGTTGGTCTCTTGGCCATGGCGAAGGGGCGTTTGTACCAGTCTATGAGGGGTTAGTAGAGGCGGTAGTTGGTTTGGCCCATCGTGCCGATGTTGGCAAGGTTGAACTGTTGTAAACACAGGTAGCCGAAGGCGTCGAAGGCGTGGTCTACGCCTAAGTTTTTGTTGGGGAGGCCCGTTCCAGGGGCATAAGTCAGGGTGCGGAGAGATTTGATTAACTCTTTGCAGCGGGGGTGGATCACGGTGCGGCGTGTTCCAGCAGCATCCAAAAGGGCGGTGTTGACGGCGGTGATTTTGTCGCGGATTTTCCAAGGGGCTTTGGGGCTGGAGACGTTGAAACCGCTGCGGCGGAGGATGTTGTGGTCCGTCAAACCGACGCCGCTGGTTTTTCGTGCTCCACCAGTGGGGTCCGGGCAGGCGATCACGCGGCGATCCACGCCGAAGCGGCGCGTAACCTCCTCCGCGAAGTCCCAGGTGGTGGCGCCACCAGTGAGCATGATTTCGTCGAAGACGTAGAGAGTGTCGTCTTTTCGGACTGCGCAGATGCCTGACATGGGATCCACGTTGAAGTCAACGCCAAGTAAGAGGGGGAGGACGGAAATGTCCTCGGCTTCCGGGTTGATGTTGTCGTCGCCGAAGCTGACTGCGACAAGGCCGCTTAGGTTCTCGAAGCTGGCTTCAAATTCTTGGCGGAAGGTGCGGGCGTCGAGTTGGCCTCGGGCAGCCTCGATTTCTTCCGGTGGGACGTTATCGCCGTCAATCGTTGTGAATTGCCAGCGGTTCCAGTTGGAGTCGCCGCTGTCCGCGTATTGCCAGAGTTCGTAGAACCAGCTAGCTGTGCCGTCCGGGGTGGAGATAAATAAGGCCCAGCCTTGTTTGTCGGCAAGGGCGGGGCGGATGACCTCGAACCAGACGTCGGCGCTCATGAACGCGGCTTCGTCGAGTACCACGCCAGCCAAGCTGCGGCCGCGTAGGGCCATTGCGTTTTCAGTGCCCTTCAGCTCAATCGTGGAGCCGTTCACGAGTTCCAGCTTCAGGTCGGTCTCGTTTTTGCTCTTGATCCAGGCTCGCGGGACCAGTTTTTTCAGGACTTTCCAGGCGATGTCCTTCGCCATCCGGTATGTAGGGGCCGCGTAAAAGAAGGTTTCGCCCGGCCTTTCAATCGCCCCACGCAATAATTCAATGCATGAGAGGTAACTTTTGCCGAAACGGCGGCCTGCTACCAATACTCTGAAGCGTTTTCGACTGTTGAAGACTTGGCCCTGGGCGTAGCGGAGGGTAAGTGCTCCAGCAGATTCGGGCATTTTGTAGTAGACGGGCACCTTCTAGGTTATTACAGGATTTCGAACCCCTCCCCCGGGTGTGTAACAGAGGAGGGAAATGGGGTTATATCAGTAGGTTCCTAGAGACTGACCAGCACGCGCAGGATCCGCAACCCACCCCCCGGGCTGGTACAGCTGTTCTGTAGTGCGGTTGTACTAGCCGCCTGGCGCTAGGTGGCGAGCAGGCGGCGGACTGTGGAGCGCGAGCAGCCGAGGCGGTCGGCGATGGCTTGCTGGGTGAGGCCGGCCCGGCGCCAGCGCCTAGCGCGCTGCTGGCGTGACTCGCTGGCCCAGAGCAGGACGAGCAGGGGGAGCAGGAGCAGCGCCAGCAGGAGAGCGGCGGTGGTGGTGAGCGTCATGGCGTGGTGTGCCTGTACTACTCTCCTAGTGTAGTACAGCAGACCGCCGAAGCGGTCATACTGTCACACAACGTAACGTAGTGCAAGTGTACTAGCCCTCAGCGCCCGAGCACGAGAAGCCGGCACTCAGCCTGGCCGCGGCCTGTAGCCTCGCAGCGCTCCAGCTGGCGGCTGTTGTCGACTCCCATTGCGACGATGGCGGCAACAATGGCACCGCAGGTCAGCAGGTAACCGATAAAGCCGCGTTCTGTTTTTGTCATGGGGGAAGCGTGGTTTGCTTGCCCCCTATTGTTGCACACAAGCGGCCAGCGGTCAAGCCTGGCGCTTGTCTTCGACCGTGATATTGAGCGTGGGGGCAGCGGCTGCCTGTTGTTCCGGCGCAGCTTCGCCGATTACTGCGCCCATGTCTTTAAGCAGCATTGCAACAGTTTGTAACTGACCCTTGCGCAACGCCTTGTGGACAGTCGCAAGACGCAATGCCTGTATTTGGTTTAAAAGATTCTCACGAGTCTCAGTTTGTTCCGTTGTGAGAAGTTCCTGAGCCCTTTTGTAATCCCTGTGCGCTGTGATTTCAGACACCCCAAACCGATCCATCACTCGCTGGCAGATCTGCCGAACCGTCCCACCGTCAAGGATGCAGCAGTAGGCAAAGTTCATCCGTTCATCCATCCGCACCGATGAACCCTTTCCACCACGCCAGCGTTTAGTGGGATCGTTGCCTACGGTCAACGGCTCATTCTTTACATCTTGGGCCTCAGATTCGGGCACGTTAGAGTCACAAACTCGATGCCCCCATGCTAACCTCTCGCGCTCTCACGTTCGCAGCAAAAAGCCCGACCGTTTGGCCGGGCCTTTGATCGGTGGAAGCTCCGCCTATTCGGCTTCGGTGACGGTGCGGACGGACCAGCCGACCAGAGCACCGGCAGCCTGCAGATCTTCTAAGGTCTGCTGCGCCAGCTTCTGAGCGGCCACGATACCGCCGGCGTTTACTTGAGAAGGCCCGGCAGGCGATGGTGTGCCATCTTCCCGGATCAGCCAAACGTTGTACCGCATCGTCTTAGTAAGTTGTGGGATCAGCAGCGCGGCGCTCGATTGAGCAGACCGCCAGGGCACCGGTAAGCCAGATGCAGCACTGGGCAAGGGTCAGGCAAGCGGCGTGCTCCCAAGCTGCGCTACTGCCTGAAACGGTTTGTTTGATCGCGTAGCCGGTGCCGCTGCGCTGGATCCAGATTTCGGTGCCGTGGCGCTCCGATAGGGCTTGCGCCAGCTCGTCGACTTGTGCGCGTGTGGTTCGTGCCATGGTGTGAGCCTTAGGGTGGGGTCTCGTGAAATACAATACAGCCGACCGTGCCGGGCGTCAAACTGTCAAGCGGACCAGCTGCAATAGATCACGCCGTCGACGGCATAGGCGCCAATGGGGCCTTGGGCTCGG
>Ga0194115_10006293_pt1 | contig 12078 bp, 13 predicted proteins | sample TA2MahsurfametaG_3_FD_148656 | JGI IMG/M metagenome (GOLD analysis project Ga0194115, IMG submission 148656) | Freshwater microbial communities from Lake Tanganyika, Tanzania - TA2015002 Mahale S4 surface | ecosystem: Environmental > Aquatic > Freshwater > Lake | place: Tanzania: Lake... | reverse complement strand
CTATTTTGAAATCATTGGGTCCCCTTTGGTAGATTCCTATATACAGTAAAGGGAATTCCATGGGAACATTTGATTCTGTTTATTTAAATAAAATTCGTCGTTTAGAAGAAGAAAATCAGCAATTAAGAAATATTCTAAATGAATATGAAGTTTCTAAAAACTCACGCTTTATCAGACGTGATAACACACCAATTGATGGTAGAGGGGCCTACGGCGGTAGGGGAATTAATCCCAGCCCCGAAAAGATGAGGGAGTGGTGGAAAGAAACCCAAAAGAACCCCAAAATAGATAAAAGCGACTTGAGCAAAGTAGGCTCAGGATATGATAAGGAGTACATACTGGGTCAGCAACCAAAGAAGAAACCTGGCGTTCCTGTAATGCGACAAGGGGGATTTGGAAGACCTCTTACTCCTGGTATGGGCGGAATATACAGATAAAAAAAATAAAAACCCTGAGCCAAAAACTCAGGGTTTTTTATTTGGAAATATAAATACAGTAAAGGAAATTCCATGGGAACATTTGATTCTGTTTATCAACAAAAAATTCTTCGGCTCCAAGAAGAGAATCAAAAGTTAAAAAATATTCTAAATGAATATAGTGACTGGTTAAGTACAATCGAAAGATTTGAAGGTCCAGACATCAATCTAAAGGCAGATAGTGCAGCTCTAGAATCTTCTCACAAAAAAGCTGTTATGGATGCACAATATAAAAGAGCAAATGAAATATTAAAAACGATGCCATCTGATTTGAGAGCAAGGTATATTGAGACTAATGATCTTGAAGGTGTTTTGAATTACGGTAAAGATAAAGACGCAGAAAAAAATAAACAAGATGCTAATGACATGAGAGCCTTGGCTTCACTGACTGCACTTGATTCGTATAGGTTGAAAGAAATCGGTCGCGGAGATATGGCTTGGAACTGGGCTGAACAAGCTGATAATCGATTAAATCTTGAAAAAGAAAAAGCCTACAATACCGATTTGGGCTTGATGTTAGACTATGAAGGACACCCAAAAGACGGAGTTGTTGTCATGAATCCTGCTGGTAGAGAAGCTGTTAGAAGAAGAGAAAGAGAAGGCAGAAGTGTTCAGTTTGAGCCATATGATTCTAGTAAAGAAACTGCAAAAACGAGAAAGTTCTTGAATCCTTTTGGAGGTGGCTTTATGCGCACTCCTATAAAAACCCTTCCGGCTGACGGGCTTCCCAGATAATCTTTGGAAATATAAATATCTACATGCTTTCTTTCAAACAATACCTAATCGAAAAATCTGCTGCATGGCAACGCAAAGAGGGAAAAGATCCTGAAGGTGGATTGAATCGAAAAGGAGTTGAATCATATCGTAGAGAGAATCCCGGTTCTAAATTGCAGACAGCTGTAACTACTGATCCTTCAAAACTGAAGAAGGGTTCAAAAGCTGCCAAGCGTAGAAAGTCATTCTGTAGCCGTATGAAAGGCATGAAAGCAAAGCTGACATCTGCCAAGACTGCAAGAGATCCTAACTCAAGAATTAATAAGTCCTTAAGAAAATGGAATTGCTAAAGATATAAAATATGGACTGGTTAAGACAATTATCAGAATCGTATATCTTTATAGCAGAATCACAATTTTGGCCTGATTGGGCTAGATCTGGTTCTATGATAACTGCAATACAAAAAAATAAACAAAATAAATCTGAATCCGTCATTGGTCATATTGCTCATATTCAGAGACATCCAGAATTCCCGGGATATCTTGCTCATATTTTGACTGATCGTGGTCATGTTCATACTTTCTTTATAGATAAAAAGGTAGGAACTCCTAGAAGAGGGGATAAAGTAGATTTATTTCCTTACTTGCAACAAATTCCCGGATCAGCTCCTACACCAAGATTAGATTTGGCAGGAGCTGAATATGAAAGATATCAGGGTAGAGCAGAAGATATTGGAACGCATGTTGATACTGGTGAACCTATAATTGGAACCATTGAAGGTCCAGCTGCAACAGCAGTTTATAAGTTCTATCAATACATGCGGAATGAACTGAATAATTGATCTTTTGGGTTTCATAAATATTTGCATGAAACTGCAATATAGCAAACAAGCCGAATTACTTAAAAAATTTACTGGGAATGATTTTTGTTTTTCTTGTATAACAGAATCGTCTAAATTTTCTCTTCCCGTTGTTCAAGCAGTAAAGGCAACATGGGCATCTGTTAAAAACGGATTATCGAACCCACATCCAATTCTAAAAGAATCACGAAAATTATTTAGAGCATTTGCTGGAAAAAATGCAGACTTGTTAACTGATGAAGCAGGAAATGCAAAAATTGCAAAAGGCTCAAAAGCAATTCCTGAATACATGACTGTAAGTGTTTCTCTTTCTCCTGCTAAATCAGGCGAAACAGGTCTTAACTTTTGTCCCTGCGCTACTAAAGAATGCGAAGCTATTTGTTTAGCTGAAACTGGTCGTGCAGATATGAGTGAAGTAATCACTCCTGCCAGAAAGAAAAGATCTCAATTCTTAGTTCAACACCCGCAACATTTTATTACGGTTTTAAATCATGAAATACATTTAGCAAAAGGAAGAGCAGCTGCACAAGGAAAAAAACTTGCTGTTCGGTTGAATGCATTTTCTGATCTAGTTTGGGAGCAATACGCTCCACAATTGTTTAAAGACCATTCTGATGTTCAGTTTTACGATTACACCAAGATTGCATCTAGAACAAAAAAAGAAATGCCGCCAAATTATCATCTGACTCTTTCCTCAACAGGAATACAGGGAAAAGAAAATAATTGGAATGAGGTTAGACAACATTTAGACAATGGTGGAATTGTGGCTATGGTTTTTGATGCAAAACCCGGCAGAGGTGGTAAAGGAGCAGAAAAATTACCTACCACTCTCAGAGATAAACAGACTGGAAAAGAATATCTTATTTTTAATGGTGATGATTACGACAATCGTCATCTTGATGCACTTGTTCAGGGTTTAGCACCGGGACAAGGGGCCATTGCTGGACTTCATTTAAAATCACCAAATTCTGTTGGTTTTGAAAAACAAGTTGCAAAAGCAAAAAATTTCGTTGTTCATTACGATTCGGATATAGTAGAAGTAGGTTGATCGAAGAACAATAAATAATTACATGCTTTCGTTTCAAACTTTTATATTAGAAGCTCTCCTATTAGAAGATAAAGCTTGGCATCAATTCATTAAACAAAATGGATTGAAACTTCTTCAAAAATTTAATACTATATCAGCGGTACAAACAGACCATGCTAAGGCTTATCAAACTGATGAGAAAATTTTAAATAGTCCGGGATATGGAACACCAGAGCATCTAACAGATTATATTTCTAATATTTTAAATATTAAAGATACACATCATGAAGATGGAATGTGGATATTGAAAAAATTACACACAGGAGAAATTCCACGTTTAGAAGATGTTTCAAGAGTTAAAAATAATTTAGCTAAATTGCGATCTTATAAGGATAAAGGAATTCAGGTTCCTGCTCTTTCTGGTATAAAAAATCATTCTGAATTGAATAATGCGGTGCAAGATCTAGAAAATTTACCCTCTGTAGAATTAAAAAATGATTTATCTGAACTACATCCTGACGAATATCAAATAATAGGAGAAAACGAACATTGGCATGTTGTTTTACCACACACACATGAAGCTGCATGTGTTGTAGGTAGAGGATCAAATTGGTGTACTCAAGACGCAGATAATTTTGAACATTACCAAGGAACTGGAGAATTAATATCTCTTATTCCTAGAAATCCTAAAATTAGAAATGAAAGATATCAATTTCATATTCCATTGCATGACATGCGTGGAATACAAGCAATGGATATGAATGATATTCCGATAGGAATTCATAGTATTCCAAATTTTTCAGAAAGACCTTTGCCTGAAATATTACATCCAAAGACTATTCGTTTTGGCCATCTCGGAGATCATGTTCATTTTACTTTAGATGTTATTAAAAAAATAGATTCTGCCTTGAGGGATCAGCCTATAACATTTAATTCAGAAAAAGAGAAGATTGCTGTTTTATCTGGAATAGCGGGTGGAGGTAATGATTCACATATTACTAATCTTTTCAAAAATCATAGATCAGATTTAGATCCTTTCATGATGAACACAATTATTTATAGATCAACTACAAGACCAGATGTAATAAAAACTCTCGGAAAAAGAAAACTTAAAAAAGATCATATTTCTCATATCATAGACAATTTAGATACACATTTTGCGCGTTATACTGATTCAATTGATAGAAACAGTATAACTTCGCAAATTATTGAAGAAGGAAATGTCGATCACATATCTAAATTAATCGATAAGTTGGGTAAAGATTTTAACTATGGAAATTACGAGAGTATCTTAAATAGAGTTTATAGAAAAAAGGATTCAATTCCTAATAATGTTTTTGCTCAATTTCATGAAAAAATAATTGACAATGTTAAAAATAATATTCCGCAAAATATGGCGCATGACATTCTTAGGTATAGAATTGATGAACCAGACGGGGGTGAGGGAATAGTAGATAAGATTTTAAGCAAAGGTCCTTTAGATCCTAAATTTGCAAACGGATTATTACATGGAACTATAATACATAAAGTAAAAGACACAATAATTAAAAAACTTTTACAATCTACTGCTGAACATTCTAAAATTGTAGATGCATCTTTTAAATCACCAACATTTTCTAATTTTTCCGTAGCTAGGGATGCACGATTTTCATCAGAACAATTTTTAAATAAAGTCGTTCATAGACAATTTCGTGAGCAAGAAGAGAATCAAAAAGCATTTATTAAAGAAAACGAAGAAACTCTTATAGATTTATTGAAATCTATTCATCATAGAAGAATGGTTAGCGAATCTCTCGCTCCACATGAACAAGCACATCATTATGACGATGCTTATAGGCATTCTTTAACTACTTTGTTTGAACATGGTTCTGATAAATTAAGACACGTAGTAATTGATACTTTAGTTTATCCTCAAACTATTGTTTCTAAATTTTATCCTAATGACCCAACACATAGAATATTAGAAGGTGATAGGAGTTTACATGCTGATATTTTAAGAAGCATAGATAAACACGGAAATTCGGCAATGAGAGATAAATTCATGCATAATACAAATTATGCTTTATCTGATGAAGCAGCCTTTTATATAACAAAAAACCATATAAACAATCCGGAATATGAACCTCATATTAAAAAAATTATAGATTCTGATATTGATTATATAAAAGATTCTAGAATAAAAAATTCTCAAACAGTATTTTTTAATGGATTATTGTATACAGAAAATGCATCAATAGGCAAAAAACACGAATTTTTAGATTATATAATAGATTCTGCTCATAGAAAAGGAGCATTAACTCCAGGAATACAACAATTATTCACAAAAGATTATTATCCAGAACACAGACAAAAAATAATGAAGTTATTGGGTAAAGATACTGATAAAGAAATAATTCGCGCAGAAATTCGATCAGGTGGTTATCATATAGATAATGTACTTGAAACATTTGGATCTTCTTTACCACATTCGCATCAATTAGATATAACGTTTTCTGGCAATCACAAACAAATAGGAAGAATGATTGATTTGAATGGTAAAAATTTAAGTGGTGACGTACAAGAACAAATTATAGGTAAGCCTTACAATATGACGGTAGTTTATAATCGACCCCACGATGATACAGAGGTAATCTCTGCTAAAGAAAATATAGATAAAATTTTAAAACTACATGGTCCCGATTTAAAAAGTACTCATCCAGCGATGCTTAAATTGCAGACCAATTTTGCAATCAGAAGTCTTCCTAAACACTTAGGTGATTTATTTAATTTGGTTGGAAATAATTTTCATCATTCTGTTTTACCATATTTAATGGCAAATAAACATTTAACAGATGACCAAGCAAATAGAGTATTAGATATTATTCAGAATAAAATTAAAAATAATAGATCTGTAGGTGAAAATAGTAGTTATGCTCAAGCTATAAACAATTATATAAATAGATCTCATACAACTCCTTCAGAACAAACAGATCCAGATTCTGGAAGAAATATAGATGGAATTTTTTATAGACCACGACAACGATCAGAATATCATGATGCTATTGATAATGTTTTAAGAAGATTTTCCAAAACACATTCAGATTTAATAAGAGGTAGTAGTGCTATCATATCATCAATTGATTCAAAAGGAAATGATGATCAAAGAAATGCAGTTTATAAAATGTTTAATCCATAAATAAAAATATGAGACTGAATAATAAATCTTTTTTAAGCTTATGCGAATCTATTAATAACGCTATAAATTATGATTTATTACTTTTTGAATCTGGTGTTTTTTCTGCCATGCTGGACGATACAGCCGAAAGAATTAAACAAGCTCCTAACATACCACCACACGAAGCTATATTACAACAAACTCCTCATAGGAGTGAAATAAATTTTGACAACCCTTCCTTATCAAGTCCTAATTATAGGTGGATTCATGAATATATGCAAAGAATGCCAAATACATCTTTAGCTGAATTCACAATTCCTCATACTACAAATCCAGATGGAAACCATACCATTCATGTCGGATTTGTAAAGAATCATCCTATGAGTAGCCCAGAACACAGAGGAACTTATAATATCGGATTCATGGTAGATGGTAGTGAAAGACCAGATTCATCAAATCTAGATCCAACAAATATGAATGCTCAAAGAGGTATCTTTAGCGGAATTTTAGATGCGGTCTTGGCTCACGCTTTAAAACATGGATTATCTCAGCAAGACTATTCTTTTGGTGCATTAAACAAATCAGGAAATAAATGGTTTGGGCATATGCAATCTGCATTTGAAGAATTGATGTCAAAATATCAAAGGCCACAATAATGCTTTCTTTTTCTGATTTTATCTCCGAAATGACTGAAGAAGAATTTTTGAATAAAGTTCAAAAAGAGGAAGAAGCATTTAGATACGGTTTACAAGGTCAAACAGAAGAAGAAAAAGAAATATGGGTTAAAAACTGGAGGCAATCCAGACTAAATCAAATGGGAATAAATGTCCCAGCATATAATTTTAATAGACCCTCTTGACAAAAATAATCACCGTCGATACACTTCGCTGTGTAGGCGATCAACAAGAAATCTTGTTTCTCTAATATACTCTATTACTTTATATTATAAAACTGTATAGGTATCTGTTATACTTAGTACCAAGATAATCAATATATTCATTTATACCATTTTCATTTTTTCTAAAATTACCGAAACCACGCAGAAAGTTGTTCATATAGGATATATATTGAGTATGGTATCATTTAAGAATTTTCTTTCAAAACAAAATTTTTTACTCCCTTTACTTCCAATGGTTGCAGGAGGAACACTTTTAACCGCAGCACTTGTAGGGGGGCATAGACAAGCAGAGAATAAGCCACCAGAACAAACAGCAACAGTGGCCTCTACTCCAGAAACTCAAGGATATCAATTCTCTCATCCAACAATAGAAAAATTTCTTGGCGGTATTGCCAAGGCAGAACATCGTGGTCTTGAAAATATAGATCATAAGAAACATGATCCAAGATTGATGATTCGCACTGGTGCTGGTAAGGGATCATCAAGCGCGTATGGCCCATATCAGATTACAAGAAATCTTGCAAGAGGACTTGTAACCAATGATCCATCATTATTTGCTCCAATCAAAGATTTTGCAAATGCTTTTATTGCTCAGGGATCACGATTTTTAAAAGCGAATAATAATGATCCAATATACGGTCTAAGAGGTAAAGGAACTTTACATGGACCAGAATATCTTGATGATCATTTGCAATTAGGCGATCTTGCTATTCAAAGATTGACAAAAGAAAAAAAGATTAACTACCAAGATGGATTTACTCCAATAGAGCTAAATACTATGATTCGAACATGGAGGGGTGTTTCTGAAAGGGAAGATCCGGAATATTATAAAATTGTGCGTAGTCATTATTTCAGTGAATAAATGTGATAAAATTAAACGAGGGTGAAATGTTAGCAGATAAATTTTGGCTCAATCCAGACAGCAAAATGATCTGGGTTGGTGAAAACCACATTAAAACTATTTTAGAAAATCCTGTTCTTTTTGAATTCAATGGTCAAAAAGAACTAAACAATTTTATAAATTATTATAAAGTGCTTTTTGGCAGCGATGTAGTAAATTATAAAAATTTAGATCACTTTTATAAAATAGCAAACGATCCTAATTATTCTGATAAATTGGGAGTATTTGAATTTTTTGTTTATGACCGAGGATTTGTGTGGTGTGAATATGCAGATAAGACATTACATTTAAGATCAAATTCATTAGAATATTTAAAAGAAGGATTGGATGATCTTAAGGATTCTTTACATGAGGTAGATATAGTAAATTTAATACTTGTATCCATGAAAGGTACAAGCGTACAATATAGATTAATTGGAAAAAAAGAAATAGATATTTTCTTAAATGAAATGATTCTTCCAAGAAAAGGAAGATTATTCGAAAAAAATTTGATTATTCCAGAGAAAAAAACTTCTTGGTTGACTAAAATTATAAATATGTTGTATGCTAAAAAAACAAAAGCCAACCTTCAATCCAGCAAGATTTGATTCCAAGTCATTTAAATCGTTGACCGAATCGATACAAAATATTTCTGAGGCAGGAAGTTCTTCAGGAGGACCAATGTCTCCAGGATTTGGAACGAAACCAAGCCGAAGAGATAAAATAAATAGAGATCCATTACATCCCTCAAACAGAGGGAATAGAGGAAGAACTGTTGTGCAACCAACACCCATTTCTTATTATAAAAAGGGTTTGGGCGCATCAATTGGAATTGGTGCAATGGGACGTATGCTTGTAGATCTTGATCAAGCAGTAGGACCGACATCCTTATTGAAAAAAGCAACTATATTAGGTGCTATATCAACAGTAGGACCAGCTCTTCTTAAATACCTTACAGGTGGACTACTTGCAGGAGCTACTTCTGGATCATTCACCCCCGGAGCACCTAGTCCTTCTGGTCCTAAATCATTCCCAAAACCATTTTAATTAATGGCAAGAAGACGTAGAAACAGAGAAGAACCATCTGTTGATTCTCCTTCCTTTAACGAAGAAAGAGAATATGTAAATAGATCTACAAGAAGAGAAAGAAGAAAAAGATCTGGTCCTCTGGATGTTTTATATAATTTCTTAAAAACAACTGTAGAAAATATAAAACTAGGTTTAGGTTTACTTGATGTAGAAGAATTAAAAGATAAAAAAACTCGTCAAGAAGATGTAGCATCAGTAAAAACTAGAGACAATTTTGAATCTGTTAGTGGTAAAGCAAAGGAAGAAATTCCCAAAGAAAAGTATCCACAAACAGAAGAACGCCACGGTCTAAAAACAGTTATAACTAAAAGTCCAAGTGAAATAGAATCTTTATTAAAAGAAAGAATTTGTGTAGTAGAATTTATTAGAGTTACGAATCCAAAAGTAAAAAGACTTATGAGATGTACTATTAATGAAAGTTATGTACCTCAAAAAGGAAAAGCCATGGGCGTTACATCAAGAAGAGGATTAATAACTGTTTGGGATGTTGATATTAATTGGTGGAGAAGTTTTTACGCATCAACTGTTCTTCAAGTTAGTTATGATGAAACTCCCGGAAAGGTTAATACATAATGTGTGCCAAGAGAAAACCACGAACTAGATAGTTTAGCATATGAAGCTCGTAAAGCTGTCAATGGCTACGAAAAATATTTGTTAGATCAAATCGATTGGAGAGATTTGGCGAAAATTATGACTGCTCTAAAGGAAACTTTAGAAGCTATTGAAGGAAAAAAGAAAAATGGGAAGTAGAAGATGCTGCTGTGGAACTGTTCTTGAAGTATGTAAAGGTTGTTGCTCTGATTGCATGACCAGTCATACACTTGAGCGAAAAGGTCGTTGGTTGTCTTCTGGTTCTCCTTTTGGTATTCCCGGAGATACGGAAAATCCACAAGGTCATGCTGATCCAATAATGCCTCAAGTTCCGGGCGATGAAATAATTCTAACTCATGGAGCTAGAGTTGTAAAAGTTGATGGCGTACAAAGATTAGCAGGAGAATTAGTTAGAAAAAGTTATAGAAATATTGGAAGCTATTGGACATGGTACACTCCACCATTCATGGTTGATTTCAGTCATAATTTTCCTTCTTGTACTACATTAAATGGTGGGGGAAGAGCAGGAAGTACTCCTGATGTTCCATTATTACCTTGTTTTCTACCTCTTGAATCGGAGGAAGTAACAGGATCCGATACATTAGGATTACGATGTAATCCTGTAACTAGACCAAGTGTAATCGAGGATCAAGCTATAGCAAACCAATTTTATTGCTGTCATAAAGAAACGGACAACTATTGGTCCCCTGGTCCTCCAAAATTTGACACTATAAGCGAATATGATCCCTATGATAAGTATGACGCTATTAATGTTTCATCTCCTATTTTTAATCCGGGTGCAAGACCAAATGCTGTAAAATTTAAAGTAGGAGGAGCATTATCTTTTAGATATGGTTATCCGTGTTCTACCGTAGAAGAAGATAAATGCTGTAGACTTGATTCTTATACTTCAGATAGATCTATAACAGGAGTTAAATTTAACGAACTTCATGTTAATGGAATATTTGGTCCTGTTCAAAATAAACCTAATTCATGTAACTATTTGGGTTTAACAAAATATAGAAGAAGAATGCTAAAGAATTACTATCCTTGGGCATGGCAAATTTTTTCATATGCTCTTGACAATCTTCTTCCTTTCGGTAACCAAACAAATCATTGGGGGCTTAATGAAGATGACGAGATATCTTTAGTTGGGGTTGGTCATAATTTAAACACTTCATCGGGAGTTCCACTAGGATTATATTTAAATTCTTTAAGATTTCAATTTATGGGATTTGCATTTTGCGAACATCATTATGACGGAAAATGCGGATGCACAGAGTTTTCAGATGATTTTAATGAAGAAATAATCTTGTCAAGATATATTCCAAGAAGATTTATTTTTGGTTGTTCTGGAATACCAATGTTCGAATTTGATCTTTATGAAGCAGTAAAAGATGGTAAATTATCAGCAGATTCTCTGCCAAATCCAAATTCACCAGAACCAATACCACCAGAGTTTGTAGAAAATTGGAAATCGTTTACTGTTTGGTTTGAAAATCCTAAAAGAAGAGGAGAAATAACACTTTCTGATGAAGTAGAAGCAAATGTCAATATTCTTGGTGGAGTTGCCACTTCAAATACTCCTAGAGTTGAAGAAATAGAGGCTGTTAGAGACATCATGGATGAGTTAACTAGAAATCAATATGATGGTATTAGATCTACTGATTGGAGATATCGTGCTACCCTAGACATAATAGAAGCAAATACTCTATACAAAGAAGCTATAGCAAAAAGAAAATTGCTTGTAGATCCAACAGATACTAGTGAAGTAGTATTTGATATCATTCAAGTAGTTGGATCATATTCATTTACAATAGATGATGTTATAGCAAATCCAGAGCAATATTCAAGAATTATATTTCCAAAACCTCTTGGACCAGTTAGAAAAAGATGCCGAATGATAAATGCTCCAGTAGCAAATAGACCTTGGAATTTCGATGGAACTGGTAATTTGGTATCTTTAACTAGCACATATGGACCTAATGTTTTAGTTCCAAGAACTTTTTCTTTGACAGGAACAACACCTACATCACTAGTTGATTTAGATTATAATGATTTACAGGCAATTAGCTGGTTTGATATTGGAAAACCATATAGAGAAGCACAAACTAGCGGAGTTCATGGAATTCCAAGATTTAATGGAACATTGGAAAATCCAGACCCTGTAAATTATCCTGATATAAATTGGAACGAGCGTGATATAGCAACAGATTTAAACTATAAGCTCTCTCATTTGATGCATACCTATTTTATGACTCAACCAAGTGGATGGGATTATTGTGGTTGGGGACCACTTCCAAACGGAGCAAAGCCAGAAAATAGTTGGTGGTTTAGAAAATATGCAACAACTATGGGTGGTGTAGGCACTGTTGAAAATTTATTTTCTA
>Ga0194115_10006290_pt1 | contig 12082 bp, 11 predicted proteins | sample TA2MahsurfametaG_3_FD_148656 | JGI IMG/M metagenome (GOLD analysis project Ga0194115, IMG submission 148656) | Freshwater microbial communities from Lake Tanganyika, Tanzania - TA2015002 Mahale S4 surface | ecosystem: Environmental > Aquatic > Freshwater > Lake | place: Tanzania: Lake... | reverse complement strand
GTTTTCTTTTTCACGATTAGACTGTGGAGAAGGATCTCTACCAGTCAACACTACGTAGGCATTATGGCTAGGTACGTCGGTACCCTTCGCCATGCCGTTATTTACGACAACATATGATACCGGGCAATGGCATGGGCCTTTCATTTGATTGCTCGGCCGAGAGACGGAAGTTCACCTCCTGTGTTCTTCGTATGATGGACCGTTCGGGAAGCCGTCTATAACTGTTAATCGTTAATCCTCCCATTTTTATCGCTTCGAACAACAACAACAACAACAACAACAACAACAACAACAACAACAACAACAACAACATCAGAAAGTTCACGTAGACGGGGCTTGCCGATTCGGTTAGAAATTGCAGTGATGAAGAAAAATAGGAATCATGGACCTGAAACCAACACAGGTTCATCGGTACGCCCAGGTGCTGTCTTCGTTGGGGGGCCATCACTGGATACTGAAACCGTAGTGCTGGAGACTGTATTTCAAGAAGAACTAATACTTGAGGGACATTTGGCTCCCTCCGAGGCTGATGTGCAAGCTAGGATAGTAGAACGCTTAGAAGCTGAGATTACGCCAGATGTGGAAGAGCGGATGATACAATCCTTGACATTGGCAAGAGTGTCAGTCGTCAATCACGACAACGTCGTCATTGCAGAGGAAGTGGAGGAGTCACCAAGAGATCCGCCGAACAAGCGACCACTATGGACAATCGTGACGTTGACGTTTCTGATTGTAGGTAGCATAGTGGGTGGAGTGGCATATTCACGAGGTAGAGATAGACATAGACAGAACATTCCTCCCAATACGTCATCCCAAAGAATTGACTTCGGGGAGCCTTCGATGGCTCCATCTATGGCACCTTCTGCAGCTCCGTTTAGTCCGGTACCGTTGGATCTTCTGTTGGAAGAGTTGAGTTATCACATCGCACCTACCGATAAGGAACTCCTGATTTTGAAAAACATCACATCGCCTCAGGGAAAAGCTCTCGCTTGGCTACAAGACGACGTAATCACTCGGACACCGGGTCGTTTGACAAGTATTGTATTGGAACGCTATACCTTAGCTGTACTCTATTTTTCGACTTCGGGTGAAACTTCTTGGGATTTTCCTTGCATGAATAGTGACGATATCTGTCAATGGAATGTGCCCAACCTAGACGACAAAGGTGTGAATTGTGGGGAAGATCAAGAGACTGTGACCTATCTGGCGTTCGATCGATTGGGTATAGAAGGTCGTCTCCCATGGGAACTTGTCCTCCTGTCGAATCTCAAGAATCTTGGCATCGATCAGAATAAGCTCACAGGTCCGATCCCTTCACGGATAGGCGAGTTGACGCAGCTACGTGTCTTCTCGGCAAGTGGAAATGACTTGACGGGTATACTGCCTGAAACGTTTTCTCCTGTCACCACGAGAATAGATTTGGATAGAAACAGATTTACGGGGACTCTTCCCGTATCTTGGGGTACGAAAATGCCCTTATTGACGGGTATCAACCTTAGCAACAACTCCGTGACGGGTACGATTCCGACCACATTTGGGAAACTATCCAGTTTGTCCCAACTCCTGATCTCGTACAATTTGATGACTGGTACCATTCCTTCCGAAATACGCCAAATGAGCTCCCTGAAGGAGTTTTATCTGGAATTCAACTTGTTTACGGAATCTACGAACGGAAGCATTTGTGATTTGCTTTCTGGATTTCAGATACTTGCCTTGTATGCCGATTGCGATGAGTTGGAATGCCCCTGCTGTACCAGTTGTCGTTGGGGAAACAGTAACGGATGATCACGTGATGGTCCGGCAGCTACAGTTTCCATTGTAGTATTGTGCTGGCGAACACCACTCTCATCCACAGGCATTGCTAACTGTAAAATGATTACAAAAACCGTGGGTCCATCGCTAGGTCATTAACAGTTAGATAGGGTACAGAGTTTATCTATTGTACATACCGTAGCATCCCGTTCTTTACGCACATGCCGTACAACAAGATGGGATGCTACAAATTATACCGGTTGTCACCGTTTCGCTGAGCTGTTCGGGGCAATCCACTGTGAAATCTACCAGACTCAACTCTCGTAAATTACAAACTTCTTCAGGAGCTCGTCCCTCCAAAAAGGTTCCATCTAAGTTCAAAGACACTACAAATTTTGCGAGGAAATTGTGAGAAGTCATCACCGTCTCGAGACCAAGCAAAGATCCAAGCCTACGTGCTATGGGCTTACCGAGATTAGTCATTTTGCCGATGCTGTCCGGCATTGTCCCAATCAGCGAATTGCCACTCAACATCATGGTTGTCATGGCCACGGCGTTCCCAATCTCTTCTGGGATCGCACCTGTCATGAGGTTGTCTTCTAGATTCAAGATTTCTGCAAGTGGCAAGGGATGAACAAAATGGTAAGACCTCGACGACCTCGAACATCGTATGAAAATCAATCTTGTTGCGTCTTGCGACGTGTAGACTTACTCAGATTTGTCAATAGCCCCAATTCTGCAGGTAGCTCGCCTCCTAGACTATTCCGTGACAAGACCATACTCTCTAATGCCATCATTTGACCGAACTGTGTGGGAATGTTTCCTTCAATGGCTGTATCCGTAACGACTAACTCCACCAAATTCGTCAAGCCGGTTCCAAAGGAGGCTGGTAGTCTACCACCGAGTGTCGGTACCTTCTGAATGACCAATTTCGTGAGAGTCGTAATGCCTCCCAGAGAACTTGGAATTTCCCCCGTGAATTGAGTGGAACTCAGATTGAGAATGCTCAACGCTGAAAACCCGAAAATCCCGTCGGGGATGGAACCTGACAAAGCATTTTCCTGGAGATATAGTTCCTGCAAAGGCAAGCTAAACAATTCGGAAGGAATTCCACCAGAAAAGGCATTACTCGACAAGTCCAGCATTGTAAGCGATTGAACGTTGCCAAACGTAGAAGGAATACTCTTGCTCAAGTTGTTGTCCGAAAAGTCGATAATCTCCAGTGGTGATGCTTCTGGGAATGGTGGGATCTCACCAAACAAAAAGTTAGAGCTTAGGTCTAGCAATCGTAGGCTACTTGACGAAAGCATTTCAGGTGGTAAAGTTCCTTCCATCCGATTCCCAGTGGCGTTGAACGTCTCCAAGTGATCTAGGAACATAACGAAGGGAGAAAGCTAGCATATTGCCAGGGAAAACAGGTCAGAGAGAGAGTGTGTGTAATGCATGATAGGACGGGGGTCAATTCAGCAGGGACGTACCTCACCAATGACACGATTGTTGGGCATATCTATGGCAATCACAGCGCCCTTGGCGTCACAGGTAATTCCACTCCATTCACAAACATCAGCGTCTGATATCCAATTCGTGTTTTCAGCCCAGGCAATTCCACCTTGATCCATAAAGAAATACGCCAAGGCATATCGTTCACGTCGTACATACTCCTGCGATTCGCCTGCGTTGTTGGAACCAGTTGAAAGCCAAAGAAGAGCTTGATTTTGGGGATCACAAGAACTCATTGGTCCAGCGAAATCAGGGATCAAGGTTGGCATGAAATTCAAAGCCAAAAGCTCATATCGTTTCTTAACATCCGGCGCGATGAAACTGACACTTCCAGTGCAGGCACATTGAGTGATGACATGGGGCTGGACAGCGTCTTCAAAGTCGCAGTCCGTCGTAATGGGATCGAAGGGTGTCGTGATGGCAACATCAATAACTCCCGAGTTGGTCGGCTCAGCGGGAATAACGATTTTCGAAGTCGGTGCCGATGTGGGGCGACTTGTATTTTCACCACCCTCCGGTTCCGGTTCGATGACGAGGAAGAAAATGAGAAGACCGGCAGCAATCGCTCCCAAGCAGAAGGCAATGGGGACCAACTTGGACATTTTGCTTCGATAGACATTCGTTCCTCGATTTAAGACACTCTTTTGATTCTCAACATCATAGATGGGATCATACGCACGCTCAACATAGTGTTCTGGTTCTGTGAGAGGCGGTGCCTGAGGCAACTGGGCCGGGGGCTTCATGACCTGATTCAACGTGGCCGGGGATTGTACTGTTGGGTCCTCCGATGGTTGTAGATGAGACGTGGTTTCCTCATCCGCAGCGGTAGTGTCTTCGGGTGGGACACTAACCTCATTTCCATTTTCATCAACGTATACATACGGGACATCTCCGTCCTCACTGACTTCATCTCTATTGACAACCCACCCACCTCCGAATTCTTCATCTGACATTTTCGGTGAACCACTGGGCGATGATTGAGCGGGGGCGTTTTCGGATGATTCCTTTGTTTTCATTACGGCACTCTCGGCAAGACTCTGATCTTCCACAGCCACACTTGGAGCATCGACTGTAGTAGTCACTTCCTCTTCAATAATTTCCTCCTCTATATAGTCATCGTCGTCGGTAGATTCTGGTTGAGGTGCACTGAGACGGGCGGCAAGAGGTATCGATCGTTCCGAGGTGGCAGGGGATAGGACAGCCTCTTGAACTCGTTGAGGAACTCCCTCTGCTTGCATTTTATGAGTCACGGCTCCCTCCGGCATCCCTGAAAAAACAAAGAAAACCCCACCAGAATTACAGGCGCATAAACGTTAGAAATGTGGGATAGTACCCAAAGCGCGACGAACCTTTTTCCACATCGCCACGTATTCTGTTGTCAGTCTGACACTTACCCATCTGTATCATTCTCCGAAAACGGGACGATGTTTCTTCCTCTTCGGGAGTCAGTGTACTGGATTGTTCTTCCTCCTCCTCATTATCTACTACTGCCGGACTGGGATTGTCTCCTCCTCCTCCTGCGTGAAAGAGAGCTGCCGCGTCTTCGGCGGGATCGTCAATGATCTGGATGGTATCCTTTTTCCGTCCATAGTCAAAGGGAGCGTTACTCATCGCATCTGCCACCCATGGTTTGCGATTCTTTTTCAGATTCTCTAACCACGGAGGTGCGTTTGCGTTGGGATCAGGCTTCCCCTTGTTTTCAAATCTTTGAAACCGGGTGGGACTTACAGGCTGCTCGTGTCCTCCTGAGGGTCGAGCTGCTGCTGCTTGACCTGGTTCCGAAGGATTCTCCTGGGCAGCAGCCTGGTTGAGTCCCATTTGGTGGAATCTCTTCATAAATTCCGGTTCCGACGACATGATGGAAACCTTTGTCTCGTCGAACAGTTACTGTTCCTTGAAGCCGGGTTCGATTCTTCTTTTGCCAGTTGTGTTGGCGTCGATGCCGCTGCTGCGATGTTATCCTTCTGGGGTTTGCTATATGTTGTCGCTAGATTGGATAAGGGATGGGAGGGGAGTAGTCTCACCAGAATCTCACTTGGTTTTTGTTGATGTCGGTAGTTGACAGTGAGCGAGAGGTATAGAAGGGAAGAGATACCGCACGATCCCGCCAAAAAATCTGTCCCGAAAAAAGAAACACCAAACGGAAGCTCACACACCCACAGATATAGTCACACCAGTCCGTGTTAAGTCATGACCGTTGCGATGTCTTTTTTTGGTGTGTCCCAACATTTATGTACTGATCTCTCTCTACACGAATGACGGACGACACCATCGGACCAATCAGGAAGCTTCATGTGGTTTTCGATCGACGCGTTCGATTCAATGTGTCATTCGAGACGAAAAAGGATCAATAGGCGGAAGACGGACACACCCTGGCGGATCTGTTGTGACATGCTCGGACTGCGTTGCCGGTCAGGGCTCGGCACGCTTGGAGCTTTTCTAAACACCTACATTCCCTTGTGTCAAAGTCATTAAATGAACAGCCCTGGTCGGATGGAGATTCTAGCGTGGCGCGCTCGGAGGCATTTTTTCTTGCGGTTAGCTTATCTGTTCCGAAGTCTTCATGTATACATAGACTTACTTTGCGCTAAATCCCCGATACAGTAACATGGAACAAAAGCGGTCGCCTCCAAGGGGTCGTCCGCGCGCCACGCAAACGACAGAGTTTTGTTGGCGGTAACTGTACTCGTTAGACGAAACTATGTCGTGGACGAAAATCCTGCAAAAATGAAAATACCGGCACCTACCCGTCCCAAAACCAATCGTGCTTTCAAGTACTTCTTGCTATCGTCGTCCCTTTTCATCCCCTTTTCACTTATCCAAATTGTCCATCCATCTATTGTTTTGGGTTGGGGTGGCATCATCATTACTGTAGTCGGATAGGATGGAAGATATGCACCCACCCAACGTGGTAACTCTAAGTCTTGCCAATGCGGAATTGGGTAGTTCAGAATCGACCTCTCCACTAGCATCTGCTCCTAGTAGTCCACGGGGGAGTCCTGATGCAAGAGCCTCTAGCATTATATCCACTCCTACCCGTGCTGCTAGTCAACAACAACAACAACAAAAACAACTGGACGAAGACCTGGTTCCCGACGATGAAGAAATCCTGTATTCTCCGGCACAGCAGCAGTATCCGCAACAATATCAGCAACACCAACAACCTCCATTCGTAGCGACTGGAAACGTCAATATGTCCTTTCAAGATGATGAAGAACAAGATGAGGCATCGCACCTTCACGATCAGCAAGGACTACATGGACGGAAGGATCATTTTTTCCCTGTATCAAATTCATCTTTGTTGGTCATACGGAATGAAATGGACGATGATTTCGATGATCACGATGATGGACGGGAAACACCCTTTGATGAAGCGACTGGACCAGATCATCATTTTACCATCAGAAAGGATTGGATGTCATCCTCATCATCAGCGGATCCTTCACTCGATGGACATGAATCCGAACGGATTCAGTCTATCATTCATAACATTCATGACGCCGAAAACGGCCACCACAACGAAAAGCAGGCTACGACTACCACGAGTCTGGCGGATGACGAGGATAGTCAACCACCCTCCTTAGCACCATTGGATCGAATGGACCCAGTCCCTGTACCACCTCCTGCTTCGACCAGAACTATGCAGGATATGGACTCCTCCGCGTCGCACCTTTGCCTTTTGTCAACCCCGACACCCGTATCGACGATGCGGAATCTATATGAACCGGCCCAAGATCCAGAAGAGGAAATGAATGAACCAATCACCCAGACGGCCTTGAATAGTACTATGATTATGACGACGCCTGATCATCCACTCAAGTCACCTCCCATTTTGGTCAAGACGACGAACTTGGTACCGGTATGGGATTTGCCAATCAACGGACAGCAAGAATCGGCCGTCCTTCGTTCAAAATCTGAAGCCTCAGAATCAGCATCATCGTCATCATCATCATTATTTACGCCACCTGTTCCACCTCCACCACCAGGGGAGGAATCGACCAGAGACGACGAGCCACATCTTACCGATGAACGACGATTGACAAAACTCCCGACGTTGCGAGAATCGATGATGTCGGGCGGGGTACCCATGATTAATGATTCAGCTCCGGTGAGTAGGGCTGTCGATGACCCAATGAGCACAAAATTAGAAGGCGACGACGATGAAGGAGAAGGAGACGACGATGACGACGACGTTGTCAACGCTATGGGTATGGTGAGTCAAAGACACAACCCCATACCTAGGGGTGGCCCGTCGTTGGCCAAACCCGCAGCGTTACGAAGTACTTCAGCTCCTGTCCATGCCTTGTACGCCACAGATCCAACAAGGACCAACCCTAGTCCCTTTTCCTTCCATGACGATGGACAACGAGGTGAGGGAACGATTCCAGAACCTTCGTACATGATCCGTGAGAAAAGTCCGTTGTCACTACTCGAGGAACGACCCGAACGGGTCCTTCGAAGTGTGAGTGATATTCCAAAAAGTTCATCCATGAGTGATTGGAAGAAATATTTAGTCGACGACAGTCCTCAGGTCAAGGGAATAGCTGATATCTCGCAGTGGCTAGACAAAGACGACACGAAGCAATTTGAACCACGACGAAAAACGAGCTTTCGTGAAATGACACCAAAACAAGACTTTAAGCTATCCGAAAAGAGTGCCGCTTGGTTGCAGGAGGAATTCAAGCGTCGATCCACAATAAAGAAAGAAATTAATGCGGCCATCCTCGCAAGGAGTGATTTGCGGAAGGAGGATCATGAGATCCACAACGAGGGATCCTTTCGAATGGAGGATGCAATGGCACTACAGGCAAGCTTCTCGACTAGCGCATCGGAGGTTGGTGGTGAAGACGCCTTCGCTATGGCACTCTCCAAGGCACTTAAGGCTCTCCCACAATCGTCGATCTCCGCCGCTACAGCTGCGGAATTAAGTCAACGTTCGGAAGATGATGAAGTGGCTGCCCTAACGGCGTTCAGAAGTAGTCAACAACCTATTGAGAGCAGCCTTCAGACCATCCCAAGCGATGAAGAGGGAGTTACTAGACCGCGCCGTTTGATGTATGGGACCTCCATTCCAAGGTCGTCATCAGAACCAGTTGTCTTTTCAGGAGAATCACACGATGAAACGATTGATTTCCGAGAAGACATGATGCAATTTTCTACGGAAACAAGAAGAATGTTACATCAAAGCCATATGTTTTCTAGGAAATCTGGAGACCCCGACTTGCGATTCAACTGGTTGAATGCTTCGAACTCGAATAGAAACTTTGAGTCACCCATGGAAGTCCCTGGCGTCCTCAACGGCACGTTGCACCGTCCCACCATTTCAGCTATGACAGATGCCTCAGATTCGTCCCCCTACGATGACCTTGTTACGCCTCCGCTCGTCGAGTCATTGGACAGTTACCTCGGCATTGCCAAGGGTGATATTACACTTTCTCTCTTGAATGAAGATCACAGCATATCCGCAAGGTCGACGTGGGCGAATCGTGTGCGAGTCGCTATATGGCGGACCCGTCGAATGAGACGAGGCCGTGCCGGTGGAACTTCTGTCCTACAAGAACATCGACAAAGTAACCCTTCGTCGAGGGGACGATCGTCACACCATGTAGATACCGACACAGCACGGGTAGCCGGTGGCGTCCGGAGTGTGGAGGCGTCAGAACAATCTGCACTTGACCATCTGATGAATGACAGAATCGACGAAGCGCTAGAATGCTTCGAGGAGATCATTTTTGCCTACTACAATTACTTTGAGCGATCGCTCAAGGCTCGAGAAGCGAATCCAGGTGGATCGCATCCTACGACGGATTTTCGGCCATACATTGGTGCTGCCCTTCACAACCTTGGAGTCTTGAATCTTTTAAAGGGCGAATACAGTCAGGCTCTATCATATTTTGGAAGAGCCGTTGAGAATCGAAAAGGTTGCCTGGGAGAATCACACAATGATCATGTGGTAAGTCAGGGGCCATGCGAGCCGGGGTGTGCGTTTTCCAAAATTTCGTCACTGACTTCCGCGAGTTCAAATCTCTGTCGGTAGGCCTCCCTGGTAAAGGTAGCAACATGCCATTATGCCGTGAACGAATTTTCGGAGGCCCATGCAAAGTTTGAGGAAGCATTAGAATATTCTCGACAAGATGCGAAGCGCATCGAAGATCGGATGCAGATGGCTGAGACACTAAACAATCTCGGGTGCCTGGCTTACATGTGTGGGCAGCCTACGGCAGCAAGCTCCTTTTTCAGAGAGTCCATGGACGTGCAGTTTAACCTGATGGGTCAGAGTTTGTACCTCTGTTCTGCCGATGTCGGTCAGTCGATCTCCTTGAATCTCTCCATTACACGAGCCAATATTGGCTTCATCAAACTTGTGACGAACGAACTTCCTTCGGCCGTTACTGCACTGGAGAACGCCTTGATGGTAAGTCTGGCGCCTACACGTTTTTCATGTTTTACCGAGATAATCGAGCGCTCATGAGTTGTTGTCAATGGCATGCAGGAGCAACAGCTTCTTTTGACGGGTGCGAGTGCATCACTTTTGGCTACCATGGATCATTTGGCAGTTGCGAACCTATTGAATGGCGAGTCCGACAAGGCTGCGATGGTAAGGACTTTCTCGTTCCTCTGGCATGATGTTTTAATTGTTCCATTCTCAATCTTCTCCCGACTCCTGATAGATGTTTGGACGAATCTTTGAACTACAGCGACGAGAATATGGTGCTCAGGACTCAAGATGTTTCATTACCATGGACAAAATCAATATGGTAAAGAGTAGTGGCACGAAATTTGAAGAAGCAGTCGCTGAGCTTCGGAAAACTTTCTCGCTACCCGAAACTGAGACGAGGCAGGTACCAGCCCAGGTACGTCAAGATCGAGACACCCACCCCTTACCGAAATCTGCTGGTGGTTCGACACCAACGAAATCAAGGAATTCCAAGAATAAAGTCATGAAAGTCCTTACATCGATCAGGAAAAAGAAATAACAAGCAAGGGTGTAGCAGCCAACGACGTGGCAACTGGCACACACACTCTCGAGACTACCCTTTCTTGTTCGACCGCGAAAATGCCTTTCACCAAGGTCAAACAAAAGGATTGCAGCCCTCCGCTCTAGAGATAGTAAGGGGACCAATACCGGTTATAGGCGTACCAAAAGTACTTGGAGAGGTCACACGAGCGTTTGCTCGTATTCCATCATCTTAATTCGATTTAGTCTACCGCTACTATAGCCACCACAAGTACTGTCGGCGTTGGGTCACTTTAACATTCTTTGCACTTATGTTACAATACAAAGCATCGCCCAATCGGCTGCGCATGTGATATATAACAGGTTGCTGTCATGATAGATGTTAGTGACCACCACGGGAAAGTTCTGGGATCCATTATCCGCGACTGGGACAATGCTCCTTATATGAAAGGTATGATGATAGGTGCCAATCATCACTGTCACAGTTTGTAGAGACAGTTACAGTTCGTACGGATTACGGGACTACAGGCACATCGATGCACTCGGAATCGCAAAACTACTAGTGGGTTGCCGCAACTATTGAATGGAGCATCAGAGTCCGCTTCCATTAAATGAAATAATAGGAGCGACTGAGGAGAAATCTTGCCATTGAGATCTCATAAGTAAAGATCTGTCGGGATGCTGACGTAGTTTCTCATTTGAACGGGAAGAATTGTGCGTTGTTACGAGGTGTCTGAGAAATGACCTTTGCTCTAGATATGCCACGAGAAACGCGAAATCGAAACAGGTGGTGAATGTCAGATCGGCGGATGTCAAGAACAACCAAGAATTCACGGATTGTTTACGATGGAACTCGAATCAATGGCACCACTTTCTCAAGGAGACGACGCAGGTGCTTCGACAGGACACACCACCTGCTACCCCGCACCACAGCACAAACGGGTGGTTCCTGAAGCAACGTACAAAAATGGCGATTCCGTGGTGGCTCCCCGTCGCGAACGATTACTGCCAAGACGCAGCCCGGGAACAAGCTCTCCCAGGGACGTTGTTTGTAGAAGAATGCTACGCCGGCGAGGCAACCATCAAGTGAACAAGGATAGCCTCAAACTTGCATACGAGCAGTTAGGGACAGACGACGGGAGCAGTCACACGGCTTCTACATCCGAAGCACCAATTCATGGCTTTTCTGTAGAGGGCACGCACAACGACACCTTCAAAAACATGATGGATCATCTGGAGAACCAACTAGGTGTAGTCGAACTTGGACCATTTGTTGGTTAATGATGGAGAAAGATTTGAAGGACGCTATCTCTTTCGTACCGACGAATCGTGTGGGTCTCACTTTCATGGATCGGTCGATTCATGACAAGTAGAAGTCTCGCCCCATGTGGTGGACGCGGGGTATTCCACGCACTAGTTGAGGACAGAGAAGTATCATCTTGCTACTGCTACGAGATTGTTTCCCTCACTTGGAGGGACCAAGTCATCGCGTCCCTCGATAGGTTGAATGGAGACTGAAATATTCCCAGTGCGGGTGAAAAGGAGTTCGATTCGTATTCCTAGTTGGTCAAGGACGGGGGCTCCTGTGGGAAAGGCAAGATCCCAGTCGACTTGAGAGGTCGGCGCAGTAACTGAATCGTTTAGTTTCCCCAGCAAGGGAGGTTACGATGTCTAGATGCCTATTGCGCTTTGCTGAGGTCATGACCTTAATCAGGGCGTGTTTTCTATGTAGGTAGTCAATTTCTAGTCTACTTCCAATTCCTTCCAGAATGTTATGAGGAGTTGGGTGACTTGCAAGCATGCAGCACAAAATCCTCCGCTTTGACGACACGAGATGAATGTCTTTTCCTACTCTTTACCAAGAGGAGATGG
>Ga0194115_10006287_pt1 | contig 12088 bp, 17 predicted proteins | sample TA2MahsurfametaG_3_FD_148656 | JGI IMG/M metagenome (GOLD analysis project Ga0194115, IMG submission 148656) | Freshwater microbial communities from Lake Tanganyika, Tanzania - TA2015002 Mahale S4 surface | ecosystem: Environmental > Aquatic > Freshwater > Lake | place: Tanzania: Lake... | reverse complement strand
TGTTTCTTTCTTTTGATACTTCATCGGCAGTGTTGACCATGATCATCGATGTTTCGTAGCCTAATTTTTCAAGCATGTCTTTAATTTTGGCATACTTTTCGGGATCATCACCAGTGCCATTGATAATCAGACCATTACGACCGTGAAGTGCTAAACGTTGACGCAATTCTGTAACATTCTTTGCACGTTTACGAACAGCATTACGTTGTGCCTCTTCATTGTCCGGCATCTTCTTATCAAGATTTTCTTTGTCCATCAGATATTCAAGTGCTTTGTCTGAATTAATTTCTGTTAGACCATGACCATCAAGTGTTTTACTCAAAACATAGTCTTTGCCTGAGCCTGGACCACCGCCAAGAAATACTGCTTTGAAGATGCCTTTATCATGAACGCCTTCACGAATGATTTCTTCGTGTAGTCTCATACCTTTGCGAACATCATTGAACATTTGTTTGGTATGAGCATGTGACATTGAAGATGGTGCGCCTTTTTTGAATGATTCAAGATCACCACTCTTGGCATGTTCACGCATTTTGGATGCCGAAATACCAGTTACACCTTCAGCATCAGGATCACGTTCGCCTGCTGAATGTACTTTGATTGATTTGAAATTGAAGCGGGCACCTTCGTGTGTGCCGTTATACTTGTGTAATAGTTTGTGATATTCTTCTGTGCGATCAGAACCACCAACCATGTGTAGATGAGTTACACCTTTCTTGTGTAACGCTTCAGCATGATCAAAGAATGTTGGTTTGTCTTTCGATGCTGCTGTAAAGTTTGTGCCAGGAAACGCACGTTTAGCGTGTTTGACTTTTTGATCGGCCGTAAGAGGATTTTTCTTGGCGTCTTGTGAATGTGACAGGACGATATGATGAGAACCGCCGACTTTATCGGCAATATTTTTGACTTTATTGACTAGTTTTTCGTGACCAGAAGTTATCGGATTCATGCGCCCGAATGCTAAAACGGCATGTTTCTCTTTCTGTTCACGTAGAAAATCTCTAAATTTCATAATTCCCCTACCTCTGCGGCAGTTGTCTTTGTTATTTAGTATTTAGTAGATTTCCGTTGCTCCTGTGCTGGCCATGGCACCTTGACAGTGTATTTTGTCTAATTCAACAAGTTTTTCTGGTTCAATATTGAAGAAATGAGCATGTTCAGTGTCAACACCAGCATCTTGAATAACACCAATGTTTCTTCTACAAACAATTGAATAGTCATCAATCAGACTTGGGCAGAACGAAAACAAACGAGTAATCAACAAGTCTGTAAATGTTTCTGCTGTTTTACTAGTAATCCATGTTGGCATTCTTTTCTTGAATACATACTTACCAAAGTAATCATGTTCAGATGTGTCAAAGTCATCGTGAAGTGTGGTTCGTGCTGAAAACTTGTATATTCTACGAACAGAATGAATCAATCGTTTCAACTCAGGTGCTTGTTTTAGAAGCATCATCACCTTCAACATCAACACATTTTCTGCTTCACTCTTGCGGCCAACTGATGCGAACTGTGAAATGTCTTTATTACCAGAAAAATCAGCAATCAAATTGACTAACTCACTCATGCTGTCATACTTTTCTCTTTCTACTGATTCGGGTGAACCATCGGCTAAAATCACAATAGCATCAGAACATTTTTGTCTGAGTGATACTAGACCTTCAATCGTTTGCGTTAATCTGTCTTCACGACTAAGTACACCCATGTTTGGATTGAGTGCTGATGTAACAATGAATAAATCAGTGCTTGGTATTAATGCCATTCTATATCCGAAAATAGTTTGATTGTTTTGTAAATTGCTTTTGATTTGATGACATGAACAATCATATCACTTACTTCTTTTGGTTCTAAAAACTTTCTTCTGTCGGGATGATTTTTTTGCATAGGTGTTTGTATACCACCAGGATGAATACTTGTGACACGAATCTCATCCATCTGTGTATGTAACTCTGCGCCTAAAGCACCAGCAAATGCTGTAATCGCATGTTTAGATGCTGAATAAACTGCTTCCCATTCTTTCTCTACAAGACCCGCAACAGAATTGATAAAGAAAATATCACTACCTTTGTTCATGAATTTAAGTGCTTCTTTGGTCACATACATTGTACCTTTGACATTCAAATCAATAATTCTGTCTATTGAATCAAATGAAAACTCTTCTTTAAACAACCCCCACTGAAATGCACCAGCATTGTTGACAAGCACATCAATGTAAGCACCAATTGTTTTGAATGCTTCTTCAACTTGTTTTGACTTTGTTATGTCACACTCAACCCATTCAAATGTATCAGGATATGAATACAAATCCATAGGTGGCTGTGAACGTGATAGACCATAAACATAATAGCCTTCATCAATCAGCCTATCTGATATATCATAGCCTAAGCCATAACTACAACCTGTCACCACAGCAATCTTACGCATCACATCTCCTCAAAAATATCAATGGCTAATTTCATCTCATCTTCAGTGATATCATTCACAATCTTATAGTTACCAATTGCAACAGGCAATGGTGCAAACTGATTACCGTTGCGATGTTTAGTTGCATCACGCAGACTCTCCAACAAATACTTCATATTGGTAAAATCTTTGTGAAATGTTTTCAGTTTTAGTCTCTTTGCAACATCAAAAATTCGTTTAAGTTTAGTCGTATCAATGTAACCACGAATGAATGCGATGCATGAACTATACAAACAATCAAGTGCTACTGCTTCACCATGCAGTAACTCTGGTATGTTGGTCATCTCAATTATAGGACTGAATGTATGACCAAAATCTACACAACGATCTAATCGTTTTTCCCACAGATTCGGTCCCAGTTCAGCAATCATGTCTGTGATAGCAAGATTAATCACACGAACTGGCACTGCGCCATATTGAAACTTTTCATTAATGAGTATCTCTGCATTTTCTTCTAGTAGATGAAATAGTTCAGATGATTTAATGACAGCAAGTTTGAATATTTCTGCAATACCATTAACAATTTCACGTTCACTTTGTGTCTTGATAAACTTCTTGTCAATGTATGTGGCTAATGGTGGATAGTAAGCACCAATGCGATTACGTCTGCCCAGATGATTAACACCTACTTTTGAGCCTACTGAAGCGTCAACAATTGCAAGAAGTGTGGTAGGGATTTTGATGTATGGAATTCCACGACGATAAATGCTGCAAGAAAAGCCAACAATATCAAGCAAAACACCACCACCAATCGCAATAATGGGTTCACGACGAAGCACTCCGTTCTGTTCAAAAAAGTCTAATATACGATCTACATTTTTCCAATTCTTGTTTTCTTCTTTACAGTCAATACAAAGTATTTCATAGTTCAATTTTAAGACATTAAAGTATGTAGTAATGCCATCTTTATATAAATCATGCACATCAGAATCAATGACAATGATTCTGCGATTACTATTTGTAATGTTTACAATATCTTGATTATTTGAATTAAAAATGTCAGCAGAATATGTAAGTTTGAATTCTACTGGCAATTCGGTTTTTACTGTCCAAGTTCGTTTAAACTTGTCATAATCCATCATAAAATCTAAACTCATTTTATTGCTTTACTAAACAAATTACACGCATAAACATAAAAATATTTTGCTTTATCAACATCACCTGCCAATAATTTGAAAGGTAACATTCGAATAAACTGTGATGCTTCAAGTATATCTATTAATTTTTTATGATTTTGTAATTTCGATTCGAAGTGTTTGTTAAATACATAAAAGTTTTCGGGTATAATTATTTCATGTTTTACAGAGTTGTCTTGAACAATTACAGGGTTGTCGTTGATATAGCCATAGTAACTTCTTGAACATTGAAGCACTTGCGCATAATCCAGATACTTTGTTTCAATAATACTTTCTTCATATGGATCAATAAAAACTACACGATTTTCAATAAATGAATACATGATGTTTTCAAGCGTAGGATTACCATGAATGTTTTCTTCTTCGTCTATTCTCAATTCACTAAAATAATTCTCTAACTCATTCATATAATTGGTCAAACCATGAACAATGTCATCAAAGTATGCATGAGTTCCCATGCTGTAGAACTCTTCAAACTCTCTGTTCTTTAAAGCATCATTGAGTTTTTGTTCAATCTCTTCTACAAAATAAAGTTTGCCTGTGTATGCAGTTGAGTGATGTTTGATAGAGTGTAGTTGATTGAAACCTTTCCAAACTGCTTCACTGATGTTTCCAATTTCATACTCGGTAAGTTTCTTTGTTGCAAGAATTGTTTTGATGTCTTGAAATCCATCAAGATACTCTAAATCAAAGTATGGCTGATTGTTATGAATTCCTGCACGAAGAACTTGTGGAAAAAGATTTGGATATTGTGTATTATATCTTTGTAATTTCTTTAATTGTGAATACCAACGAATATATCCATACTCACGATTGACTTCACGATTGATACTCTTTCGCACAAAGTCTTCACCAATCGCACTGTGATAATAAGTAGAATTCAAAGAACCGCCTTTGAGTCGAATTGATTTCATCTTGCACTCAATGTTTGTCGTGCTATTTCAATGCCATATTCTTGTGGACTGCCCAGCACGATTGTTTCTTGATTACTGCCAAGTGGATTCATAAACAATCGTTTATTAAATTGTATCATACTTTGCAGCACATCCGCAATATATAATTCATCTTCTTTTTCAGATAACTTATCGTGATATTCCAAATACATATGAGCGTTCAAAAATCCATAAAAGCCCGATGAGGCATATGGTGAGATTTGTTTCTTTTCTACAATCTCAATTACCGTGTTTTCAAATGCACGAACATAAGAATACTTTGGTGAATTGCCAACAAACACATCGATGTATGCGTCATATTCTTTGGTCATCATATCGTCAGCAACAAAATCTATACGACGACCGATAATGATTGTGTCGGCATTGTGTATGAATGTCGGTAAGTTTTTATTGTTGAGTTGTTCAATACCAATTGCTGCTGTATGTGCTTGACCTTTAGTGTCACCAATGTAAAGAATGTTGCTTTCATTCCAACCCAGCGGCTTGATTGCTTCGACAAGTTGGTCTTTGAAATAGATGTCTCTTTTGTTTGCTACAAGAATTAACTGATTGACCCAGCCAATGTTTTTCAATATTTCATATATAATTGTTTTATCATTCCACGGCAACAGATATTTGGGTATGTCGAAGCCCACATCATGAAAACGTGTGTTATAACCCGCCATACAAATAATTAAGTTCATTTAAGCCACTCTTCCATATCATTTCGTAATAGTGAATGCCATGTACCATTGTATTCACCTGGTGAAAACGGGTGATTGACATCGCAGTATACAAGATTTTCTCCAGTTAAACCTTGAAGTTTCCAGTTGGCACTCATGAAATCTTCCATCATGTATTGCACACCTAAATTGTAAAACTCATCAATGTGATTGTAAGCATCAGCATACTTATTCATATTTTCAGATGACGAAAAAGCAAACTGATCATTACCAAAATCACGTTCTGGTGTCATACGACAGTTTGGAATGTATAACTTACTATTGTCTAACTCTTCAAATGGTAAACGAACATTGATAGCAAAATCAAACCGTGAACGAATGACCCAATCGAACTTCATGTCAAAGTATTTTTCATATTCATACTTTGTTTTCATACACTCTCTGATAGCATACAACTGAGCATATGTTGACATACGACCATCTTTGACTTTCCAGTTTGGTGATGGTGGTGGTGTGTTTGTATACTTTGATAAATCAACATTGGGATTTGGTGATGTTTTAAAACTATATGCATTATATGTTGAAGAAATCTTTTGCATCTGTTCAGCAGGCATTTCCCACGAATGTAGAAACACAGTAACGTCATTATCCTTAATAATATTATTATAATGATATTCATATCCTTTTTCCCACATTCGTGGTTGACCAGATATACACAGTGCTATTCTCATAGTTCTCTTCCTACATTTGCTTTGTTGTCTGTTATGCCAAATGTCTTGAGTTGTTCTTTTTCCATCACGACCATGCTGTTGTAAAATGTCACAGAATAGAGGTTATGATACACAGCAAGTGCTTCGTCAGAAATTGGTGAACCCTGAAAGTGTTGTTGATTCACAATATCAGTCACACGTTTACAGTGTTCGGTAAATGTACCTGCGCCACGAAACACACCACCCCATGGCTGTGGCCAATAACTTGTGTGTGTATCTTCGCAGATATACACACCACCTTCTTTAATGTGTGGAAATATCTTGTTGACTGTTGTAATTTGATGATTCATAATGTGTGATCCATCATCAATTACAATATCAAACTTGTTTTGTGTTTTGATAAATTCATCCCAAAATGTAGAATCACTTTGATCGCCCATCACAATCTTTACATTACCATTGTATTCATATTTCAAACATTCTTCGTTGATGTCAATGGCAACGACTGATGTATCTGGCCCAAAGTATTTGAGCCACATTTCAATTGAGCCACCACCTAGCACACCAATTTCAAGTATGCGTGGTGTTTTACCTACAAACTTCTTGAGGTGTCTTTCATATACATCAAAATAGCCTGACCATTTGGTGGAACCTTTTTCAAGTTCCCAAAACAATTCTTTGATTCTATTTGTCGTCATATTTTGCATCAATCACTTTCTTCCATTCTGGCACACGATCATACTGATGTACAATAGTATATTCTATTCCTGTTGAAGTTACAACCTTATCATCTTCTAATTTAGGTGATGGTTCTAATAGATGTGGTCTGAATTGTTCAATCTTGCTAGGATCGGCAGTTGTACCTAATTGACATGCCCAACCTTCTTCAGACTTCATATACATCGACGTTTTGATATATGGGTGTCTTGATATCATAACATTGAATACTGCTTGATCAACAATTGGTATTGGTCGATTGATACAGTTCAAAAATAATTGAAGTGCTAAATCTCTCATCGCATTACCACGACCAGCAAGAACACCAACATTGAAGATTGTATTGTTCTTGAAGTCATCATAGATTCCCTGACCGTAACACTCAGTTATATTCTGACGACCCCATGGCTCATCTTTATATTTCATACTCTCAGAAGAAAACACCAAGTCTTCTTGTGCGGAAAGATTTTCTTCTAACCATTTTACAGGATTCTTTTGAAAGATAACATCTCTTACGTCAGTGGTAATTACATAACGATAGTCATTACTTTTAAGTAATTTGTAAATGTGAACAAAACGTTCAACATGAACCATAAGATTTGACTGATAAGTAAGATTGCCTTCAGTATCTTGATTGAATGCTATAATTGAGAAGCCTGCGTCTGTTACCTTTTGTACGGTATCTTTATCGCAGTTCATGAGAATCAGAACTTTGTCGCCTTCAAAGCCTGATGCGTTGATTGAGTTAATCCAATATTTTAATTTCGACCAATCATAATTTGTTGAGCAGCCCACGATCACATCTTTCATAATATCTCCAGTAATTTATTTTATGTCTGTTTTCGAAGGGTTCTCATGGATAGGTTTATTTGTTAAATAGGCCATATCTTTTTTATTGCTAAATTCTCTTACCCAAGTAAACTTAGTTGATGCAGGAATCCATTTTTGACCGAAACTATTCTTACCTTTGAGATAATCATTATCAATCAATATCCAATCTTTATCTTTGCTGAAAGCAACAGTGTGTGCTTTTTTCAATAACTGAACAATTTTTCCAGTTTTTTCTAATTTACCTAAAGTTATCACATCTCTATCATATATACTGGCTTCAAATATGTATTCTTTGAATGTTTTCATATCGTGAATGATGAACCACAACCACAAGTTGCAGTTACGTTTGGATTTTTGATAGTAAATGATGAACTCATCATATCTTCAGTATAATCAATCATTGCTTCATTCAAATATTGCATACTCATACTGTCTACCACAACATTAATACCATCTTTTTCGAATGTAAAATCATCGTCTTCTGACAATTCATCTAATGTGAAACCGTATTGAAAACCAGAACAACCACCACCTTGTACAAACACACGCAATTTCAGATTAGGATTTTCATCATCGATAATAGATTTAATTTTTTTTGCTGCTGAATCGGATATTGTAATCATTTAATTTCCTTTTTTTATTTCTTTAATTGCTAAATTAGTTTACACATCATCTTTTTTATCGTGGCTAGGAAAATTATGACTAGCGTATCTTATCAAAACCACACTGATAGTTATTACAAGTGTGGATCCTGCTACTGCAATCATTTGCCAAATGTCAATAGCAGCGTGACTCATGATATCTACCATGTGACGAGTGAGTGCTGTGATTGCTATGTATAACAGAAATCTTACAGGCATATGATTGGTGTTAAAATAAATTCCAACCATAGCACCAATTTCCAAGTATATAAACAGCAACAGCAAATCACTTACGCCAGCATGATGTTTAGAGAACAATTCGAAAAATGTCCAACCTGCTGCCCACACTGTAGCAGCACCAATTCCAAACAGTGCCAGTTTATGAAAAATTGCTACCAGTGTGTTAGCAATATGATTGATTTTTTGATGAGTAATCATTTAATATCTATATTCTAATTCCACTCTACGATTTTGACTCCAGGCTGCTTCGTTGCTGCCCAACATTTTAGGTTTTTCTTTACCATACGAATATGCTTCCATTTGCCGGTCAGGCACACCATATAGGGATAAAACTTTACGCACAGCGTCGGATCTGCGTTGCCCCAGTGCTAAATTATATTCGGTGCTGCCACGTTCATCGGTATGTCCTTCAATAAAGATAAATTCATTAGGATTGTTTACAAGAAATTCTGCATGTTTTTTTAATTGAGGTAAATACATATCCTGTATTATGTATTGATCCAATTCAAAATATACTGTGCGATTGGCAAGTAAAACATCAGGAATTTTCGTTTTGGTAGTTGGATTTTTTTCAACTTTACTAACCGCATCGTCAATGGGCTCTACTACTATAGGCGAATTAGTTGCAGTGACATTTTTGTCATTTTTATTTTTGTTATTGATATTTCTCTCATCTATAGTTGGTTTATTAGTTTTTTGATCAATGAATTCGGATTGCTTCAAGCCAATCAAAGAGCAACCCGAAAGTAACATTGATATGAAAATAATTTTTGTATTCATTTTCTAATTAAATTTAATTATATTTTTTGCTTTGCGCCACTACCCAGTTTCCACGCAGAGCAAAATACAAACCACCAACCCAAAGAGAGAAATGTAGATAATCAGTGAGCATAAAAGTTATCAAACTCTCAGGTTTCAACACCACCCAAATCACACCAGTGGCTACACAGCACATTACAATGCCGCTGAATCTGGTCAGTGCATCTCCAAACTCTGCGACATATGGCCAGTCACGAATTTTATATAAAGTGGCTGCACCACCTACTAGAAGTCCAACTCCTGCCAGCACTTCACCATAGGCAACAAACCACCACACCAAAGGACCAAGACCAAATGCTGCTCCACCTGCGGGGTCAAAAGGCAGTTTACTCAGGCCCTGTGTGATAAAGATCAAAGCCAGAGGAATTCTCAACAGCAGATTGCTCCAAGCAAAGTCAGGAAGCATGTGCCAATAATTTTTTACCGATATCATATATTACTCCATTAATTTTGTGTAAAAGCTGAATTTGTTACTAGTGTACAACGAACTGATTTCACTCTTGAATCTTTCAACGCTTCAACTTTAACTGCTTCGCACTGTTCCTGTAGCGCATAGGCAGCGACTCTATGATCATTGCCCGGATTGAACAGCCACACAATGTACATTATCCACATTTATTTCACAGTCAGTACGTATTGTGCCAGCAGTTTTGCATCTGCCTCTGACACATGAGATTGCTTAGGCATGGCCATGGCGCCCCAGACTCCGCCGCCACCATTTCGTATTTTACCAGAAAGATACTCCACTGCATCTTTTCTATCTTTGTATTTGGCTGCTACTTCTTTCAAAGATGGACCTACTACTCTAGACTGTGCTTGATGACAACTAATACAACCAGATTTCCTAAACAATGCTTCATCTGCATGTGCGAATAATGGTAAAATAAACAATGTTGCAAATAACACTTTTTTCATCTACATCCCCTATTAAATAATTAAACTACTACACTAGATGGTGTTGTATAACCAATCAAGATATCGTTGCCCACATCGTTGATGTCTCTGTGTCCGGTCAATGCCATAGTAGTATCTAGTTCACTATAGATTATTTCTAAGCATTTTGTAACTCCTTCTTCACCCATAGCACCAAGACCATGTAAAAACGCTCGGCCTATCATAGTGCCACGGGCACCTAATGCCCATGCTTTTAACACATCCTGCCCGGATCTAATACCACTGTCTAACCACACTTCACAATCTTTACCCACTGCCGCTACAACACTAGGCAAGGCCATAATACTAGACACAGCGCCATCCAACTGCCTGCCACCGTGATTAGATACTACTATGGCGTCTGCTCCCGCATCTCTAGCCAATTTTGCATCATCTCTGTGTAGTATGCCTTTCAGCACCAGTGGCCCGCCCCAACGTTTTTTGATCCATTCTATGTCATGCCAGGTCATAGTAGTATCAAATTGTTCTGCTGTCCACGCAGCCAAGGATCCTATGTCTGTGACCGATTCTGTATGACCAATAATGTTGCCGAAGTTGCGGCGTTTGGTACGCAGCATGTTCCAACACCATTTAGGTTTGGTCATCATGTTAAAAACATTTTTGGCAGTGAGTTTGGGTGGGGCACTCAGTCCATTATGGATGTCTTTGTGACGCTGCCCCATAACTTGTAGGTCCAGTGTAAGCACAAGCGCACTGCATCCTGCCACTTTGGCTCTATCAATCAGTCTTCCAATAAAGGTTCGATCTTTCATCACATACAGTTGAAACCAAAAAGGTGCAGTGGTATGTGCAGCAACATCTTCTATAGAGCAAATACTCATGGTAGACAGGCAGAAAGGCACTCCAAATTTTTCTGCTGCTCGGGCAGCTAATATTTCACCGTCAGCATGTTGCATACCTGCGAATCCTGTGGGCGAAAGTGCAACAGGCATTGTGACCTTGCGACCCAGCATAGCAGTGATCAATTTTCTGTCGCTGACATTTTTAGCTACACGTTGATGTAGTTTTATCTTAGCAAAATCATCTGTGTTATTTCTATAAGTAGATTCTGACCATGAACCGCTATCACAATAGTCATAAAACATACGAGGAGTACGTAATTCATGTAATCGTCGTAAATCTTCAATACAGGTTACAACTGTCATATTATTTTATTCCTTTTGGCCAAGGCCATTTTTCGTCGTCGCTGAGTTCTTGATCACGCGGACTACGATCAGGTTGTCGTAGTTGTTCGTCTGTAGGGCGATCAGGATATTCTTTTTGCACTGTACGAACCACTAGCCATGTGACAAAAGCCATGCTGACAATAGCCAAATGACCAAACACATTATAGCCAAGGTACATTATTTCGCCAGTATATAAACTAAATGCCAATGCCCAAAAACATGCTAGCCACACACTGATAATATATTTCATCTGCATGGGTGCGTTTTTAAGCCCATTCTTATTTGGATCAAGAAGTTCGTAAAAATTTCTAGCCAAAAAGAATAAAAATTTGAATAAGCTGTACATATTATACCTCACAAAATATTGAATAAATAAATAATAACACGTTACCTTAGCTCTGACCAAATATTCGTCTTATTACATAATGTGTATGACGATTATCTTGGTCAAGATAACAGATTTCACATAATGCTAATTTTGGCCCATTGTGCCCATCAAGAAATTTATGACAAGCAGCACAGTGAATAAACTTTTCGGTAATTTGCCAAGCTTCTGTGTTTTGTGGTACTAGTTGCCAATCTTGATTCTCATGCAGCCAATAGCTCACGCACCGCCCCATTCATTATTACCTCTTAAACTTGGCTGCTTCTTCTGACCCACCTGTAGCATTTCCCTTGCTGTAACTGTGAGCACCAACACCTGCTAGTTGACCATTTTGTACCACCAGATACTCGTTGCGTATCGGACGACCTTCAAAGTGGCATTCTAGCACTTCACGCACACCTGCGGCATAGC
>Ga0194115_10006277_pt1 | contig 12101 bp, 17 predicted proteins | sample TA2MahsurfametaG_3_FD_148656 | JGI IMG/M metagenome (GOLD analysis project Ga0194115, IMG submission 148656) | Freshwater microbial communities from Lake Tanganyika, Tanzania - TA2015002 Mahale S4 surface | ecosystem: Environmental > Aquatic > Freshwater > Lake | place: Tanzania: Lake... | reverse complement strand
CTTTTTTCAGGATGCTTATTTCTTTATTCATCATAATCATTATGACAATAGATTAAAGAAATGGTTTTCATATGAAGGTGAAGACTATAAAAGAATGTATAATTTTTTAAAGAATAAAGGTTATTTCGTTGAGAGACATAACACAAATGTAAGTGGAATCTTTAAATTCCCATTTTAATGAAATAACCACAGGAAAAAATAATAAAAATTTATAATAAAATTTAAATACAAGTTTTGTATATTATTGATTTTTATCATATAATATTTCTATATTTACCCTTACAAAAGGCATTTTCTATGAAGCTCAAGAGCACATTAAAATCTTCTTTCTCAATTGACAGAAACATCCTTGACATCAAAATTAATCCTAAATTAAAGGAAAAGTATCCTACAGGTATTGATTTTATTGATGATGCATTAGGTAATGGTAAAGGATTAACACCTTCAATGGTTGTTTTATTTACTGGTGAACCAGGTGCTGGTAAATCCACATTAATGCTTGAATTAGCTAATTCTTTAATGGGTAAAGGTAATGCAGTTTACTATAACTCTGCTGAAGAGGCTGAAGAACAGATTAGTATGACATGTGAAAGATTAAACCTTAGACATGGCTTTATTCCTGGTTGTGAAACAAATGTCAATAAGATTATTAACAATTGTGAGTTAATTCGTAAATCTGACTCTTTTAAGGATAAGCAATTATTCTTAATTATTGATTCTTTACAAACATTAGAGACTGAAGATTCTATGAATGCAATCACATGTTTGGAAATGTTAACTGATTATGCTAAGGAAAACTTTATTAACGTTATCCTTATTGGTCAGGTCAATAAATCAGGTACCATGGCTGGTAGTCAAAAGCTTAAGCATATTGTTGATGCAATGATCCATCTTTCAGTTTATACTAAACCACCAAGAAATGATGAACCAGATATGAGAGGATTTAGATTGCTTACTGTTGAAAAGAATCGTTTTGGTTCTAATGGTTGGACATTCTTCCTTGATCTTACCAGTGAAGGCTTCCTTGAGGTTGCAAGAATTGGTGCTGATAGTCGCAATGCCAAAAAGTCTGAAATCAAACAATTTGAATCAGCGACAAATCAACAACAACAAGATATTAGAAAAACAATTGTTTCAGAAGAATCATCTGAAGCAGTCAATGAGTTTAAAGAAAAATTTGAAAAAATCAAAAAAGAAATGATGGGAGTATAATGAGCATGGCAAAAAAGATTACACAAAAAGTTTTAAATATGGATTTAATTGTAGATACATTTTCAACAAAAAATTTTAAATGTATTAAAGCCGGCAAGTACAGAGGCAATGCCGAATATGTCTTTGTTCAACCTTTACACTGGCAATTATCCAATAACAAATTTGAAAATGAATGTGCAGAGTTGGTATATCAACCAGATACACAATTCAAATTTAATGGTCGACCTTTGTTGTCATTGGTCTTTGAATTAAGAGAAAAGAAGAAACTTAAGGTTTCATTAGAAGTCGGTACTGCTTTTGCAAGAACCATGATTAATAATCCTAATGACCCCTTGAATATCTCAAATCTTGCTCTTAGAAATAACCTAATGAATTCAATTGGTCTTGGCACATTAATTAGCACAGGCATCTTTGATTCAACAAAGCTTTCATCAAGTTGTAGAATCTTTAATCTTAATGCATTTTTTAACACAACAGAAACTGCTTATGATTTATGTGATATTGTTAAATTTGAAAATACAGTTAATGAATTCATTTCCTTCCTTAAGAATATTAATACAAATATTGATTCTGTTAAGAATTTATCTTTAACAATTAATAATTCTAAATGTAAGCAAGGAAGAAATCTTAAACATTTGGATACAAATCAATTTAAACAAATGAATCTTACCTTTTAGAAAGAATATCAATGATTGATAGATACCAAACAAAATTTATGAGTAATATTTGGTCAGATAAATTTAAAATCGCAATATGGAAAAATATACAATCTTTCCTTGTTGAAGAATATGAAAATTTAAATGGTATACCAAATATTACTTCAAAACAAATATATGATGTAGATATTAGTTCAGATGAAATATTAGAAGAAGAAAAGAAAACGAATCATGAATTATTAGCTTTCTTAAATGTATTAAATTCAAAAGTCAATGGTGAAGGTAAGAAATATATTCATAGAGGATTAACGTCTTCAGATTTATTAGATACTGCTTTCTCATATCAAATTAAATGTTCATTATCTTATATTAAAGAAAGAATTGATTTTTTAAGATTTACTATAAAAAACAAAATGGAAGAGCATCAAAATACTTTAATGTTAGGAAGAACACATGGTATGATAGCTGAACCTATTACATTTGGAGCTTTTCTTGCATCATATTATTCTGAATGGCAACGTCATACAAAGACTATTGATGATACGATTGATTATGTTTCTTATGGCAAATTGAGTGGCCCTGTTGGTAATTACTCTATTGCAAATGAAAGGATTGAATCTAATGTATTAAATAAGTTAAATTTAAAGCCTGAAGTTGTTGGTACTCAGGTTATTCCTCGTGATCGATATGCAAAGGTATTTTTGGATTTAGCATTATTTGGTAGTAGTATTGAAAGGTTTGCAACCAATATTAGATTACTATCTCAAAGTGCAATTGCTGAAGTCGGTGAAAGCTTTGGAACATTACAACAAGGTTCAAGTGCAATGCCTCATAAAAAGAATCCTATTGCATCTGAAAACTTGTGCGGGTTGTCACGTCTTCTTCGATCCTATGCAATTGCTTCATTGGAAAATATTCCTTTATGGAATGAAAGAGATATCTCACATAGCTCTGTTGAAAGAGTTATAGGACCGGATGCATTTCATCTTATGGAATATTCAATAAACAGAATGATAAGTATTGTCAGTAATCTAAATGTCAATATTAAAAACATGAAAAAGAATATAGATTCATCAAACAATATATTCTATTCACATGTTTTATTAAATTATTTAACTGATATTGGTTATGATAGAGATTCAGCATATAGATTAATTCAAATTGCTTCTTCAGAATGTTTAAATAAAGACATTGACTTATTGGATATTATTAAAGAACAAACAAATTATCAACCATCAATTGATATATTTTTGGAAGGTAACAAAAAACTTATTGAAAAGGCTTTAAAAAAATGAATGAATTAAATTGGATTCAAATATTAGCAGAATCTTTTTTTACTTTTAATATATTGGATGCATTCCTTTCTTATAAAAAGAAATTGATTACATTTGAAGTAGAATTAAGAAATGATTTAACGAAAAATAATTTACAATATGACAATGAGATATTGTCAAGATCTAAAATGTCATTTATGATTGTTTATTTTTCTTTTCTGACTTTATTTGCAATGTTATTTTATTATTTCTATTTTAATGTATTACCAATTAAGATATCAGTTGTCATATTATGTTTTGATTCTATGTATAGAATATTAAATAATTGGATACCAAAGGAATCATAAGCTAGCAATAAAAGCACCTATTACACATAACAAAACACCAATGAATTTGACAGAGTTGAATTCAAAATATACACAATTTAATATTACTTCAGCAATTGTTGTTAATAATACCCAAATAGCAGTTGCATACCAAATATCATATTTCTTTAATAATCCCCACCATGCGTATAGTGACATATAATTGCTTAATAAGCCTGTGTATAGCCACCATTCCCATGGAGCCCAATTTAAATTAAAAACAGCTTTTGAATTTGATTTAAACCAAAACAAGACGCCAGTTAGTAATATTAATATATATTCTAGCATTTACAACCCTCATAACAATACTCGTGTAATAGATTTACATTATAATATAATTTAAATACTTATACACACTAAAAATATATATTATATGTTCTATTACGTGGACAGTTTTTAAGGAGCAACATGAAAGCAGCAATTGAAGAATTAATTCAGTTTGTAGAATCTAAAGGTTATAGGGTTGATATTACTTCTGAAACTGATGGTGATTTCTTTTATCCTACCAGTAAAAGAATTGTTATTGAAAGTCGTGATGAAAAGGATATGTTATTTTATTTATTGCATGAAACTGGTCATATGCTATTACATTTAGATAAAGAAGAGTGGAGAGATCAAAATTTAAAATATACATTAGATGATGATGTTGAAGATGATATTGATTATAATAAGGTTTGGTATCAATGTGCAAATTTATCTGAAGAACATAAAGCATGGTCATTAGGTAAAAAATTAATTCATGATTTAGAAATCAATGTGAACATGAAAGAATATGAAGCTGAATGGGCAGATGCAATCAAAGATTATATATTTCATGCATACAGAATTCTCTCCAGGAATCACGAGAGTAATCAGGTTTAATCTGAATCAATTAAATATAAATTTATATATGAAAAATTATTAATTAAACCTGATTAAACTGGATAAATAAAATATTTTAACCTCAAGAAAAAATAATAAATTTTTATATTAAAATTTGATTATAATTTATTACACACCAAAGAGGTCGTATATGTCGTTTAAAATATCTAAGGATCAAGTTAAAGATCTTAAAAAGCAACTTCATGAAAAAAATATTCAATATGCAACCACAAAAACATCAAATGTTGTTAAATATTCAGAGGATGCAATTAAAAATGATATTTTACAAAAAAACAAAAAGTCTTCAATATGGAATTTTACTGAAGGACAAATTGTTAAAGTAAAAGAAGATATTGAATCAAGTCAATTACATAAATTGAATTGTTTAATTATTGATGATTTTGCGTATCAAACAAATAAAAGTGTAAATGCTGGTGACATCATGGTTGTTATTAGTAATTTACATAAAGACAAAATGGAAAATGAAGTGAGACTTATGCATTTAAATTTAAATAATTATGTTGTTTGTTTTCATGAAACATCAAGAATCTTAGTTGCAGCAGATATTCTACAAATCTTATAGGAGTTAAAATGGTAAAAGGGCAATTAGTAAAAATCTCTTGCAATATTAAAGATCAATTTGACAAAACGTTTAAAGTTGAAAAGAGAATAAAAAATAAAGCAGAAACAAGCTTTGTTTCAAAAATGTTTGGAAAAGTAATATCTGAAGATGATTTTGTGAATGGTAAATATTTACAAGAGCTTGACATGGAAGGATTTTGTTTTAATACCTTTCATGCTAATAATTTTAAAGATGATGCTATAGTGTTATTAGATACATTTGAAGTGTATAATAATCAATTTACATTGTGCTATGTTGATGGAAAATTTGTTAGATTTCACATGGATATCATTAAAGAAATAAACTAAATTCCTGCATATTTTTATAAAATATACTCAGGAAAAAATAATAAAAAATTATAATATAATTTAAATACCTGAAAAATAATTTTTATACCTACACAAAGGAAAAAATATATGAATATCTCTTCATTTACAAATGTTGCAAAAGTGCTTCCTCCTCAAATTTCTGTTCTTTTAAGAGGGTCAACTGGTATTGGTAAATCACATATCGTTAGGGATTTGGCAAAAGAATTCAATGTTGAAATGATCGATGTACGTGGTAGTACGATGGTTGAAGGTGATGTAAGTGGATATCCAGATTTGGAAGCAATGAAACGTAGTAAGGTTATGACCTTTTGTATGCCTTCATGGTTTGTAAAAGCTTGTAAACAACCTGTTGTTTTATTCCTTGATGAATTTAACCGTGCTACCCCACAGGTAATGCAATCATTCTTTCAAATTGTATTGGATCGTGAACTTGGTAATGATGAAGATGGTAATCCTTATAAGCTACATCCTCAAACAAGAGTTTATGCAGCAATTAATGCTGGTAATGAATATGATGTTAATGATATGGATCCTGCTTTATTAAGACGTTTTTATGTTTGTGATTTAGAATCTACAACTGAAGATTGGTTGAAATGGGCAAAAGCAAATAACATTGATCCTATTATTACAGAATTTATTCAAACACATGGTTCACAACTTAATGTTAAATTATCAGATGTAAAACCAGGTGAAGTATTCCCAACACCTGCTTCATGGACTCGTCTAAATGATTGTATCAAATATGCACAAATCAATTTGAATAATATTTTAGGTACAAACAAATCATCTTCAATTCTTAATTCAATTGCTTTAGGTTTAGTAGGTCAATCTGCTGCAGCTGAATTTGTTAAGTTTGTCAGGAATTACAATACAATTTTAACTGCTGAAAATATTCTTAATGATCTTGAAGAATATGTTGAAAAAATTAAAAAGATTGACAATGATAAACTAAATGCATTACTTGGTAAGATTTATGAACATGCATGTTTAAATGATTGGACACAAGACCAAGCTGCTAATTGTGCAATCTTTGCAAAGCTTATCTCTCAAGAAATGCTTATTTATTTATGGAATCAAATTTCAAAATGTAAAAAAGAAAAGAATATTATTGCATTACACAAATTCATTGCAACTGAACTTGTAAATGTAATTAATTTAACAAAGAATACAAAATAAACAATTAACAAAGGTTATTTATATGAGTACCAAAACAAACAATACCAGTAGTGATTTATATGTTAAAAGAGTTGTTGATCCAATTAGATTAGCAAATTTTGACATCAGCGTTTACTTAACAAAGCTATTATGGATTGAACCATTCTATAGTAGATTACTAAGATCGATGAATAAAATTGAAACCAAAGATATTCCAACTGCTGGTGTTTCTACAAATTTGGATTCAATTAATCTTTATTACAACAAAGAATTTATGGCATCACTAAATGACAAACAAGTTATTGGTGTACTTAAGCATGAATGTCTTCATATTCTATATGAACATACAACAAAAAGAATTAAAGATGAAAGATTAATTTGGAATTATGCTACAGATCTTGCTATCAATTGTTTACTACAAGAAGATGAACTACCTAAAGGTGGTTTGATTCCTGGTAAAAATTTACCTCAATTGAAAAAAGAAGAATCTGATAAAATGACACAAGATCAACTTGAAAGGTACAACAAATTATCAGCATTCATTAAAAGCTTACCAGTTGAAAAGTCAGCTGAATGGTATTATGAACAATTCATGAATAATGAAGAAGTTAAAGAGCTTCTTAAAGATAAAACAATTACTATCAAACTTTCTGGTGATGGTACACTTGACAATCATGAAGATTGGGGTGAACTATCTGATGAAGAAGCTGAATTGGTTCAACAAAAAATTAAAGAAATGATTAAGGATGCCCAACATGAATGTGAAAAAGCTAAGAGCTGGGGTACCATACATGCATCAGTCATTAGAGATATTAATATATTATTAAGTAAAGAAGTTCCATGGAATGAACTACTAAAAAGATTTGTTGGCTTTACAACAAGGAATGAAAGAATTAGCTCCATCACAAGACTAAATAGAAAATATCCAGGCATTCATTCAGGCATCCAAAAGAATTATAAACCTAAAATTGCAGTCTATATTGATGAAAGTGGTTCAGTAGATGATTCTTTATTATCTAAATTCTTTGGTGAAATAAATAACTTATCTACTTCTTGCGATTTTACTTTATATCGATTCGATACAACAGTTGATGATAAAAATAAAATTGAATTTAAGAAAGGTAAGAAATATGATCTTAAACGTCAAAATATAGGTGGTACAGATTTTGATGCACCTACAACTCATGCTAATGAAAGACGTAAGTTGTTTGACGGTTTAGTCATTATGACTGATGGTATTGCACCTAAACCTAAACATTCAAGATTAAGAAGATGTTGGATCTTACCTAAAAATACAAGATTATCTTTTGAATCAGACAAAGATATTGTTATTAATGTTAAATAATTTTGTATTCTTGGATTAATGATTTATAATATTATAAATTTAAAATAAAAGGAAAAAAAATGACAAATTTCAATACACAAAACGACGCTATCTTCTTTGACACAAACAACATGCATTTATTTGATCGATATCAAGTTTCATTGCAAAGATCTGGTTTATCTGAAGAAGAGAGAGAAATTATTCCACAGGTATTTGCTGTTTCATCTGCAAGAGAAGCATTAAGCATCGCCAATACACTTTTAAGAAGATATGATAATCAAACCTTCAGATGTTCATATAACACTAAATTCTTTTTAGAAGCACTAGCTATTGCAGCAGAAGCTGATTTAGCAGGTGTATAATTAATTTATAAAAAGAATATTCATGAAATATAAATCATTATTTATATCTGATCTTCATTTAGGACATCCTTCATCTAAAGCAGAACAACTAATAGAAATATTAGATAACAATCAATTTGAAAACATTTATTTAATTGGTGACATTATTGATTTATGGTATTTAAAAAGACATTCTTTAAAATTCTATAATTCTCATACTTTACTTATTGAAAAGATTATTCATTTATCAAATGATACAACCAATGTAACATATATTATTGGAAATCATGATGAAAGTTTAAAAAGCTTTTTGAAAGATGGAAAGTTTAATTTTGGTAATATAAAATTATTAAGAGAAACTGAACATCATTCACATGGTAGAAAATTTTTAATTACTCATGGTGACAAATATGATTCACTAACTTATAGTAAATCAGGTCGATTTGTTATGTTATTTGGTGATTTCTTATATGATTTTGTTTCTTTTATTGATCGTATACAACTTTCATTACGAAAATTATTCAAAATGAAATATTGGTCATTTTCAGGTTTCTGTAAAAAAGCTGTAAAAGGTGCAGTGACATTCATTCAGAACTATGAAAAGATTATAACTTTAGATGCAAAACAAAAAGGTTATGATGGAGTTATTTGTGGCCATATTCACCATCATAAAAAGGAAATAATCAATGGAATACTATATCTCAATGATGGTGATTTTATGGAATCATGTTCAGCCTTAATTGAAACAATTGATGGTGAATTTGACTTCATAATTAATGAGCCTAAATATATTTAATAAATAAAAAGAAGTAAAAATGCTTATTAAAGAATCAAAATTACGTAATATTATACGTTCAATAGTTTCAGAATCTTTTAGATCAGGTCCAGATGGATCTACAAATCAGGCATCAATTAGAACTATGACAAATAATTTTAATGATATCCCAGTAATGGGTCCTCAAAATGTAGCTCCTGAATTTGATGATACAGATCCTGAAGTACAAAATGAAATAATGAATCATTGGAGATCAATGAATCCTGGTCGACCTTTACCGTCAGGTGGAGAATCAGTAACATATAGAAACAATGTAAATGGATTTACTGTAAATTATATTTACAGCAATAAAACTAATGAATGGATTGATGAAGAATACTTTAATGATGATCTAATCGATACTGATAAAATGTTTTAATTTTTACCCTTTTTAAAGGAAAAACAATGTTATTTCTTAATACCGAAATTCCGGATAATGAAAACCAGGAATTAATTTCTATTATATGTTCTTATTCATTTCAAGATGAGATATTATCTGCAATGAGTAAATGGGATGAAAAGTTCTTTTTACTCTATAAAGATCATAGCTTCATTCAATATATTAGTGACAATTATCTATTGAAATTTAAATTAATTGATATGAATTCATTTTCAGCACATTTGATAATGAATCCTTATTTCGAAAATGAAATTAATGTAGAAAAAAATATTGATATTGAAAATTTATCTGATCGTAAAAACAGTGATTTGTTTATTGGTGCAGTTGTTTTAGATTTATTAAATGATGCAAATCAAATTGAATTACGTCGTTTAAAAAGTAAATATAAAAATACAACCATCCTGTAAATGATTAATTTGTTTTTATTATAATAATATATAAAACATTGGAGAATCAATGAAAGCTTTTAAAGTAGGTCAAATTGCTTATGTGATTATTGCACATAAAAGAATAATTGTACCTGTTAAAATTACTGAGCAAATAGTAAGAAGAACAGAAGATGAGGAATTAATTGATTGGAGTATTTTACTTCCTGACGATGATCAGAAATTATTAGTATCTGAACTTAAGGAAGAAATATATTCAGATTTAGATGAAGCTAAAGATCATTTATTAAATCAAGCTAAAAGAAGTATTGAAAAAATTGTAAGTACTTGCTTGGAATTACAAGAAAAGACTTGGCCTAATCAAAAGAAACATCAAGAAAAAATTAATAATTTAAATATTAAAAATAATAATATTAACGGTGATAAAATAAAAATAACACTTTCTGATGGTACTGTTGCAAATGTAGCTGTACCTCCAATTTCTGAAGAATAGGAATTATATGAAAACTTTAATCTTGGACGGTTATAATCTTTTTTACAGAGCTCGTTTCTCTGGTATTAAAGATGGTGAAACTACAACAATATTTAATTTCTTTAGAGGTCTTAGATTATTAGTTGAAAATTTAGAGTCAGATAAAATATTTCTTGTTTTAGAAGGTTATCCTAAAAAACGTAAAGAACAATTTGTTGAATATAAAGCACAAAGAGTTTATGACAATGGTGATAATTTTAGAGAACAAAGAAAAAAGATTGTTGGATACCTTGAAAAATATTTTCCTATTCAAATCGTCAAGCATTCTGATTATGAATGTGATGATATTGTTGCCTATTTTGCAAGGTTACATGAATCACAAGGTCATGATGTAACTGTTGTCTCCACTGATACTGATTTTATCCAGTTGATTACAGACAATATAAAACTATATAATCCTATTAAAAAGGAATTTCTATTAAAACCTGATTACGATTATGTATTGTTTAAATCACTTACTGGTGATGGTGCTGATAATATTGATGGTTTTCCAGGTATTGGTAATAAAAGAGCTGAAGCATTATGTAAGGATTATGATAAATTAACTTCATTTCTTAATGAAGGTAATAATCGTGATAAGCTTAAATTGAATCAAGATTTAATTGGTTTTCATTCATTACCTATTGAAGATATTGATTCTATAGAATATCGATCAGTGCCTAATAATAGTGATTGGGACGAATTGAATAAAGAATTTACTAATCTAAAGTTTTATTCTTTAGTCAATAAAACGGCATGGACAAAATTTACAAATACATTTCAAAAATATTTTAATTCTTAATTTGTAAATTTTATAAAAAATTATTATAATAACTAATCTATTTAAAAGGAATAAATCATGGAAAACGTATTAAACGATTCTACACAAAGACAATTACGAGAGAATAAAACAATTTCAGCAGATGAGGTAGCACTTAAAGTAGGTGATATTTTCTTGGCTGAAAATGTATTAACAAAAAATAGACGTAAGATTGATGTGACATTAAATCTAACTGAATCTTCTACTAAACAAACATTATTGAAAGGTTAATTTGAATGTCTGACTATTTATTATTTGATGTTGATGCGCAATATACTTTAAAATCTGGTATTGAAAAATTGTATAAGGCTGTTTCTTCTACCATGGGTCCTCGTGGTAAGTTGGTATTAATTGAAAGAAATGGACAACCTCCTCATTTAACTAAAGATGGTGCCACTGTTGCAAAGAATGTTAAAATGTCTAATCCTGTTGAAGGTTTAGGTGTTGCTTTATTAAAGCAAGCTTCTGAAAAAACAGCTGAATCTGCAGGTGATGGTAGTACAACAGCATGTGTATTAGCAAGAGAATTATATAATAGGTCATCACAGGCATTACAAACAGGTATTGTTTCATCCTCTGAAATGTCAGATCTTCTAAAATCAAGATCAGAATTATTGTCAGAGTATCTTAAAACAAATTCACGTCAAATCTCAACAAACGAAGAGATCAGGCAAATCGCTTCTGTCTCTGCAAATGGTGATTCATTTATCGGTGATCTTATTTCAAAAGCAATTTCAGAAGTAGGATCTGCTAAATTGGTTACTGTACAAAAAAGCAAGACCACACAGACCGATTTACAATTAGTTAAAGGCGTAAGAATTGATAGAGGTTATATTTCACATTATTTTGCAAATTCAGCAGAAAGAAATAAATGTGAATTGGATGATCCTTTTGTTTTAATCTTAAATTGTAAATTAAATTCATTAACTCAAATTCTACCTATTCTTGAAAAAGTAAATAATAGCGAGAAGAGTCTTTTAATTATTGCAAATGACTATGATGATGAAGCAACTCAAGCATTGGTTACTAAT